>Ga0114959_10002585_pt1 | contig 14692 bp, 11 predicted proteins | sample C_130625_EF_Meta_FD_87317 | JGI IMG/M metagenome (GOLD analysis project Ga0114959, IMG submission 87317) | Freshwater microbial communities from Lake Croche, Canada to study carbon cycling - C_130625_EF_MetaG | ecosystem: Environmental > Aquatic > Freshwater > Lake | place: Lake Croche, Canada...
CAAAACCAAGGTGTGCAGTTCCCGATTGCCGACGCCTTCATCGAGCTGGAAGCCGCCAACCTGATGCGTTGGAAGGCCTGCGAGAAAATCGACGCGCACCAGAATGCCGGGGCCGAAGCCAACATGGCCAAGTACCTCGCGGCCAAGGCCAGCTGGGAAGCGGCCAACGTCTGCCTGCAAACCCACGGCGGCTTTGGCTTTGCCTGCGAATACGATATCGAGCGCAAGTTCCGCGAGACGCGCTTGTACCAAGTCGCACCTGTGTCGACCAACATGATCTTCAGCTACGTGGCCGAGCACATCCTCGGGTTACCTCGCTCTTTCTGACATGACTGCGCCAAGACCCCTCGACGGCATCACCGTCGTCTCACTCGAACACGCGATAGCTGCGCCGTTTTGCACGCGGCAACTGGCCGACCTGGGCGCACGCGTCATCAAGGTCGAGCGTCCCGGCGCGGGCGACTTTGCACGGGCCTACGACACGCGGGTGCGCGGCCAGGCCTCCCACTTTGTGTGGACCAACCGTTCCAAAGAAAGCCTGACGCTCGACCTCAAAAACCCCGAGGCCATGGCCGTGCTGCGCGAGCTGCTTCAAGACGCCGACGTGCTGGTGCAAAACCTCGCACCGGGCGCCGCTGCCCGCATGGGTTTGTCGTTTGAAGCCCTCAGCGCCACGCACCCCAAGCTCATTGTTTGCGACATCTCGGGCTATGGCGAAGACGGCCCCTACCGCGACAAGAAAGCCTATGACCTTTTGATTCAGAGCGAAGCGGGTCTGCTGTCGATCACCGGCACGCCTGACGCACCGTCCAAGGCGGGCAACTCGATGGCCGACATCGCGGCGGGCATGTACGCCTACACCAACATCCTGTCGGCCCTGCTCTTGCGCGGCAAGACCGGCCAGGGCAGCCACATCGACGTGTCCATGCTCGAAGCGCTGGGCGAGTGGATGGGCTACCCGCTGTACTACGCCTTTGAAGGCGCTGCGCCGCCACCGCGCACGGCCGCATCACACGCCAGCATCTACCCCTATGGCCCGTTTGCGGCGGGCGACGGTGGCACGGTGATGCTGGGCCTGCAAAACGAACGCGAGTGGAAAGTGTTTTGTGAAGTGGTGCTGGGCGATGCGGCCTTGGCCAGCGATGCGCGCTTTCACACCAACGCCTTGCGCAACGTCAACCGTACCGAGCTGCAGCAACTGATTTTGGGCGTGTTTGCGGCCATGAGCACGGCCGAGGTCGAAGCACGACTGGACCAAGCGCAAATCGCCAACGCCCGCATGAACGACATGTCCGGCGTCTGGGCGCACCCGCAGCTCAAGGCGCGTCAGCGTTGGCAACAGGTGGGCTCGCCCGCAGGGGACATCCCCGCTTTGCTGCCACCTGGGCGCAACAACCGATACGACTACCGCATGGACCCCGTGCCCGCCGTGGGCGAACACACCGAGGCCATCTTGCGCGAGCTGGGCCTGGACGCCGCGGCGGTGCAAGCGCTGCGTGCCAGCCAAGCCATTTGAGACACAGCAACAGGAAAAAGCCATGACAAACAACACCGCATCCAACACCGCCCAACTCGCCACCTTCGCTGCCAACTTGCGGTTTGAGGGCATACCCGAGACGGTGGTTCGCAAGATCGAGGATTTACTGGTCGACTGGTTCGGCTCGGCCGTGGCCGGGCACGGCACGCGCCCGGTGGAGAGCATCACCCGTTTTGCGCAGGCCATGGGTCCGACCCAAGGTCCGTCTGAAGTCATCATCAACGGCGCACGCACCTCGCCTTATTTGGCGGCCATGGCCAATGCCGCAGCGTCGCATGTGGCTGAGCAGGACGATGTGCACAACGGCTCGGTGTTCCACCCGGCCACAGTGGTGTTTCCGCCTGCAGTGGCGGTGGCGCAGGCGCTGGGCGCCAGTGGTCCACAGTTGCTCACCGCAGCGGTGGTGGGTTATGAAGTCGGTATCCGCGTGGGTGAGTTTTTAGGCCGCTCGCATTACAAAATTTTTCACACCACCGGTACGGCCGGTACTTTGGCCTCGGCGGCGGCAGTGGGGCATTTGCTGGGTTTAAGCCCGGGGCAAATGCTGCATGCCTTGGGCTCGGCTGGCACACAATCTGCCGGTTTGTGGGAGTTCTTGCGCACTGCGGCCGACAGCAAACAATTGCACACAGCGCACGCGGCTGGGGCGGGACTGATGGCAGCTTATCTGGCCCAAGATGGTTTTACGGGGGCCGCAAACATTCTGGAGGGCCCCCAAGGCTTGGCCGCAGGCATGTCCAGCGATGCCCATCCCGCCAAGTTGGTCGATGGCTTGGGCAGTCGCTGGGCAACGGTCGAAACGTCCTTCAAATACCACGCCAGCTGCCGGCACACCCATCCCGCCGCCGACGCGCTCTTGCATGTGATGCAAACGCATGGCCTGAAATACACGGATCTGGCCCATGTGGTGACTCACGTACACCAAGGCGCGATCGATGTGCTCGGCCCCGTGGTCAAGCCCACCACCGTGCATCAAAGCAAATTTTCCATGGGCACGGTGCTGGGTTTGGTGGCGCAATACGGTCACGCCGGTCTGGTGGAATTTGACCAACACTTTTTGTCAGCCGAGACACAGGCTTTACGCAACCGGATCGAGATGGTGCTCGACGAAGAAGTGGATACCGCCTATCCGCAGCGCTGGATCGGCAAGGTCACCGTGACCACCACCGACGGCCGACTGCTGCAGGGCCGGGTGGATGAACCCAAGGGTGATCCGGGTAACACCTTGTCCCGCCAGGAGATCACCGACAAAGCCATGCGCTTGGCGGCTTTCAGCGGCGGTGCATCACCTGAGTCCATGCGTCAAGCCGTGGCGGCATTGTGGCAAGTGGCCAGCTGGTCTCGGGTTGGAGCCTTGTTAAAACAGGCCTGAAGCCGTCTCTTCTGAGGCCTGCAGAGCAAGAACCGCTCAAATTGTGCGGGCTTGGAAATTGCTTTGAAAACTGGAAATGTCAATTTTCCGACCCTCCACGCATTGAATTTTCAGCATGAAATCGATCCACGACTTACTCAGTATGCGAGACGCGCAAGCTATTGTGTTGGTCAATAATTCTGAATCTGACCAGGCCTTCTCCGCCAGGCCAGAAGCCTTTGATCCGCACAAGTTGGCCATGATCCAAGAGGCCCTTCGGGAGGGGGGCTATCCGATGGATTTGAGCAAGATGGACCTGTGCCTCGGCTTGCTGGTCTGATCGTTACAGTTGCAATGGAGCCCGCATGTTGAATAAAGCGCTTGCCCTGGTATCCACGGTGCTGCTGTTGATGTCATTGGGCTTTTCTGTACTTGGGACCACCCCTTTGTTGGTGCTGAAACACCTTCAGCCGATGGATTCGCGGGTCATCAGGCAAGTTTTTCATTATTGCTACCGAATGGTCGCCCTCTTGGCCTTCGCCGCCTGCCTGGGCAATGCCTTGGAGGACAGGATGGCGCTGTCTGTTTACACGGGCTTTATCGCTTTGTGGGTCTTGGTTTTGCACCGCTGGATGCTTGCCCGCATGGATGCTTTGCGCACCCTGATGCAAGCTGGCGACAGCGGTGCGGTGCGCCGCTTTCGTTTTGTGCATGCCTTGGGTGTTGTGATGAACATGGCCCTTTTTGCGCTTGCGATAGGGGCCATCAGCCAGATCACACTTTAGACCGGATGTGGCAATTCAAGCGTCCATCAGGCCCATTTTGCGGGCGATCACCATCAGCATCACCTCGTCGGCGCCACCGCCGATCGAGCCGAGCCGGTAGTCGCGGTACGCACGCGAGACACGGTTGTCCCAGGTGTAGCCCATGCCGCCCTGGAACTGCATGCACCAGTCGGCCACGTCGCGGCCCAGGCGCCCGGCCTTGAGTTTGGCCATGGAGGCCAGCTCGGTCACGTCTTGCCCTTGCACATAGGCGTGGGTGGCCATGTAAATCAGGCCACGCAGGGCTTCGATCTCGGTCTTGAGTTCGGCCAGCTTGTACTGGATGAACTGGTTGTCGAGCAGTGGTTTGCCAAAGGCCACGCGCTGGCGCAGGTAGGTGGCGGTTTCTTCGATCAGCTCGATGCTGGCCAGGCGGCGTGCCGCGCCGTCCAGGCGTTCTTCCTGGAACTGCTTCATTTGGTACATGAAGCCCATGCCTTCTTCGCCAATGCGGTGGCGCACCGGCACGCGCACTTCGTCAAAAAAGATCTGCGCGGTGTCCGAGCTCCACATGCCGAACTTCTTGATCTTTTGCACCTCGATGCCTTTGGCGCGCCGACCTGCCGCGTCCTTGAGCGGCACGATGATGAGCGATTTGTTCTTGTGCGAAGGGCCGTCCGAGGTGTTGCACAGCAGGCAGATCCAGTCGGCCTGGGTGCCGTTGGTGATCCACATTTTGGCGCCGCTGATGACGTAGTCGTCGCCGTCGCGCCGTGCGCGGGTTTTGAGCGAAGACACGTCCGAGCCCGCGCCTTGCTCGCTCACGCCGATGCTGCAGACCACTTCGCCCGCAATCGCCGGGGCGAGGAACTCGCGTTTGAGTTCGTCCGAGCCAAAACTGGCCAACGCAGGCGTCGCCATATTGGCCTGCACGCCAATGCCCATGCCCACACCCTGGGCCTTGACGTAGCCAATGGCCTCGGCGGCGGCCAGCGCGTAGCTGAAGTCCAGCCCCATGCCGCCATAGGCTTCGGGTTTGGTGATGCCCAAAAAGCCCAGCTGCCCCATCTTGCGAAAAACTTCATGGGCCGGAAAGATTTCGGCGGCTTCCCATTCGTCGACAAAGGGGTCGATCTCGGCGCTGATGAAGCGGCGGATGCTGGCCATCAGTTCGTGGTGTTCGGCGGTGTAAATCATGTGAGACTTTCCTCGGAGATTCAGAAACGGGGCACGGCGAACTGCATCGCGTGCGGTGTGCGGGCGGCGGCTTCGCGCACGGTGGCCAGCACCAGGGCCAGCACGTCGCGGGTCTGGCGCGGGTCGATGATGCCGTCGTCGAGCAAATGGCCGCTGGTGTAGAAGGCGCTGGCCTGGCTCTCGAACAGGCCCACGATCTCGGTTTTTTGCGCTTGCAGGCGCGACTCGTCCACAGCTTTGCCGCTGCGCTCAGCTTGTTGACGCGCCACGATGTCGAGCGTGGTGGCCGCCTGCTCGCCGCCCACGACGGCCGAGCGGGCGTTGGGCCACGAAAAACAAAAACGCGGGTGGAAGGCCCGACCGCACATGCCGTAGTTGCCCGCACCAAACGAGGCGCCGCAGTGGATGGTGATGTGCGGCACTTGCGAATTGCTCAGCGCCTGGATCATCTTGGCCCCGTGTTTGATCATGCCGGCCTCTTCGGAGGCGCGGCCCACGATGAAGCCGGTGGTGTTTTGCAAAAACACGATGGGCGTGCCCGACTGGTTGCACAGGTGGATGAACTGCGCCGCCTTGGTCGCGCCCGCCGGGTCGATGGGGCCGTTGTTGGTGATGAAGGCCACCGCATAGCCGTCGATGCGGGCATGGCCACACACGGTGGCGCTGCCATAGTCGGGCTTGAAGTCCAGCCAGGCCGAGTCGTCCACCAAGCGGGCAATGACCTCGCGCATGTCGATGGGCTGGCGGTGCGCCAGCACCATCACGCCCGCCAGCTCGTCGGGAGACAAAAGGGGAGGGCGCGGTGCACGCTGAGGCGCAACCACGGAGGCTTGGCGCCAGTCGATAGCGGCCAACACGTGGCGGGCCATGGCGATGGCATGGGCGTCATTTTCGGCCACATACTCGGCCAGGCCGCTCACGCGGGCGTGCATGTCGGTGCCGCCCAGTTCTTCGTCGGTGGCGATCTCGCCGGTGGCGGCTTTGAGCAAAGGTGGGCCTGCCAAAAAGGCCTTGCCCTGACCGCGCACCATGATCACGTAATCTGAGAGGCCGGGCATGTAGGCGCCGCCAGCGGTGGACGAGCCGTGCACCACCGTGAGCACCGGCAAGCCCGCCGCCGAGAGGCGCGCCAGGTTGTAGAACATGCCGCCACCACGGATGAATTTTTCGACCCGGTACTTGCGCAGGTTGGAGCCCGCAGACTCGACCAGGTGCACAAAGGGCAGCTTGTTTTGCAGCGCGATCTCCTGGCAGCGCATGAGCTTTTGGTTGCCCGCTTCGGTCAGCGCTCCGGCGTCGATGCCCGAGTCGGTCACCACCACCATGCAGCGCACGCCGCTGACCTGGCCAATGCCCGCCAGCTGCGAACCGCCGGGCACGCAGCGCGACAGGTCAGGGTCGTCCATGCCGTAACCGGCCAGCGTGGCCAGCGGCAAAAACGGCGCGCCGGGGTCCAGCAACTGCGCCAGCCGCTCGCGCGGCAGCAAGGCGCCGCGCTTGGCAAAGCGCGCGGCCGATTGGGCCGAGGCGTCGCTGGCGCGCTGCTCCAGCGCATGCCAAGCGTCGATCAAGGCCAACATGCCTTGGCGCTGCGCTGAGAAGACTTCAGATGAAGTGTGAATTGCCGTTTGGAAAATGGTCATGGTTTAAAAAAGACAGGGTTTGCGCCATTGCACCAGATCACAGGCCAATTTGCCAGTCACGCGGGTCGCCTTGGGCATAGCTTGCAGTGGGTGATTGCCCTGATCACCATCATGCCCACCGGCCCCTGGCTGTTGGGGGCTTCAATTGCAGTTGCAATCGCTGCTGCGGGCTAGCGCGGTGTTGTGCTGGCCGAGGTGGGGGTCCAGTCGCCCCCCAGGGCTTTGATCAGAAAGACCGAAGACAGTTGACGTTGACCCACCAATTGCGCAGCCAAGCGTTCGGAGTTCAACTGGGCTTGCTGGGCGGTGATCATGTCCTGGTAATTGGACACGCCACCTTCATACCGCACCTTGGCAATTTCCATGACACGGCGGTTGCTGTCAATGGCGCGTTGCGCTTGAACGATGGCACGGTCCAGCGCTGAGACGCTGCTCAAACCGTCCTCTACTTCTTGCATGGCGGTGAGCACCACACGGCGGTAGTTGGCCACGGTGATGTCGTAGCCCGCACGGGTAAAGTCCACGTTGGCGCTGATGCGTCCGCCATCAAAAATGGTTTGTGTGGCGGACACGCCGAGAGACCACAGCACGCTGGCTTGATTGAAAAGAGTACTGACACGCCGACTGTCGTTGCCAAAATTGGGGCCGAAAATCACACTCGGGTAAAAGGCGGCCTTGGCCACGCCGATTTGCGCATTGGCCGCAGCCATGGCCCGCTCAGCGGAGGCGATATCGGGTCGGCGCTCCAGCAGATCAGAGGGAATACCAATGGGAATGCGCGGCGGATTCATCGGCACCAGTCGCTGCGGCAATTCAAACAGGGGGGCAGGGGTGCCGGTCAGAGTGGCCAGCGCATGCTCAAAAATCGAACGTTGCCTTTTGAGAATGTCAATCTGGGTCAAGGTGGTGTCGAGCAAGGCTTGTTGTTGCGCCACATCCAAGCCGGAGGCATTGCCGCTGTCACGCCGGTGGTTGGCCAGAGCCAGGGACGATTTTTGCAAATCGATGGAACGGGCCAAAACATCCAGTTCCACATCCAGGGCGCGCAAATTGAAATAGTTCACCGCCACATCGGAGCCCAGAATCAGGCGGGTATTGACGAGGTCGGCTGCCGCTTGATCGGCCGATGCCGTTGCGCCATCGACCTGACTTTGGACGCGGCCCCACAGATCGGCTTCGTAGTTGACCGACAAAATGGCGGAATAGTCGTTTTGCTGTGTGGACCAGTTGGCTGCGTTGTAATTGGTCAAAGGGCGGTTGGCAGAGATCCGCAGTTCAGAGACTTTGCCGCCCAGCCCGACCTGCGGAAACAGGCTGGCACTGCTGCCCGCCAGCAAAGCGCGTGACTGCGCCAAGCGGCCTTGAGCGGCCGCCAAAGTGGGGCTGGACTGCAGGGCTTTTTGGACCAAGCCGCTCAGCTCCTCATCCCCAAAACGCGTCCACCAAGGCCCTTTGGCTTGGGTGTCGGACGGCTCGGCGGTGCGCCAAGGCGCTTCCAGGGTCCAGCTGACAGGCATGTCAACTTGCGGCTTGACGTAGGCAGGCCCCACCGCGCAGGCGCCGAGCAGGGCCGCAGTGATCACGCAGCCAGTGAGCAAGCGCAGGGATTTCACGGCTTGGCCTTTTCCGATGATGGCGTGTCTTTGGTGCTGCCTTCTTTGGCGCCGCCTTCCTCTTTGGGCGCATCGATGGCGAAGTTCACCACATCGCCATCGGTCAAGGCATCCGGCGGGTTGAGCACCAGGCGTGCACCGTCTTTCAGGCCGCTCATGACTTCGACTTGTTCCCCCAAATTGCGTCCGAGGGTGATGGTTTGCAACTTCACCCGCTTGTCGGCATCGACCACGGCCACCCGGATCCCGCCTGCGCGGATGATGAGTGCGTTGTTGGGCACGGTGAGGGTGGCTTTGTTTTGCAAAGGCAAATCGACCTGCACAAAGGCGCCGGGCAGCAAGGTGCCGTCTTTGTTGGGCAGGCTGATTTCAACTTGCATGGATCGCGTTACCGGGTCAATAGAAGCTGAAGTTCTGGCCAATGTGCCTTCGAATTTTTGGCCCCGCAATTCGGCTTGTGACACCGTGACCTTCTGTCCGTTTTTGATTTGCTGAGCGTAGGTTTGCGGCACGTTCACAAACAAGCGCAGCGGATGGGTTTGCGTCACCACAAACAAGGCGCGGGCCAGACCGCCCCCAGCGCCGGCGTCCACCAAGTCGCCTGTGTCCACGTTGCGGCGAGTGATCACGCCATCCGTGGGCGAGAGCAGGCTTTTGAAGTTGCTCAGCTGTTTCAAGCGCTGCATGTTGGCTTCAGCTGCTGCCAAGTTGGCCATGGCTTGGGTGCTGTTGCTGCGCTTTTCATCGACCTCTTGCTGGGAGACCGCATCCTTGGCGCGCAGTGCGATCCAGCGCGCTTCCGTGCTTTTGGCAAGTTCCAGACTGGCTGCAGCCTGTTGTCGTGTGGCCACGGCTTGGGACAATTGTTCTTCAGTTTCCGGCGTTTCGAGTTCGGCCAGCACTTCGCCTTTGCGCACTCGGCTGCCGATGTCTTTGTGCCAGCGTTTCACATAACCGGGCACACGCGCATAAATGGGCGACTGCGCATACCCCTGCAAGCTGCCAGGCAGGGCGACGGTCTGCCCGGCTTCGCGCATTTTCACCACCGTGGTTTTGACGTAAATTTGCTTGCGTGCCTGCACGTCGGCTTTGAGCTGGTCCATTTTTTGGGACTGGCTGAGCACGGTTCTGGCGCCACCGGCCAGGAGCAACACCACCACGACAGCGGCCGCGATTTTGCTGGTGCGGATCACTTGTTTGCGCTGCACCAGATCATGCGGGTCTTGGACGCCCGTGGAATGGATGGCCAGTGATGAATGACGTTCTGAAGACATGAATCAATTCTCCTGCGCCACGGTGGGCGCATCCTTGGATGCGGTTTTTGAGGCTTGCTGTCTCACCCAGCGTTGGTGAATGGCGGCATAGACCACGGGGACGAAATACAGCGTAGAGACCGTGGCAAACAGCAATCCACCAATCACAGCGCGGCCCAAAGGCGCGTTTTGCTCTGCGCCTTCGCCCAGACCCAAGGCCATGGGAATCATGCCGATGATCATCGCCAAGGCGGTCATCATCACCGGCCGGATGCGGGTCGAGCCCGCTTCCAGGGCCGCTGCCAATGGGGGCACACCGTCATCGCGTCGCTGGCGGGCAAAGGCCACCACCAAAATACTGTTGGCCGTGGCCACGCCCATGGTCATGATCGCGCCCGTCAGGGCCGGCACACTCAAGGTGGTGCTGGTGATGAACAGCATCCAGGCAATGCCGGCCAGCGCGGCCGGCAAGGCGGTGATGATGATCGCCGCATCGGTCCACGACTGGTAGGTGACCACGATCAGCAGGTACACCAACACGATCGCCATGGCCAGACCCAAGCCCAGCCCGATGAAGGAGGATTGCATGGTCTGCACTTGACCGCGAAGGGTCACTTGGTTGCCCCGTTTGAGTTGGGGCGTGATGTCGTCCACCAGTTTTTGCACTTGGGCGGCGACGCTGGCCAAGTCGGTACCTTGCACGCTGACATACACATCCACCGCCGGCTGGATGTTGTAGCGCGACACGATGGGCATTTGGCGACCGACTTTGGCTTCGACCAGGTTGCCCAGCAATTGGGGTGTGGTCGTGGGCAGGGCCACGCCGTTGGCACCGCTGTTGGCATTGGGCGCGGAGCCAATGTTGAGGCCCAGCAGCGCATCGATGGAGTCGATCTTATATTGGGGAGACTGCACCACCACGTTATAGACCACGCCGTTTTGTGGATTGAGCCAGAAGGCCGGTGCGGTTTGCGAGCTCCCCGACAAGGCGATCAACACGTTTTGGCCCACGTTGGTCGCGCCCAAACCAAACTGCTGCAGACGGGTGCGGTCCATCTGCAAGTCGACCACAGGGCCATCCAAACGTTGGTGGACATGGGCGTCTACTGCGCCCGGAATTTTTTGAATCGACCGTGTCAACTCGGCCGCCAAGGCGGTGTTGCCCGCCACGTCAGATCCGGTAAATTGCACGTCAATTGCCGCGGGCAGACCGAAGTTCAGGATTTGGGTGGAAATGTCCGCGGGTTGAAAAAAGAACTCTACATTTGGAAAGCGCTTGGGCAATTCGTTGCGCAGTCGCGTGACAAATTGATCTGTGGGTTGGTGGCCTTTTTTGAGCGACATCAGGATCTCGCCATCCATGGTGCCGATGGTGCCCGCATTGCTGTAAGACAAATTAATGCCGCTGTTGGGCAGGCCGATGTTGTCCAAGATGGTTTCGAGTTGGTCTTCGGGGATCATTTCGCGGATGGCCGTTTCAACGGCGTCGGCAATCCGGGCTGTTTCTTCGATTCGGGTGCCGGTAGGTGCCCGCATGTGCAAACGGATCTGGCCCGCGTCCACACTCGGGAAGAAGTCGCGGCCCAACATCGGGTACAAGCCGCAGGACAGGACACAGAACACAAAGAACAAACCCATGAAGCGCGCGCGATGGGTCAGTGCCGCTGACAAAGACAAGGTGTAGACACGGCGCACGCGCTCAAACTGGGCGTCAAAACTGCGGTACACCCGCTGCAGCACGTTGGGCTTGCCTTGCTGTGAGGCTTCGTGGACGCCGTCCATCAGCATCATCACCAAGGTGGGCACCAAGGTGCGGGACAAGATGTAGGACGCGATCATCGCGAACACCACCGACTCGGCCAGCGGCACGAACAGGAATCGCGCCACGCCCGGCAAAAAGAACATGGGCACAAATACAATGCAAATACACAGGGTGGACACGAAGGCGGCCGGACCGATTTCTTCTGCACCCACCTCGATGGCGGGAATCAAGGGCTTGCCCATGTGGATGTGCCGCTCGATGTTTTCAATCGTCACAATGGCTTGGTCCACCAAAATACCCACCGAGAGCGCCAAGCCCCCCAAGGTCATCAGGTTCAAGGTTTCGCCCAAGGCGAACAAGGCCATGATGGAGGCCAAAATCGACAGCGGAATGGTCAGCGAAATGATCAAAGTGCTGCGCCAGTTGCCCAGGAACAGCAAGACCATCATGGCGGTCAACACGGCGGCGATCAGCGCTTCGGTGATCACGCCTTCGATGGCGGCCAGCACGAAGACCGATTGGTCAAACAAGGGCGCCACTTTCACATCCGGTGGCAGCGATTGAACGGCTTTGGGCAGCAGCGCTTTGACGTTGGAGACGATGTCCAGTGTGGAGGCGCCGCCGTTTTTGAGCACCGAGATCATCACGCCGCGCACACCGTCCTGGCGCACCACGTTGGTCTGCGGTTGAAAGCCGTCACGCACGTAGGCCACGTCTTTGAGGTAGGTGGTGATGCTGTTGGTGGTGCGCACCGGCAGGTCATTCAGGCCCGACAAGACACCGGGTGATCCGTTCATGCGCACGGTGTATTCGGTTTCGCCGAGCTTCACGGTGCCCGAGGGCAAGATCAAGTTTTGGGTATTGACCGCGTTGACCACATCGGCGGGCGACAAGCCGCGCGCCTGCAATGCCTCGCTGTCCAGGTCCACCGAAATCACCCGCACCTTGCCACCGTAAGGAAAGGGCGAGGCCACGCCGGGCACCGTGATCAACTGAGGACGCAAGCCGTTGACGGCCACATCGAACAAAACGTTCTCCGCCAGGGTGGGGCTGGACAGGGCCAGTTGCATCACCGGAATACTCGACGCGGAATACTTGATGACCAAGGGCGGGGTGATGCCGGGTGGCAATTGACGTACCTGGGTTTGCACCGAAGCCACGACCTGGGCAATGGCCGTCTGGATGTTGACGCCCGGTTGAAAGAAAACTTTGACGACCGTCACACCGGCCAGTGAGGTGGATTCAATGTGTTCGATGTCACTCACCACCGTTGTCAAGCCGCGCTCGGTTTGACCGGCTATGCGTTGCCCCATTTCCTGCGCGGGCAGACCGTTGTAGTTCCAGATGATGCTGATGACCGGAATGTTGATTTCCGGAAAGATGTCCGTCGCCATGTTCTTGAGCACAAAGGGTGTGCCCAAGACAATCAGGATTGCCATCACGATGAACGTGTATGGTCGCTTAAGCGCCAGCTGAACCATCGACATCGTGAACGTGCCCGTCTTTGAAAAGTTGCTTTGAAAAGTTGCAGAAGTTTATGTCAAACATGCGGTAAGCCATGTGACAGCTGCGCACAGTCTTTGCGGGATTACCCTCGAGGGCCATCGTGGCCTGGATACTTTGGAATTCAATTGCTTGCCACTGTCAAAGATTTGAAACTTGGCTGCAATCTTCGAGGCGCCATAGCTTTTGCAGCAGAAGGTCTGCCGGTGACTGGCCCAATACCGGCGTGACCAATTCCATGAATTTCTCACTCAAGTCTGCATCGGTCAACGGGTCCTCAGGATCGCCTTTGCGGGTCGGTTGAAAGAACCTTGCCGATCGACCCTCTTTCAATTCAATCTGCACATGGGCCGCACGCTGTCCCGGAAACGCAGCATCCAGTGCGGGATCGACGCTCAGTTCGATGACGGTCATCAAATCCCGGATGGCCGGGTCGGCCAATCGCTCTGAAGTGAACGCGGCCAATCGAACACTGCCATAGAGCAATGCTGCAGACACCACATAAGGAATGCTGAACCGCGCCTGCGCGGCGGTGACGGGTTCAAAGTTGCCCGCCACATCCAGGGCGGGACGGTAAGTGGCGATGCGGATGCGTTGGATTTCATGGGGCTGGATGCCCATTTGCTTTTGCAGAGCGAGGATGCCATCGATGGGTGCAAAGGTGTGACCGCAGCACGCATGGTTCTTGAAGGTCATGCTGTTGATATGGAAAACTGCCCCTAACGTCTGGGTGGATTGTGCCCAGTCCGGCCCTGCGCCCATGGCTTTGCCAAATCCAGCGTCGCCATCGATCACATCCAGTGAACCTGTCACGCCTGCAGCGGCCGATTGCGCTGCCAACAAACCGGCCTGCGCCGCATGGCCGGCATGCAGCGGTTTGGACATGGAGTCCATCCGAAAGGCCTGCTGCAGACCGGCAGCAAACGTCGTCGCTGTACACAGCGCATGGGTGAATGCGTTGGCGTCCAGCTTCAACAAGTTGGCAGCGGCTGCCGCAGCGCCAAAGGTGCCTACCGTTCCTGTGTTGTGCCAATACCGGTAATGTTCTCGCCCCATGGCCGCGCCGATGCGGGTGGAAATTTCATAGCCTGCCACAACCGCTGTCAGAAACGCCAGGCCGGAGGCGTCCTCGGCTTGTGCAATGGCCAACGCCGCCGCAATGGTCGGTGCACCCGGGTGGTAAATGGCTTCACGGTAAATGTCGTCCACCTCGACCGTGTGCGCGGCCGTGGCGTTGATGAATGCCGCCGTGCGGGGCGTTGACAAGCGACCTTGTGCCAATCGGGCACTGCCCCTGTCCAAATCATCACGCAGGGCTGTTTCCAGCAAAGTTGCGGGGGGCTCGATCGAGCCCGGCAGCCAAGCGGCATACCAATCGATAACGGCCCTTTTGGCATGGTGAATCACTTCGGGCGACAAGTCTTGGGGACGCAAGTTGGCGCCGAATTCGGCAAAGATGTGTGCAATGGTCATAGGGTTCCTGGCTGCGGTGTGACCTTACCATCAGGCATGGCGCACAAGCTGCCACGTAGGCAACAGGGGGATCGTGTTGTTTGCAGGCATGATCCAATCCACTTTCAAACTCAGACCAACATCTTATGGATTTCGCTCTCAACGAAGAACACAGGGCATTTGCCGAATCGGTTGCGCGTTTTGCGCAGGACAAACTCAAAGACGGTGCCTTGGCCAGAGCGCATGACCCCCAATACCCCTGGGACACGGCGGCATTGCTGGCTGAGCAGGGCTTATTGGGCATCGCCTTTTCAGAGGCTGACGGCGGCCAGGGCGGCACCCTGATGCATGCGGTGTTGGCCATCCAGCAAGTGGCCTTGGTCTGCCCTAAAAGCGCTGACATCGTCCAAGCAGGCAACTTTGGGCCGGTGCGCACCTTTGTCGAATACGCCACGGCAGAACAAAAAGCCCGCTTTCTGCCCGACATTCTGGCGGGTAAAAAGTTGATCTCGCTGGGCATGAGCGAGCCCGATGCCGGCTCGGCCGTGACCGAGCTCCAAACCAGCGCCCGTCTGGACGGCGACCACTTTGTGATTCAGGGCAGCAAGGTGTTTTCC
>Ga0114959_10002591_pt1 | contig 14667 bp, 17 predicted proteins | sample C_130625_EF_Meta_FD_87317 | JGI IMG/M metagenome (GOLD analysis project Ga0114959, IMG submission 87317) | Freshwater microbial communities from Lake Croche, Canada to study carbon cycling - C_130625_EF_MetaG | ecosystem: Environmental > Aquatic > Freshwater > Lake | place: Lake Croche, Canada...
CAGATTTATCTGCACTTGAAACTACCTTATTAAATCCTATAGCATTACCTTCTTGCAATAGCTGGTCGAGAGTTATAGGGGCTGCAATTTTCATTTTCTTTGCTACCGCCCGCACATCAATCACACCCTTAGGAGTCACTACTCCTAATGTCTCGGTTCTATCCGAATTCATAATTGAGAGGATTTTGCTGTTCTTCACCATTTCTCGGGGTCCGGTATAAACCTCACCACCCCATATTGAAGTTGGATGCGCAGAAGCCTCTTGCATAACACCCATAGTTGAAGCAGCAACCAAACCAGCACCAGCAGCTGAAGCAGTTTTTATAAATTGACGACGAGAGCTCATTTAAATCTCCTTAGTTATTATTGATTTTCTAGCTACTAGGAGAATATTACTTGAGGAATTTATGCGGTGGTGCAATATAAATTTAAGGCGACTGTCTTAACCTAGTCCAAGGTAAATAGAGACTCTATAAGTAATAAAGGAGGCTAGATAAGCTAAGCCAAATAAGTAACTTAGCATGATGATGGGAATCTTCCAGCCTCCCGTTTCTCGTTTAACGGCCGCAATAGTGGATAAGCACTGAGGCGCAAACACAAACCAGGCTAAGAGTGAGAGCGCGGTTGCTAGAGACCAGCCAGAGGAGATTAACGGGATCAGTGCATCTGCGGCATCAGCGCTTGAGCTGGATAAGGCATAGACCGTTGCTAATGAACTGACGACTACCTCTCTTGCCGCCATGCCGGGTACCAGAGCAATACTAATTTGCCAATTAAAGCCAATAGGTGAAAACACATGCGCTAATGCTTGCCCTAACATTCCGGCAAAACTATATTCAATAGGAGATCCTGTAGCTCCATCTGGTGGCAGAGGGAAGCTAGACAAAATCCATAATGCAATTGTCATGATTAAGATAATGCCGCCCACCCGACGCAGAAAGATTTCAGCGCGCTGCCATAAGCTGATAGCTAAGTTACCTAAACGGGGCAAGTGATAACTGGGCAACTCCATCATTAATGCATTCATCCTAAATTGCTCACTGGTAAAGCGCTTCAAAATCCAAGCAACGCCCATGGCACCCAAAATACCGGCTAAGTAAAGCAAGAATAAAACCAGTCCTTGCAAATCTACACTGGCCCATAGTGTTCTTTCTGGGATAAACGCCGAGATGAGTAAGGCATACACTGGTAAACGCGCTGAACACGTCATCATTGGTGCAATCAAGATCGTTACCATACGATCGCGAGAATTAGAAATACTTCTAGTCGCCATGATTCCCGGTATCGCACAAGCAAAACTCGACAGAAGCGGAATGAAGGAGCGACCAGAGAGTCCTACTGAACCCATGACGCGGTCAAGTAAATAAGCAGCTCTGGGTAGATAACCTGATTCTTCCAAGAGAAGAATAAAGAAGAACAAGATCAATATTTGGGGTAAGAAAATCACCACCCCGCCAAGGCCAGCCAGAATGCCATTAATCAGTAGACTTCTTAGCCAAGTATCGGGGAGAACCTGACTAATTTGAGCACCAAGATACTCGATGCCAGTTTTAATCAGTTCCATCGGTAAAGTGGCCCAACTAAATACTGCCTGAAAAATACAAAATAGCAGCGCTACCAAAATCAGGGGGCCAAAAACGGGATGTAACAACACTGCATCCAAGCGATCACTCAAATGATCTGGAACGATTTGATCTAAGTTTAAGTTTTTGAGAATCTGCTGAACCTGCACATTATCGGATTCAGTATGAGCGATATGCGATGCGACATTCTCTAGGGTGGCATCACTAGTTCCTGCTTGTAATGCACTCAAGTTACGCCAATCTAAATTAGTCAAGAAGCGCTTAATCTCATCTGCGCCATCTGCATGAATACCGACACTGGTGATAACCGGTAAACCTAATTCTTGTGAGAGCGCAGCAATATCGATTTGCAAGCCTTGGCGATTGGCAATATCCAACATATTGAGAACCACGATGCAGGGTAATCCTAAGCGCTTTGCAGCCAGAACCAGGCGGAGATTGCGGCGCAAGTTGATTGCGCTTAATACACAAATCACTAAATCAGGGCGCTTCTCACCGACTGCTCTCCCCATCAAGACATTACAAGTCACCCGCTCATCGAGTGATCTTGGATACAGACTGTATGCTCCGGGTAAATCTAAAATGCGAATCTGCTTGCCAGACTCTAAAGAGAGACGTCCCTCTTTACGCTCTACCGTAACTCCAGAGTAATTTGCGACCTTTTGACGGCTGCCTGTGAGTAAATTGAATAAAGCAGTCTTGCCACAATTCGGGTTGCCTAGTAGTGCAACAACCGGTTCATTGCTGAAGAAGTGAACTTTAGATTCAGTCATATACCAATCAATCGACTGAAATCATGCTTGCTTCAGATTTGCGCAAGGCAAATGTCGAAGCGCCGACCCGAACCATATAGGGGCCCTTGCCCAGTAATCCTTTACGTAAAACAGTCACGGGCTCACCTGGCAAAAAGCCAATGTCTTCCAGTTGACCCTGAATTTGAGGGGCACCTTTAGGGGCATTTACCTTACTGACGCGGTAAAGACTTCCTAGCTTGACTTGGTCTAAATTCATGCAGCACGCTTTTTGACTAGATGATGAAGGATTATATCCCCAAATGAGAATGAATATCATTCATGGAGAACATCCTAATATTAGAAATAATGGGCTAATTTAGGCTTTAGAGGCTTGATCCAAAACAAGCGGGATGCCCCTTAAGGAATAAAAATCTAAGGGGTGGTGTAACCGTACTTCTGTAATATGAATTTAGCGTGATTTCCCTGCATGAAAAGATACAAGTCTGTTGCCTCCGGTGGAGCCCCTTTCATCAACACCATTCTTTGCTGAATAGGCTCATAGAGCTTACTGTTAACTAATCTATAGCTAGTGTGTTTTGTAACTTCGGGGGACTTTGCTAAAGATAAAGCCGTAAAGCCAATGTCAGCACCCCCAGTGACGACATACATAGTCGCTATGCCAACATTATCTCCATAGATCAATTTGTCTTTTACCAGCTCCCAAAGACCTTCAGCCTTAAGGTATTCAACCGCAGCTTTGCCATAAGGGGCTAATTCTGGTTTAGCAATCGCAATCTTGTTTGCTCTTTGAATAGCCCTAATTAACGCCTCTTTGCTATCGAATGATTGTACGTCCGTAGGTTTTTTAGTAATGATTACGAGTTTGCCAATGGCATACACAAGCCCCTCATCAACTGCCTTCCCCTTTTTATATAACTCCAGCGGGTAACCCTCATCAGCCGAGATCAATACACTGAAAGGTGCGCCGTTCATAATCTGCGCAGTGAAATTTCCCGAAGACCCATAAACCACTCTGATTGGGGGTTTGCCAGTCGCCCTAAATGCAGTATCAATCTCAGTAAATGCATCCTTCATATTGGCTGCAACTGCAACCGTTATCTGTTGAGCGCTGACACTTTGTGCACAGACAAAAAGTAGCATCAGAATCACTTTGCGCAAGCTGCGCTCCTTATCAATAAGTAGCCAGTGCTCAGTTTAGATCCATTCAGCAATCTGGCGCTTCAGGCCAATCGACTTATACCCAGGGGCTTCCTCTGATAGCTGACGAATCCTGCGCACTAACTTGCCGATCTCTTTATTTAGGGCTAACTCATCACTCATCGCTAAGAAAAATAACTCGTCTTTTAACTGGATAAAATCCAAACCATTCTCCAGCGCAATACTTTTAACGCCCATGCCTACATCTACCTTTTTAGCTAAGATCGCGGTGGCAATTGCCGAATGGGTAAACTCTTCATGCTCATAGCCATTAATCTTTTTGGAATCAATCCCCTCTTTAGCCAAAGCAGTATCAAGCAGTAATCGTGTGCCTGAACTTTTCTGCCGATTGATAAATCGAATATTGGGCCTTAATAAATCCTTGAGGCGAGTAATACCCAATGGGTTGCCTTTGTTAATCATCAAACCCTGCACGCGCTTCATCACCGGAAATAGCTGCATCCCCTCTTTTTGTAAGCGCTTGGCAATGATCTTTGATGATTGGGGATCCGATACATGAAACCCTGCAATATCGACCTCATCATTAAATAAGCGCTCTAATGCCTCACCTGATCCCGCAATAGTAAGGTCATAACGCTCTAAATCAGCCACCGCTTTTTGAATCATCGGATCGCTACTGCTGGCTAACTTCCAGCGCTTTTCAGACTTCACTCTAAATTGAGCAAAGCCCTCCTCTAAATGCGCGAGGCTGGTTTGGCCTAATCTGCGCGTCTTTTCATCAAAGTCTTCCGTAAATTGAATCAGATATATTGCGTATTCTGAGAGTTGCGAACCATGTCCCCGTACCCGCTCCATAAGCTTAAAACCCAGAGCCTGCTCTACTTCATTGACCTTTTGCCAGACATTTCGATAGGAAAGGCCAGCCTTTTTGCAGGCTGAGACCAAGGTTTTACCTTGATCAATATCCCTTAGTAAGATGCTTAGCCAGACTAAATCGATCATGGTCGGGTCTTTGGCTGCCTTACTCCCTAATACGAGGGTAGGTCTTATCTGTATTCTCATATGTAATTTTTTGCATATTGATGTTTTGTAATATTACTAATATTAACTGAACAATACGGAGACACCTAGTAATGAAACTGTTTTCTACTCGTATCTTATTAATAGCTACCGTCATATTAGGCTTATTGACTACCCCCGCTATTGCACAAGAAAAAAGTATTGTGGTTTCATCCACTACTTCAACAGAGCAGTCTGGGCTATTTAGCTTCATCCTCCCGATCTTCAAAATGAAATCTGGTATTGATGTCAAGGTTGTTGCTGTGGGTACTGGCCAAGCGCTCGACATTGGTAAACGGGGAGATGCAGATGTCGTGTTTGTTCATGACAAGCCTGCTGAAGAAAAATTTGTTGAAGAGGGCTACTCCACCAAACGTTATGAAGTAATGTACAACGACTTTGTGCTGATTGGACCCAAATCAGATCCCGCGAAAGTCGGTGGCGGTAAGGATATTCAAGCGGCGCTGCAGAAGATTTCAACTGCACAAGCGCCATTTATATCTCGCGGAGATAAGAGCGGTACCCACGCAGCTGAACTGCGCTACTGGAAAGGTGCCGGCATTACTATTGCTCCTGGAAGCTCTTGGTATAAAGAAACAGGTTCTGGCATGGGTCCCGCCCTCAATACCGCCTCAGCAATGAATGGCTACATCTTGGCTGACCGCGGAACCTGGCTCAGCTTTAAAAACCGCGGTGATCTCGTCATTCTCGTTCAAGGCGATCCTAAACTCTTTAACCAGTATGGGGTCATGCTTGTAAACCCAGCGAAGTTCCCCCATGTCAAAAAAGCGGAAGGACAAGCATTTATCGACTGGCTAATTTCCAAGAACGGTCAAGATGTCATTGCCAGCTACCAAATTGGTGGCGAACAACTCTTCTTTCCGAATGCGAAGAAATAAATAGGTAGAACGTCAAAGAATAAACAGCAAACAAGAAGTAAACAAAAAGCCCGCATCTGCGGGCTTTTTATTGGCCACTGGCATATTGCCAGCTAGGGCTATTTACTTCTTCGGTGTTACAAAGCCAATCGCAACTTCGTCAACGAACTCAACAATCACATCATCACCAACTTTGAATTTCTCAAGACCTAAAACAGCTGGGTCTACCTTCACTTTTTGCTTTTCGCCGTTTGGCATTGTGAAAGTGACAATACGTGTTTTTGCATCGATAGTGGAGATCTTCACAGTTGCAAAAATAGTAGTGGTTGTTTCTTCAAATGGCTTAGCAGAACCTTTACCGGAGATGACTACTGAACGCATACCGGAAACTCCTGGCTTAGCATCTTTACCAGCTGCAGTTAAACCCACTGCAATCGCCTGTGCATGCTCAACCACGAACATGTCACCTTTTTTCACTTTATCTAAGTCGTTAACAGATTTAGCGACATTCATTTGCACTAAATTACCGTTAGCGTCTTTTAATACAACAATACGCTTTTGAACATCTACAGAATCCACAGTAGCACTCAGTACAGTGACTTCCGCAGCTAATGGCAACATTTTTGCAGGCTGTTGAGCAAACGCAGCGGCTGCAAAAGCGAGGCCAGCTACGGCAAACAAACCAGTAAGTAGAGATTTTTTCAAGATGACTCCTAAATCATAAAGGGATTAAGTGGAACCCATTTCTGGGACTCCAATTCATTGTAACCATGATGAATTTAATAGCTATTGCTTATTTTTCAGAAGAAAATCCACCTTTGCATAGTCGACTTTTATCTCTAAGCCATTGATTAAATTGAAAAATTATTGTCAAACTGGGGGTTAAGCGCCCTCAGATGCCCAAGAATTGCTACCCAGGCCCCACCTCACTCTTTAACCAAGATACAAAAAGGCCCGCATTGCGGGCCTTTGACTGTTGCGTATAGCTAGACTGCTAAATACAGAATTACTTCATCGCTTTAGCTGGGGGAGTAGCAAAAGTAATGATGGTGTCATCTACAAACTCAATCATCACATCATCACCAGCCTTGAACTTCTCAAGACCTAGAACACTCTTATCCACCTTCACTCTTTGCTTCTCAGTGCTTGGCCATGTAAAAGTCACAATGCGTGTTTTTTGATCAATGGTACTGGTTTTTACAGTAGCAAAAGTCGTATCGGTGATTTCTTCAAATGGTTTTGCAGCGCCTTTAGCAGAAATCGTTACAGAACGAACGCTAGATACGCCCGGCTTTTGCCCCTTAGGAGCAACAACTAAACCCACTGCAATCGCGCGAGCATGCTCAACTATAAATAAGTCGCCCTTTTTTACTTTATCTAAATCCTTAACCTGCTTAGATACCTTCATTTGCATTAGATTGCCATTGGTGTCTTTCAATTCAATGGTGCGATTTTGCAAATCCACATCCATTACAAAGACTGTGATGACTTCAACTTCAACTGCTAATGGCAGCATTTTTTCTGGCATTTGCGCATATGCAGAGAATGTCGCAATCAAACTGAGTGCGCTGAAAAGTATGGCAATTGAGGATTTCTTCAAGATAGCTCCTAGCAAAAAGTTAAGTATTAAAAGACGGTGTTCAGATACGAATTTCAAAAGTGGAGTCCAAGACGCACTTTCACTCACACTACACTAACGAGTATATATGGCAGTTTTGTGACTATATTGTTAGTACGGGGTGCTTATCTCCCCTAGATTTGCTACATTGGAAAATACCGAAATTTCTACTCACCCACAAGCAAAGAAGGCTGCCATGATTTTCATTAAACCTTGGGATCAGGCATTCGATATAACCTATCCGATCCGCAGAGCTGTATTTGTTCTGGAGCAAGGGGTGCCTGAGGAGATGGAATTAGATGAATTTGATCCTTTTGCTCAACATGCCCTTTCTTATGAGGGTCCAATTTGCACTGGAACGGCACGCTTGGTTTATTTGGAAGATAACTGCGCCCAAATTGGGCGGATGGCGGTTTTAAGCCAATACCGTGGTCGAGGGATTGGAACCGCTATTTTGGAAGCCTTGCTTGACTTAGCTCAGTCGCAGGAAATTAGGAGCTTGTCTCTACACTCCCAAGTGACGGCAATCCCTTTTTATGAAAAGCGTGGATTTATTGCTCAAGGCCACGTCTATGAAGAGGCAGGTATCCCGCATCGTAATATGATTCTCCTATTACCCAAGATGGTTCAATAATTGATTGCCTTTATGACTACTAGCCCTGCATCCGCTCTCTATATTCACCGTGTGTGTTACGCCGATACGGATGCAGCTGGATTTATTTACCATGCTCGCTATCTCGATATCTTTGAACGTAGTCGCGCAGAATGGCTCGCCCAACGCAACTTGAGCCCCACTAAACTCATTGATGAGTTCGGAATGTTATTACCCGTCCGAGAACTGACGATGCATTTCTATAAACCCGGGCTGCTGGATGACATTCTCTATATTGATCAGGTGATTGAACATCGTGGTCGCACTCAGGTCAAAGTAAAACAAAATGCCATGAGAAAAGTTCAGGCTGGTGATAGCGAAGATATGGAAGTGATCGCCAGCGCTGTCATTCAACTCGTCTGCGTAGACACCAGCACGTTCAAACCAAAAGCATTTCCTGATTACTTATTTCTGGCTGAGTAATGGAGACTAATATGCCTGAGGGAAAATTACTTACCTTTGTTAAGGATCTGAGTGTGTTGTTAGAGCAGAATCCGAACGAAGAAATGATCTTCATCAAAGGCAGAGGGCTACTGGAAAAACTGGTTGCAGTCGATGACTGGCTGCCAGAAGAATTTACAAAACCGCACCCCCAGTACTATCAGCAGTACTTATTGTATGCAGATCCTTTGGATCGTTTTTCGATTGTCAGTTTTGTATGGGGGCCGAATCAAAAAACGCCCATACACAATCATACTGTTTGGGGCATGCTTGGCCAACTCCGCGGCAGGGAAAAGGAAACGCCCTACTATCGTCAAGAGGATGGCTGCTTTAAGCCGGGTATATCGTGCACTAATCTGCCTGGTCAGGTAGATACTGTTTCTCCTAATACGCATGATATTCACGTTGTCGAAAATGACCTGCAAGATCAAGTTTCTATCAGCATTCATGTGTATGGCGGCAATATTGGTCGTATTCAGCGCTCCGTTTTTGATCCGATTACTGGCGCTGAAAAATCATTCGTCTCGGGTTATGCCAATGCCCTTGTACCTAATCTCTGGAATTGACAGTAATTCCGCTGATGCAGACCTGAATGACTTAAAATACAGCTTCTTACTGCAAACGCTCTAGCGTGGCAGCTCACCCCATTGACCGGGATAGTCGTCTATTAAATACGTTGAATACGGGTCAATACTTTATTGGCCCCTATGTTATTTACAGATCTTGGTTTATCAGAACCCATACTTCGCGCTATTGCAGAAGAAGGCTACACCAGCCCCACTCCGATTCAAGCTAAATCGATTCCTGCTGTTTTAAAAGGTGGTGACTTATTAGCAGCTGCACAAACAGGCACTGGAAAAACCGCCGGCTTTACGCTTCCAATCCTGCAACGGCTGAGCACTACCAAAGCCAGTTCAGGCAAGCGCCTACTGCGCGTATTAATTCTCACACCTACCCGTGAGCTGGCAGCTCAAGTCCAAGAGTCTGTAGATACTTATGGCAAATACACAGGCTTAAAGTCTGCCGTGATCTTTGGCGGTGTAGGGGCCAATCCCCAAATCAAAGCCATTGCTGCCGGCTTAGATATTTTGGTTGCTACTCCAGGACGCTTGCTCGATTTGATGTCGCAAAAGTGTGTCTCCTTAAGCGATATTGAAATCTTAGTATTGGATGAAGCGGATCGTATGCTCGATATGGGATTCTTGCGCGACATTAAAAAGATCTTGGCAGCCTTACCCAAGAAACGTCAGAACCTCTTGTTCTCCGCTACCTTCTCAAGCGAGATTAAACAACTAGCGGATGGCTTGCTAAATGCACCAGAGCTGATTGAAGTGGCACGCAGTAATAGTGCTAACGAGGCTATTGCTCAGCTGATTCACCCAGTTGATAGAACTAAGAAACATCCTTTATTAGCGCATTTGATTCAGAGCAATGACTGGAAACAGGTATTGGTTTTTACCCGCACAAAACACGGTGCCAATAAGTTAGTTACCCAATTAGAAAAAGATGGCATCACCAGCATGGCGATCCATGGCAACAAAAGCCAAACTGCTCGTACTAAAGCACTGGCAGACTTTAAGGCCGGAAAACTCACCGCCTTAGTGGCGACCGACATTGCTGCACGTGGAATCGATATCGATCAATTACCCCATGTAGTGAACTATGACTTACCGAATGTTTCCGAAGATTATGTGCACCGTATCGGCCGGACTGGTCGCGCTGGATCGAACGGGGTTGCCGTATCCTTGGTTTGCATTGATGAACATCAAATGCTGCGAGACATTGAGAAGCTGATCAAGCAAAAGTTGCCTCAAGAAGTCATCGCGGGATTTGAGCCTGATCCAAACGCGGTGGCACAGCCCATTCAGTTACGCAGTCAACAGCATCAGCAATCCCGAAAACCCAAAGCCGCCAGCTCTGGCGCTAGTGCTAGCAAAGGTGGTGGTGCTGGCAGAGCCCCAGCGAAGCGCAGTAGTCCGCCAAAGAAGAGCTTCAATCGCTGATCCCTTTTGCTTAAAATATGCTCATGACACAGACTTCAGAAAACCCTTTACTAGAACCCCGCCTCACATCCCTCTCCCATGGCGGCGGATGTGGCTGCAAGATTGCCCCAGGGGTTCTTTCTGAAATTCTCAAGAAGGTTCCGCAACTCCCTTTTCCAAAAGAGTTACTCATTGGCATCGAGACTTCAGATGACGCTGCTGTCTATCAAATTAATGAAACACAGGCAATCGTAGCGACTACCGATTTCTTCATGCCTATTGTGGATGATCCATTTGATTTTGGAAAAATTGCTGCAACCAACGCCCTTAGCGATATCTATGCCATGGGTGCTACGCCTTTATTTGCATTGGCACTAGTGGGTATGCCTATCAAGGTGCTATCCAATCAAACCATTGCGCGCATCTTAGAGGGTGGCTCTGAAGCCTGTCGAAGTGCCGGCATTCCGATTGCTGGTGGTCATACGATTGATTCTGTTGAGCCCATCTATGGCTTGGTAGCAATTGGTTTAGTAGATCCAAAGCGGGTCAAGAGTAATGCGAGTGCACAAGCTGGCGATGTACTGATCTTAGGCAAGCCTCTTGGAGTGGGAATTATGTCGGCAGCTTTGAAACAGGATTTGCTAGGCCCCGATGGTTACAAAGAAATGATTGCAACTACAACCAAACTCAATTCTGCTGGGCCAGATTTAGCAAAACTCTCAGGTGTGCATGCTCTAACCGATGTGACAGGCTTTGGATTAGCGGGTCATACCTTGGAACTAGCAAGAGGCTCGAACTGTACCGCCCATATTGACTGGAGTCAGGTTCCCCTACTCTCTAATGTACAAACATTGGCTGACGACGGAGTCATCACAGGGGCTTCTGATCGCAACTGGCAGAGCTACGAATCTGATGTGGGGATACCAGCAAGTTTTACACCAGCACAGCGCGCCCTATTAACGGATCCGCAAACCAGTGGTGGCTTATTGGTTTCTTGCAGTGCGGATTGCGTTAAAGAAGTGCTCGAGATTTTTAACCAGCATCACTTCCTAGGTGCTCGTGTCATCGGCCAAATGAGTAAGCGCCAAGACAAGCCGCTAGTCGTTTCTTAATCTACCTGCTTTAGATTAAACACGCTTGAGAAATCAAGCTGTCCATTGCCCGCCTTGCTATGCGCCTCATAAAGGTGCTGAGCCAATTTACCCAATGGTACGCTCGCATCTAAATTTTCTGCATTCTCAACTGCAAGACCCAAATCTTTGAGCATTAAGTCAACACCAAAACCACCAGCATAGGCTTTTGATGATGGTACATTTTCCATCACGCCAGGACAGGGGTTATATAACTCCAGGGTCCAGTTTCGGCCTGAGCTTTTCGACATGATGTCTGATAAGACTTTGGGATCTAGTCCATTAGCAATGCCCAAGCGCAAAGCTTCACTTGTTCCCAGCATCTGAATACCTAAGAGCATGTTGTTGCAGACCTTTACTGTCTGCCCTGCGCCACTCGCACCTGCATGGAAAATATTCCTGCCCATTTTTTCTAGTAATGGTCGGGCTAGCTCAACATCCTTTGCATCTCCGCCCACCATAAAGGTCAGCGTTCCTGCTTGTGCTCCAGCAGTACCCCCTGAAACCGGTGCATCAATCATGGCAAAACCCTTCGCTTTTGCTGCAGCAGCGACCGCTTGTGCAACTTTAGGCGAAATGGTGGAGCAATCAATGAGCAAAGTCTTGGGGCTAGCATTAGCTAGAAGGCCGCCCTCACCAAGATACAGACCTTCTACATGCTTGGATGCTGGCAACATACTAATCAGGACTTCTGCATCCTTGCTGGCGCTTACTGCATCTGGCGCAACAGCGCCACCAGCAGCGGCAAACGTCTCTAACTGAGCTTTTGCCAAATCAAATCCTGTTACTCGATGTCCTGCCTGCAAGAGATTGAGGGCCATTGGCAAGCCCATATTACCCAAACCAATAAATGCAATTTTCATATTGTTCCTAATGAGTGATTCTATTGTTTTCTGGCAGCTAAATAACGAACACCTTGCGGTCCATAAGTCTCTGCGTGAACTTCTTCTAAACCCAAATGAAAGATATCTCCAGATTCATATGTTTTGGTAGATCCATGGATGATCAATTCTATTGCCCCTTCCAAGATGAGCGCCTTTACTTCAAATGGATGGGCGTGATCATCTAAATGGCCATTGGGCTCTCTTTGGACCTCAACCGGCTCAGGATAGCCTTCCTGCTGAAGCATTTTGATAAATTGTGTCTTACTCATATCCTCACTATAGCGTGGATATACACTCCGGATATTTAGATAAGACTCTATTTGCGGGGAGATATGACAGTTAAAGTTATTGGATTAATTAAGCTAACCGACCAAGCTGCGTTCGAGCAATATCGTAGCCAAGTTGGACAAACAGTGGCGCTTTACAAGGGAAGTATTCATGCGCGAGGAAATGTGAATGAACTCTTTTGGAATGAGCTTGATTGCGCCCCTTTTAGCGCTTTTGTGGAATTGCACTTTTCAAGTCAGGAAGATGCTCATGCCTGGGCTCATAGTCCCGAATACCAGGCTTTAGTTGCCATACGTAATCAAGCCATGAAACTCACTCTGTTTAGTGCCAGCATTTAAGCTACGTACATAAAAAAGAAGCCTAGCTTTTGAAGGCTAGACTTATAGTCAATAATGAAGGGAATTACTTCTTCGCTTCCATAGACTCTTTTGTAGCAGTAATTTCTTTGCGACGCTCTTTGCAGGCGCCAGCAATTTCTTGCAAGGCCTTACGAGCACGTGCTGCAGATGCCTTAATTCCTTTTTCAATGAATTTTTCGTTTTCAGCTTTGTATGCTTCAAAAGCAGCCAACAATGTATCGTGTTGTGACATCTTGTCTCCCATTCTTTAAAAAATATTCATTTCAACAACGAAATCAGTATATCCCTATAAAAACTATAGGAAATGCCCCTTTTCATCAGGGATAACTCTTAGAAGCAGTACTTCAGCCAAAATGCTTTAATTACAGAAAAATAGGACGGAGAGACCCAAAATGCTCAGAAATATCCTGCTTTTGCTCATTACTAGCCTACTTTCCCTAGCAGCGGTCGCTCAAACCAGCTCCTGGCCGTCCTCAAGCAAGCCCATCACCTTTATTAATCCCTTCCCGCCCGGCGGGGCCGTAGATGCCTTTGGGCGTCCTCTAGCCAAACAGCTATCGACCCAATTGAATGACTCCATCCTGGTCGACAATCGCGGTGGTGCGGGCGGAACCTTGGGTGCTGCAGCTGCAGCAAAAATGGCTCCTGACGGTTACACCTGGCTTCTTGGTGCAGTGCATCACTCCATTGCTCCAAGTATGTATACCAACTTGTCCTATGACATCACCAAAGATTTTGAACCGATTGCCATTATTGGCAGCGTGCCTCACGTGATTGTTGTGAACCCAACTAAGTTTCCTAAAAATGATTTGAAATCGATCATTGAAGAAATTCGTACCCACCCCGGAAAATATAACTACGCATCCACAGGTAATGGCACCTCACAGCACTTAACTGGTGAGCTGTTCAAAATGCAAAACAAATTATTCATTACGCATATCCCTTATCGTGGAACAGGGCCAGCGCTGCAAGATGTAGTTGCAGGACAAGTGGACATGATGTTTGATACTTTGGCCGGTGCCGCACCGTTTATTAAGAGTGGTCAACTGATTGCTGTAGCTGTTGCCACCCAAAAACGCGTAGATGCTTTTCCAAATATACCTACCGCTCAAGAATTGGGAATATCGAACTTCGTCGTAACGAGTTGGTATGCCATGTGGGCCATTAAAGGTACCCCGAAAGAGATTGTTGAGAAAATGAGTACTGAAGTACAAATCGCACTGGCCTCACCAGAGATCAAAGAGCGCTGGGCAGCTATGGGCGCTAGCGTACCCAAGATGACACGCCCAGAATTAGCGGTCTTTATCAATCAAGAAATTGTGCGTTGGAATGAGGTAGTTAAAAAATCGGGTGCGAAGTTAGACTAAAAAAATAGAAGAAATATAAGGACGTAATGAGCATCATGAATATCAATACAAAAAATTATTCCTTTGTTCGCAACAAGCTTCTCAATAAAGAAGAAATTGCTTTTTTAGATGTCCGCGAGGAAGATCCGCACGCGCAAGAGCATCCTTTATTCGCCGCCAATCTGCCGCTTTCTCGCATTGAATTTGATGCCTATGGCAAATTACCCAGAAAAAATGTCCCTATCGTCACCCTCGATGATGGTGAGGGATTGGCTGATTTGGCGGCTCAGCGCTTAATCGCTCTTGGCTATAGCGATGTATCTTTATTTGAGAATGGCATACCAGGCTGGAAAGCAGCCGGCGGCGAATTGTTTCGGGATGTGAATGTGCCCAGCAAATCCTTCGGCGAGCTCGTGGAGTCCAAGCGTCATACCCCTTCCCTCTCTGCTCAAGAGGTCAAGAAGCTCATTGATGATCAAGCAGATGTGGTGGTGGTAGATGTGCGGCGCTTTGATGAGTACAACACCATGAGTA
>Ga0114959_10002592_pt1 | contig 14663 bp, 22 predicted proteins | sample C_130625_EF_Meta_FD_87317 | JGI IMG/M metagenome (GOLD analysis project Ga0114959, IMG submission 87317) | Freshwater microbial communities from Lake Croche, Canada to study carbon cycling - C_130625_EF_MetaG | ecosystem: Environmental > Aquatic > Freshwater > Lake | place: Lake Croche, Canada...
GTTAACCAATAAAACGATTGACCAAAGGATTTGGGACGCCCTGAAGGATAAACGGGCAATTTCTGACATAGCAATTGAGGAATTAAGATGAACAATGAACCAGTAGCGTGGATGTTTGAAAAAGATGGTGCATATATGTGCATTAAACACGACAGCAGAGTTAATTATGATGGCGGTATTCCACTTTACACCCATCCAGCAAAGACACTAACAGACGAAGAAATTGTCGGAATCAGAATGACAACCAAAGGTGATATTAAGGCTTTTGCTAGAGCAATACTAAGAAAGGCACAACAATGAACGCAAATGAATTAGCTGACAAAATTCTTGACCGTGATTGTTACAGAGAATACATCATTGACGCTGTAGTAATGCTACGCAAGCAACAAGAAGAAATTGAGTATTGGAAGTCTGCTTTTGAACGGTCTATGACTTTATACGACCAAGTTAAACATTTAGAAGCGCAGGTGTACGGAGGAACAACTAAATGAAATTAATTGAAGAAGCGTTAAAACTAGCTGACGATATTGACGAATATGCTCCGCATACCAATATTGCCACGATTATTCGAGAACTTGTACAAGTAATCGTACAACAAGAGAAAGTTATAAATGAAAAGATTGCAGCTTCTAAAAGCAAAATTAAAAGCCGCTAAAGCCGAAAGCATTATTCGGCACCGGACTTATAACGCCGCAGAACGTGCAGTTATTAAGTTAGGGAAAACCATTACTGAATTAGAAAGGAGAATTGAGCATGAGCAAGCTAAGTTGGCGTCAGTTAAATGATGTGCTTTGTAACATGAATGAAGCCGATGTTTGGGGAATGTTAGAAGCCGAGCGTTTTGGTGAGAAACGGGCGTCTGTATTACAACGATTACATCAACGCTATAACGTATTACGTGTATCCCGTGAACGTATTGAACTTTTAAAAGAGGCAAAGAACCCATGAGCAACCATGACGCCGTAAACCATCCTAAACACTATACAAGCCACCCGTCAGGAGTGGAATGTATCCAGATCACCGAACACATGAGTTTTTGCCTTGGCAACGCTGTTAAGTACATTTGGCGGGCAGATGAAAAGCATGACGCCATTGAAGATTTACGTAAGGCACGTTGGTATATAGATCGAGAGATTGCAAGGAGAATTAAATGAAAAAGATTTTATTAACATTTTTGTTAATTAGCAACGGCGCTATTGCCCAAACGACTTACTTATATGGCGCTCAAGGGCAAAGCTTAGGCACAATTCAGCAGTCTGGTAATACTGCGTATTTCTACGGCCCTCAAGGTGAAAGCCGTGGCACCGCCATGCAGTCAGGCAACACTACTTATGTTTATGGCCCACAAGGGCAATCTGTAGGCACCGTAATGGCGCCGGTAGCACCAATGGTATATACCACGCCCATGCCGTCATTGACGCCTATTTATGACTCAATCTTTGGAAAATAAAATGAACGCTTTAAAAAGATTATGGATGTTATTAGTCAATCCACCAGCCGCAAAAACTTTAGCAATTAAAGAGCTAGAAAGCGCCAAGCGCAGCTATTTAGAGAATAAAACCCATGCTGAGTATTACTCTACGCTGTGTAGTTTTGATACACAACGCATCGCACGACTTGAAAAGTATGTAGAACCAAATGAGTAGTTGGCTAATTATTGTTACTGGAGTAATTTATGCGTATATTGCCGTTGAGCAAGGAATCAAAGGTAACTTGCCTATGTGTATTTGCTACGCTTGCTATGCTGGCGCTAATGTGGGCTTGTATTTAATGGCTACAAAATAAAAAAGTTTCCCGAACGGGAAGAATGTAAGAAAAAGTAGCGTAAATTACACAAATATTCCCGAACGGGGCATTTTGTAGGAAAAAGTTAAGGACTCATAAATAAGGCTTTATATACCTTTAGGTAACATTTATGTTACTAAATTGATACCTATAGGTAGCAGGGCTGTATTTGGCAGTTGCTATCAATGGGCGAGAAAGCCGCAAAATTACCCACTTACTGCATCCTACAATGGCGGCTTAACACCCCGTCATAATTCTAGCGGATCTAATCCAAGTTCGTTAGCAACAAGTTTGCAGCGAATTCTAAAAGGTTTGCCATGTTGCGCCCATTTAGCACCTTCTTGACGGTGAAAGCTCATATGTATCATTTCGTGGGCTAAGGTAGTAATGACAGTGTAATAATGACCGCATCTAGCAGATGAAATCGTAACAGTATGTTCATAATCTTCACCTGTATCGTATAAATAAGTACCCATTGTTTCAGGGTCAGAAGTGACTACAAAATCAATTTCTTCAGGCAACGGCATCTTCCATTTAGTAAATGGATAACAACAATACAGCGAAGCGTATAGGTTTTTAACAACCTCTGGCGTTAGTTTCATACTTTATGCAGTTCGCCTCTAAAGAATACCAGTCCTTCATCTTCATTAATCACTTGCACCAACTCTGGAGGCATTAAATGCCCGTTTATATAAGTAAGAACAGCAAACCCTGCTCTCCAGTTGACGCTTGAATTTTCGTGATAAAGGAACTGTTCGTCTTTAACCGCAGCCATCATACCTGTATCAACGCCGTACATATCACCAGTGTAATTAGTCCAAGGCGTTACTTTAAGGGAATGTAGATGGCCTGTAACCACAGACATACCACCCTTCAAGATGTTGTTGTATACGGCGTGGATACCGTTATGCCACCGGTGCTTAATCATCGTATTGCCATTAACTCGTATTGACCAGCTATATGACCATCCAGGCAGATGATCGGCTAACGCCAAGCCTTTAACGCCTTCGTATTGCGGCACCATGTTAGACAATTTGCCATCAAAACGTAAATCGTGATTACCAATGGTGCGGTGCAATACACAACCAGCAGGTCTAACCTTTTCAATATCGCCAAGCCTGTTCTGGACTTCTTCTAGCTCTTGTTGCACTGTAGGGTGTTGTTGATAACCTATCCTGTTATGTGCGCTAATCTGAGCAAAGTCAAATAAGTCGCCATTTAGCACGATCATGCTAGGTTTTAAACGTTTTGTAAAATGTACAAAAGCACGGTGGGCGGTAGAGATATAGTCTGGGTTGTAATGACAATCAGACCCGACCATGACGATGCCGTTTTTTAATTCATACGTACATTCAATTCGATTTTCGGGGATAGTAAATTTAGGTCTACCCCTGTTATCAAAAGACTGTAGCGCTATGTCGTATTTCTTTTCTAATACATCTCTGCGTTTAATGATGTTTCTTTCAGCAACACCTAAAATTGTTGATAATATTTTAGGTGAGCGATGTTCTTTAAACAACGCTATAAATTCTTCGTCACTACAAGCAGATTTGGCCATATACAGACTTTATAATCGTGATGATCGCTAATACTAATCTATTTTATTGAAAAATCAATGACATACAAATATTTATCTAAACTATAGTGCCGCCTGCGTCTTTATACGCTGTAATTAATTTATCTAGTTTGTTTTCATGCTGGTTATAACCAGCGCCAGGAAGCGACGCCCAGATGTTTTTAACCTTATCAATGGCTATGCTAATGTAGCCTTTTTCAATATCTTGCAACGCACCACGTTCTTTAATTTGCTGAATAGCAATTAAATTTTGGGATAACGGGCTGAAATTGGGTAAGTTAAGTTGCTTTTTATAAGCGTCGTAATAACGGCTTAAGAGTTGATATCTGCCCGCCGCCGTGGACGCAAGGCCGGGACGAATCCATACCAGTTTTCTTGGATGGTCAGCATAGCCCTCAAATAGACTGCCGCCAACAATGACATTATAACCATCGTCGCCCTTTCCAGCAGTGCCTTCAGACACCGCAATCATATCGAGAAAAGCTTTTAAATTAGGACTCATTTTGTTTTATTTGCGTAAAACAAAGTGCGATCACCAAATAAATAAAATCCAACAGCCGATGCAAAATTTGATACTGCCAAGCTAGATTGACCATTAAGCTCCATATACGCCCATGTACCTAATACAATAAGTCCAACAGCGGGGCGCATGAGGCGCACAACGGCTTCAACCCAAGGGTATGAGGGGTTACTACCACCTGCCTCATTCATAGTCTTAAAGAAGTCTAAATCAACTTGCTTCATTGCAACATATTGTTCAATGGTAGACGGCTTAAATTGATCTGGCGCAATAAAACGAGATATTAGGGATTTCCCTAAATCAACTGCAAGTGGCCCAAGGGCAGCAAGTATGGTTAAAGGATCCATTATTCTTTATCCGCCTTCTGATCTAACTTATCCAAAATACGTTGCAAAGTAGATTCCAACTTATCAAACTTAACATCTAAATCTACTTTGCGAACATAATTTGTTGGTAAATTTATTTCAATGTTTTGGACATCTTTTTTTAAATTTTGAACCGAGTCCCATATCTGACGGCACCACCACCCAACACCAAGCATAAATGCCCCGCCAACAAGATTGAATAAGTATTGCCAGTCCATGAGCTACCTCGCAAGTTTGTTTTTGTTTTCAATATCAGACGCTAACGCGTTGCGTTTGGCTTCTCTCGTTTTTGGGCCTTGTGACTTACGGGAATTATCCGGGCGTCCTTGGCGTAACTTTTCTTCCATTGAATCTGCAAGATCCATCATACGTTGACGTTGTGCCATTGCATTAAATTTAGTTTGCTCTGACTCGGCTCTAGCCGCAATCTGTTCAAACGCCATCGCTTGCTCACGGGCTTTTTGGATTGTATCGGCAACCCATTTGCGATCCATCATGCGCTCGGTGATTTGCTTGTCAGACAACTTAGCGTAGCCTGGTTCTACTTCGGCAAGATCAACTTTAGTCCTATTAAACGCAATCCGTTCTTCAGCAGTTAAATCAAACGCTTTACCTGCGGATACTTTATCAACCGCAGATTTTAATGAAGCGCCATAATTTTGGAATGTTTCAGGTGTAGCGCCTTTCATGCCTTGGCTTACTTCACGCAAACGACCTGTTATTGGGTCAAGTTCAAACGCTACCCCACCGCTTGTAGGGACGCGGGCAGGGGCTTGCTGCGCTGCTTGCGCTTCAGCTTGTTGAGCAGCCGCACGCGCAGCAGCTAAATCATAAGCACGGCGTGACTCAACACCTGCCATTGTGGACTCAGGGCTTGGCGGTGGCAACTGAGGTGGTACACCTTCAGGCGTAAATTGTGGTCTTTGACGCGGCGCTGCAAAGTTAGGCGTATAGCCAGGTTGTACAACCGCGTTGCCGTAGTCATAAGGCACTGGCAAGTTGCGGTTAAAGTTAGGCTCAACAGGGCGCAAAGCATTGACAGGGGGGCGGAAGTCCTCTGGCACTGCATGAGCCGCTTGATACGCAGGAGTAGCCATACGTTTAGCCGCTACTTTAGACAATACAACGCCTGTGCCTGCGCCTAAAGCACCGCCAACAAGCGCGCCTGGAACGCCAGCCAATGAACCGATCACAGCGCCAGCGGTTCCTAAAGGGCCGCTACGTGAGAAGCGTTGTAAACCTTCACGCTTTACAGGGGTTAGCGATGTAACTTCAGGGTAGTTGCCTGCAATACGCGCAATAGACTCAGCATCGCCAGACAAAGGAATACCCTTATCTAACATACGATTAAGCTTTTGTGGGTCTACATTGCCTGTAGCGATGTCTGTAGCCGCTTCATACGCATAAGAACGCGCCATATCAGCACGGGCTTTTCTAAATGCAGTTAATTCTTCAGGCTTGTTTACGTTAGCTTCAATTAAATCCTCAATCGTATTGGCAATTGCCATACGAGCATCTGCAACGTCGATCATTTCAGGTGTAGCAGCATTGGAGTTATAGGTTTTAGTAGCTTTTTTACGAAGGTCGCTTAACACGTCAATAGCTTGAGCGCCACTAATACCATTTTTAATTTTATTAATAGCGTCCGCTTTTAAAGCTTCAATAGCGTTTTCAGACGCTTGACCACCAATTACGACATTATTGTTAATATCTTCAAGCTTTTGAATAATTGTCTTATCTTCGCCGTAAGTAAGCGGTTGATCTGGCGATAGCTTTTCAATTTTACGAATGTTGTCATACGGCGCAGAAGCTTTTGTTCTAGCTTGTTCAAAAGGCTTAGTAGAAGTCAACGGCGTTGTTTCAGGTATGCCCATCTCTGCTTTAGCAATACTACCCCAACGTGTTTTATTTGCTTGAGATAGTTTGTTGTTTTCTTCAATAGGATCTACCGTTAACGAGCGTAGCTTATTGCCCATAGTAGGGTTAGCGTTAACAGGGTTTAAAGCAACACCTAAACGATTAGCTTCTTTGGCGGCGTCAATTTGTGGGCCACGCTCATATGATTGCGCTACTTTATCGGCTAATTTACCTGCTGCACGGGTTTCTAGCGCTGATGTAATAGGTTGTGCGGCTAAAGCGGCTTCTTGACCAATAACATTTTTAGTGTAGTTAACCGCAGGGGCAACAGACCCTTTAGGAATTAATTGATTAAAGGGTAAGTTAACAGCGCCCTGTAAAGGGCGTAGCGCTTCACTGTTAACTAATTCACCAACAGCTTGTAAATTACGACGTCCTTCAGCCGTTTGAGGTTGGTATTGCATAGCCTTGTAGTAAGCATCAGCATTGGTTGTTTTGCCTGTTATTGCGCCTTCAGCAATTGCAAAAGGAATACCTGTAAGGCCAGCAATAGTACCCATACCAACTGCCGTAGGTACTTCAAAAGCACCTAAAATTTCATCGTTGACGCGACGCAAAATACCTTTTTCAGATATTGCTTTTTGGTCAGGCGTGACTGTTTCGCCTTTTTGCTTTTGCAACCTACGAATATCGGCGGCTAACAAAGGCACATCGCTTTCAGCGTTTACGTTTTGACGTGTGCTAGGTGCAAGAAAAGAAATAATGTCAGAAGGCGCATATCCAGCCGATAGCGCTGTCTTAACCTTACTGCTATAGTCAGGCATTGTACTAAGATGCTGTGCAATAGCCGCGTCGTCATAGCCAGCACTACGCGCTTGCGAGATCTGCGATTGAATATCAGCCATATAGCCTACTGTTTAGGATTAAATATGTCGTTTAACGAAGGCTTATTGCCACCACTTTTAGCACCGCCGCTTATTGTTGGATTAGGTCTGTAACCTTGTTCACGGGAATAAGTTTCAGCAAAGCTATTTTGTATATCTTCGTACTCAGCTTTAAAGTTTGCTAACTTTGTAGCTGCTACTTCAGCGGAATCAAGTATGCTAGGTATGAATGGTTTTAAACGTGGGGTTTCACTAGCTGTAACTGCTGCGCCGCTTCGGTCGTGAACTTTTAATGACCCAATGTCGGCAATAAACGCCCGTGTAGATACGCCTTTAGGATCCCAGCTATTAAGGATAACTTGTGGCAACATTCCTTTAAAAAAGCCTGTTGCATCGGCGTCACCTTGAATTTTATCGCCACTTGGCAAAGTAATTTCTTTACCCGCGTTTAAATCTATTGCGCGTTTAACTTTATTAAGCGCAATTTCATTTTCTGTAATAGCTTTATTAACAGTAGCTGGAATTTCTTTTAATGGACGACCTAAATTTTCGCCATTAGGGCCAGTAACCATTGTTACTACAGGCGCTTGTCCTGGCTTTAACACATTAGGCAACGCAACCAAACCAGCATCGGTTTGCATATATTGTAATTTATTAAGCATTTCACGCGCTCTAGCATCTGTAAGATTTTGACCGCGTAGCGTTGTAGCGTTAGTTTGTTGTTGCGCTGCACTAATGACGTTTGTTTCGTAAACTTTTTCGGCTTTAGCTAAACCTTGTGTAATGTATCCTACCCGTTGATTAGGTGGAATAGCTGTAAAAGTTTGTACACTACGTTGCGCTTGTTCTGGGCTAACTAAACCATCGCGGACACCTTCTTGCATATGAGCAATATAGTTTTCGTTTGATGGATTTTGAAGAAGGTCTTTACTACGCTCACGCATAATATTCATGCCTTTTTCGGTAAGATCAAAGCCTGTTTTTTTAATCTCGCCTTCAAGCTTACGCGTTTCTAACCCTTGCGTCCTAAGCTTCATAGCTGTAACAGGGTCAATTGAAGCTAATTGTTTAAATCCTTCAGGGGTGCTGACATCTACACCTTGAGAATACAGTTCGCGTAACTTGTTTTGCGTTTCAACCCCACGTTGCATTTCGCCAAGTTTCATGGCTTCACCCATCATCGCCAATTGATTACCTGGCGACTCTATTTTAATAGGCTGTACTTGAAGGGGGATACTTGGATCAATTGGCATATTTATTCCTTATTAATACACAGGGCCAACAAAATCAGGACTTGCTTGATTAGATTGGCGCGTTAACCAATTATCAGCCATATCGTAAGCCGAAGTAGTTTGACCACCTGCAAAACGATTCATCATGCTATTCATTTGATATTGACCTAAAGCATTGCCAATACCGCTTGTAAAGGCATTAGCCGCACCTACAGTTCCTGCTGCTTGAGCATTAGCAGCGCCTGTAGATAGAGCAGTGTTAGCTGCGGCGGTATTACCTATATTGGCCGCTTGCCCTGCTGCTGCGCCTTGACCTTGAGCGCTAAGGAATTGTAATGGGCTAAGTAAGTTATTACGGTTCATTTGAAACGTATTTTGAGCATTGCTGTAGTTTTGCAGATAACGATTAAATGCGTTGCTGTACTCTTGTGAACCCATTTCTTGACCATATTGCTGACCTGCTTTAAGAGCGTTACCAGAAATTAAACCGCCCCTAGCCGCTGCTGTAGCGTTCATGGCGTTCATGCCTTCTTTTAAACGAAAAGCATACCCAGGATCAGCTTGGTAATTAAAAGGGTCATAACTAAAGTTTTTAGTAGCTTCGCCGCCTGGCTGAGTTAACGCAGATAATTGATTTACCGCCGTTGTACCCGCAGTGCGCCATGGTTCGCTAATAGCAATTTGGCGTTCTAACGCTGCTGCATTAGCCGCCGTAGCGTTATTTGCCGCATTTGCTTGCGTATTGGCTGCATCTCTAGCTGCATCGGCCCCGATTAAGGAGCTACCTATATTTACTACGGCGCTAACTATGGCTGCCATGATTAAGTCCTTTATTCTTCAAGACCAATTATATTGGCCTTATTTTGCTTGTTTTTAAGCTGTAAATCAATTCTATTCGATAACAAACCGCACTCAGGTATTACATAAAGACGTTCTTCTACGGCGGCTACATCGGTGCAATCGTCAAGATTGTCGTAAATATCCACCCAAACGACTTCATCTTCAAACACTTGCCCCGCCCGTTGAATACCCGCTGGCGCATCAAACTCACATGGCCCTGTCAATACTTTGACTTCGGTATCCATAGTTACAGCAATTGTACCTTTTTCAAGCCTAACTTTGTACGGCGTTTTGTGTTCAGCGCCGGTAATCAAAGTCCAAGGCGGTACGATCATTTTGCGTTCGTAAATACCAGGCTTAAACGTATGCTCGGTTACAACCGCTACCTGTGGCATTTGTAACGATAAATCTTGTAGCTCTTGCACCTTTTCACGCAAAGGAATAGCCACGTCAAACGCGGCGGCCTTTTCTTCGATATTGGCGGCTAATTGCCTATTAGACGGTAGTTCCACTAGCATTTTTCCAAACAGTTCCGTTGTACCAAATAGGAATCACAAGCGTTGTATCGTAATATTGCGAACCTACAACAAGTCCAGTAACAGGTCTTTGCGCTGTAGTCCCTGCGTTAATAGGGTTTACATTGCTTGAAACTACAGTTGTAAATTGAACTAAATCGCCTACGTTTAATCCATCTACAAACGTAACGCTAGTTGAAGATGTTTCAGTATAGTTAGTAGTAAGAATTTGTTTACTGCCGTTTACATAAACTATTAAGCTATTACTTGCGGGTGTATAACTAATGGTAGTTAAAGTAAATATCGTTTGCGATTGGGTTGCAGTTATGGTTTGTGTTTGTGTGCCGTAAGTTACAAAATTAGAATTAATACCACTGATATTGTCCCAAGTAGCAATTTGTACGTCACTACTGTCTTTTAGAACAAACTTATACAAGATGCTATTGGTCAGCCAAATTTCACCGCTGTCTGGCACACGCCCTGCTGCGTTAAGCACGATTGGATTAGCATGAGCAGTAATGCCATTTGATTGAGTATAAGTAACAGCAGGCGTAGTTGTACCAGCTAGATAGGTGTAAAGCTTGCCGCCTGTCAATACCTGACCGCTATTATCAAAGAATTGTGCGGCAGCGCCAGCAACAGGAGAAAGATTAACAGCCATAGATAGCTCCAATAAAAGGGTTAATAGACATTTTAAGATTAAAAAAAATAAGTGTCATCATATGGCTACGCTTTGTAATAAGTAATATCAGATGCGTACAATGTTTTAGTGCCCGAAGCTGTCCATGCGCCAAGACCTGGACTAGCGTACAAAGTAATAATCCCGCTTGCCGATATTTGAGCAACACCAATTGCTGCTGTCCCGCTATTATCTTGTATACGCACTAAACAAAATTCTGTATTTGCGGGGGTAAGTATTGCTGGTAAACCTGTAATTGTAAAAGTTACAGCATTTGATACACCTGAAAATTGTGGCAAACGCAAAGTTACTTGATTACTAAGCCGCTGATAATAAATTACGCTCGTTTCAGTTGTTGTTAGCCCAGTAGCAGTTCCAGTAAAAACGGAAGATTCACCAAAAACATCAGGCATTGTGCCTACAATAAGCCCTGCATTATCAGCTTTAGTTAAACCAATACATTTGTATGTACCACTACCTTGAATACCTAAAGTGTTAGTTAAATTTTGGTCAAAAGCACAACCAACAAACAAAGTGTCTGAAGAAGTAGATTGAAGATTTGCAGCGCGGACATAACCACCAGAAATAGTTGTATTTTTACCTGTTGAAACTTGAATATTTAATGATGAAGATGCTGAAGAAAAATTGCAATTATTAAATGAATTTGATGGCCCAGCTACTTCAATGTCTTTTATTACGTTAGCTTCAAACCAAACGCCGTTAAAATTATTTAATCGTGATGTTGCGCCAATAACAAGCCCTGTAGAGCAAGCCTCATAAGTTCCACCAATAAATGTATTTCCGCTACCTTTGTATACATATACACCAACACCGCTTGTAAAATCTTCTGAAATACAATTTAAAAAAGTGCAGTCAGCCGTAAAATTAATTGCTGAAATACCAGCGTCAGTTAAATAAATACCATAATTAGCTTTGTTTGTATCAGCAGAAGCGGAATATTTTAAAGAATCAAATAAACATGATACAGAGCCATTAATAGAAAAGGCATATTGAGTTACTTCTTTTACTTCAATATTACGCATTGTTCCACGAACAAACCCTTGTGCAAATACACCGTGGGTAATCCCCGTGCCGCCTTTAATAATTAAATTTTCAATAGTTTGCCCGGCAAAATAACCAGGTGATACTGGTGGATTTAATTCAAGACCTTTGCCTGTGCCAGTAAATTGAAGCGTTGGTTTTCCATCACCATAGATATGTAAGTTAGCCGCGCCAAAATTAAGGCTTCCCGAAGTAAGAACATATACGCCTGAAGGAATACTTAAATTTTGACTGTTAGCTTTGCAATATGTTAAAGCGTCATTAAATGCGGTTGTATCGTTAGTAGCCCCGTCACCTACAGCCCCAAAATCTTTAACTGAAACGTATTCAGCCAATTTTTGATAAATAGTCCTATTGATGGCGCCCGCTGGAGTAGAACCACCGTTTTTAAGGTCAAATTTTGGAATAAGTGTTGTCATAATAAACCTTTAAATATTGTTAAACAGAGAAACAAAAACCTGAAACAAGACCATACCCCGTAGCAGCAGGATAAGCATTATTTAACGTAAGAATATTAGCTGTTGTCCCAATGTTAACTATTAATTGCTGAGCTAAGCCAGTTAAATTTGTTTCTCTTACTAATCCAGTAGATAAAACAGCACTTGTAAAAGGTAACGTAAGGCTAAAAGTTCCTGCGCCAGTTCCGTTATTAGTAATTTGGATATTTACTGTAACATAAACCATTCGGCCAATTTTAGTATATGTACCTGTTGCTGTGTAAGATGTAATTGACCCCACACTTGTTGTAACAACGGGTGTATATGTACCTTCTTGATAATCATTTAATTTTGAACTAGAACCAAAATATATGCCGTTAGAAGTGCTATTAAGCCTTAAATTACCTGCACCTGGGTCTGTGGTGTTGCCAATGGAAACACCGCCAGATGAAAAAATACGCATTTTTTCAGCATTATTTGTTGAAAAACAAATAGGATATGCACCAGTATGATATAAATTTAAAGCATAAGGTACGGTTAATCCACCGCCAGAGCTATCAAGACCAATATAAACAGTGCCGCCAGTATTTGTAAGATTTAATCTAGCTGGCCCAGTTCCTTGATTTGGGATACTAAAACCAGGCGCTCCAGTAGAAGCAGAAAAAGTACCTGCTGTTAAAGTATCTGTTCCAGAATTATAAACAAATGCGCTTGAAGTGGCTAATGCGCTTGTAGAGGAAGCATAAACAACACCAAGCGATGTAAATGAAGTTAAACCCGTACCACCATAGGCTACACCAATGGTAGCGGCGTTCCATGTGCCTGCGGTTAGCGTACCAACACCTGTAATGCCTGTATAAGAACCTGAAATACGGGCAGAAGCAATTGTTCCGCTAATAATTTGATTAGCATTAATGCCAATTGAGGTATTAGCCGCGGCGGTTAATACGCCGTATTGGTTAACTGTAAAGACACCAACTTGAGATGCCGAGCCGTAAGTGCCAGGCGTTACGCCTGAAGTACCAAGTTCTAAATTGACATACCCAGCGGGATAAGTAATTGAAATGCTTGCGCTTGATAATAAGGCAGGTTCAAAGACATTATTAGCATTGCCGATAATCAGTTGATGATCGCCAATGGTGTTTAAACCTGTACCACCTTTGGATACGGGTATAGCGCCTGTACCTGTAAAGCCATAAATATTCCAAAAGAACCGATACCATTCGGTTGTCATGGTATTTTCACCCTCGTAAACGAGGGGTACTTTAGCCGATGGAAGAAGGGTTATATCAGCCATTTGTGTTTGTGCCGCTAAGGAATAGTTCAGCGCCCACGATAACGATTTTATTAGGATCCGTTCCTGATATTTCGTAAATGCGGTCACGTAACTTAACAGTCATACCAAGACGACGCCATATAGCTCTGTAGCCATATTCGCCAATCTTACCCATTGAAATCCAATGTTCGCTAGACCATGTATGGCCGCCGTCATCAGACCAACGAAGCATGACTTGTGGGTCAGAACCTTGACCTAAATTAAGACCAACCCCTGATTCGCAAGTTAATTGAAGGGTATGTTGGGCAGTACGTTTAAGGTTATTTTGATTGGGCGGCAATGGACGCCATGAGCGTACCCATTTTTGCACTGAGTCATTATCAGAATAAACGTCAAGATCAAAAGCGTAAATATTGCCGTTTTCATAATCGCCAACAATCGTTTGGCTGTTGAAATTCATTTGACATTGCCCACGATGGCGGATAAATGAGCCATTGTTCCAACTTGCCCGTTCATGCCAGGCACCCGTAGCTACGTCATAAACCCAAGTTTTGTTAGCGTTTGGAAAATTCAAAACATAGAAAGCGTGGCCTTCTTCTTGATATGTATAGGCTTCAGCATCAGAAACATCACCATAACTTTGAATGGCGTATTCTACGGCATGGGTAGATACGCGTTTGCCTGTGTAACCTTGATTACGATAGACAATGCCATAGCCCCGTGGGTCAGCGCCAAGCCAAAACAGGCTGTTATCAAGTTTAGCAATAGAGAAAGGGGCTATACATCCAATTTCGTTGTAAGCGCCTTGGATGGGTGCTAAAGGGAATGGTGTAGTAGCTGCGTCGTACCAAACCTCAGTAGTGCCTTGACCAAATACCCAAACTTCACGGTTATTTGATACAACGGCTATAACTTGGTCAGGAGAACTTTCAGCCGCCGCAAACGCCAAAGGATCAATTTGAGCGCCATCAAAAATGCCAGTTACCCAAATAATCTGAGTATTTGGCTGATTAAAAGCAAAATAACCATCAATGTAACAAACGGTTTTAGCGCCTGCAAAGTCAGGATCTGTAATTTTTTGAAAAGTATTAGTTGATTCGGTATAAACGTAAGCGTCGGGATTACACGCAATAAAGATTTGTGTACCACTATCAGCAATAGATACTGGGCCAGTACCACTAACAGTGCCTAATAAAGTGGCATTGTAATTAGTATCAATTTTATAAAATTTGTCGCCGGATACAACATAAGCATCTAAACCACCTGTTGAATGAGTCCAAAGCCCACGAATAGGGCCAGTACCAATAGTGGCTAATTTACGAAGTCCTGGGGCGCGGTTAAGAAAACCCCCTGTTTGACCACCTTCGGGGATGGCTTCAGGAAAAAGGTTAACCATAGTGTTATCCGCAGCATTGACGCTGCGAGCTACATAAGCTTGGCCTAAAATCGGCGTCTGCATTAATAGTTACCGGCAAAGATGTTGAAACGCTGACGTGTAGCCACAATGCTGTATGGCAAGGACATAATGTCGTCAGGATTATTAATTCTTTTAAGGTTGCGCTTAGAAGTCATCGCAATACGAGCCACGTTAGGCGGCGGCTCAACACCAAATTCGTTAGCAATCTCACAAGCCAA
>Ga0114959_10002593_pt1 | contig 14660 bp, 12 predicted proteins | sample C_130625_EF_Meta_FD_87317 | JGI IMG/M metagenome (GOLD analysis project Ga0114959, IMG submission 87317) | Freshwater microbial communities from Lake Croche, Canada to study carbon cycling - C_130625_EF_MetaG | ecosystem: Environmental > Aquatic > Freshwater > Lake | place: Lake Croche, Canada...
CAAGCCCTCATCTGCAAGAACAACGGCTGTAATAACTGCTCTGATTGCAACGCAGCTAAAACCCACGGCCACCCCGACGTCGAAATCATTAAAACAGAAGGACTCTCCATCAAAGTAGAAGAAGTTCGTGAACTACTAACACGAGTTGCATGGGCACCATCCATGGGCGGCTGGCGCGTAGTTGTCATGGAAGATGCCGACAGACTGACTGAATCTGCAGCAAACGCACTCCTTAAAGCAATCGAAGAACCCGGCACACGAACAGTTTGGTTGCTCTGTGCGCCAACACTTCACGATGTCTTACCAACTATCCGGTCACGTTGTCGCCACCTGCAACTGCGCACACCTTCCCTTCAAGCAGTCACACAGGTTCTTATCAACCGCGACAACATCGCACCCGGCATGGCCGACTTCGCAGCACGCGCGAGCCAAGGCCATATAGGTCGCGCAAAATACTTAGCGACTAATGAGTTAGTTCGCAGTAATCGCAAACTCTTCATGCAACTACCACTTCAACTTGGGTCACTCGCAGCAGCATTTCAAGCTGCACAAACTCTTGTTGACCTTGCAACACAAGAAGCAAATACATCATCCGATGAACGCGACGAAAAAGAAATCGAAAAACTTCAAGAAGCCTACGGAAAAGGTGCAACGGGTCGTGGCATGGCTACTGGTGGAGCAAAGGCAGTTAAAGAACTTGAGAAAGAACAGAAGTCTCGTTCTACCCGCATGGTCCGCGATTCCATTGATGGCACACTTCTTGATATCGCAACCTTCTATCGCGATGTCATGATGGTGCAATCTGGTAATACCGAATCCATGATCAACACCGATATGCGCGAGCAGATCGAAAGCTACGCCGCAACCCATCCATCTCACTCAACAATCCTTAAAATCAACGCCATTATGGATGCCCGCACCAACCTTGCACACAACGCAGCACCACTGGTGACTTGCGAAGCGCTTATGTGCCAATTAGCGCGTAAATAAATATCTAAACCAGCCCTTGAGAGTGGTCATGACCACCCCTTGCTGTAAGGCAGAATTCCACCATGCGCCTAGACCATGTCTCTTATGTGACTTCCCATGACCAACTTGCTGACACAGTACAACGCTTAGGTGCCCGGCTCGGTAGCACATTCGTTGATGGTGGAATCCACCCACGATTTGGAACACGTAACTTCACGGCATCATTAAAAAATGGTCAATACATCGAGGTTGTCTGCCCGCTTGATCATCCGGCAACTGAACAGACACCTTGGGGCAAGGCAGTTTCCAAGAAAGCCAACGAAGGCGGCGGATGGTTTACTTGGGTTTTTAGCACCAAGGACATTGAACCAATCGAAAAAAAGTTCGGCCGCGATGCAATTGAAGGTCACCGCACTCGTCCAAACGGGTCAGATCTAAAGTGGAAGCAAATTGGCGTGAAGGAGATTGCAGAGACCCCCGAATTTCCATTCTTTATTCAGTGGCTTTCTGCCGATCACCCTTCTCAAGACGGTACGCCGCTAGCAGAGATTGAAAAGATTGTGATTGCAGACAAAGAGCAATTAACCAACTCATGGTTTACAGAAGAAATTCTTGGCGCGCTTGGTGATGTAAATATTGAGTGGGTTGACCCATCGACCAATGATGATCAATCAGGAATTGTTGCTGTACAGCTTTCAACGCCAGTTGGTGTCGTTGTTCTGGACTAGGTTTTGGACTAAATTCTAATCACGGTACTAATATAAGTAGCCTCTGAATCCCGGTTTTACAGGGATTTCCATGTCAAAGGGCGCAAAATCTTAAAAAATCCTAGTAGTTCGCGAAGATTTGATTTTCCTGAACTAGTATGTAGGCGTATTAAAAGAGCGAGACCACTTAAGGGAGTTTCAAATGAGTAGCTCAAAGGCCGATACTCGAATATTTGAAAACCTTTTTGTGCTTGAGGCTGCAAACAATCACTGGGGTGATGTAGAGCGTGGGAAAAGAATCATTCAGGAATTTGCGACTGTCGTTCGACACAACAATGTAAAGGCGGCCATAAAATTTCAATTTAGAGATGTTGATAATTTTATTCATGAAGAGTTTAAGGGCAATCAGGAAATTAGATATATCAAAAAAACTGAAGCGACCAAAATGTCGAATACTCAGTATGCCGAACTCGCCGCATATGTCGTAAAAGCAGGCTGTTTACCTATGGCGACTCCGTTCGATGAGGCATCAGTTGCCCTATGCGAGAAGTTAGATTTCCCAATTATCAAAGTTGCCAGTTCTGACGTGAATGACTGGTCCTTACTTGAAGCCATCGCTTCAACGAAGCGTCCTGTCATCGCCTCTACCGGAGGTGCTAGCGAGAAGTCCGTAGATGATCTGGTAACTTTCTTCGAAAATCGTAATATACCACTGGCAATTAATCACTGTGTCAGTTTGTATCCATCAGAAGATCACCAATTAGAACTTGCACAAATCGACTACTTGAAAAGCCGTTATCCGGGTCATGTCATTGGTTTTTCAAGTCATGAGTATCATGACTGGTCCATGTCAATGGCAATTTCATATGCAAAAGGCGCTAGAACCTGGGAGCGACATGTAGATATAGATTATGACGGAGTCCCAGTCTCGCCATATTGTTCACTGCCAATTCAGGCAGATGAGTGGTTTAAGGCATTTCATAAATCCGTTGAAATGAGCGGGAATAGCTCCCAAAACCGTCGCGTTATTTCACGAGAAGAAACTGTTTATTTAGACGCGCTTGTCAGAGGAATCTATTTAAATAAAGACCTACCTGCGGGACACAGAATAGATCATTCAAATTTCGCAGAATATTTTCATCTTGCAGTTCCATTACGAAAAGGCCAGCTATCTTCAAGAGAGGTGCTCAATGGACTTACCTTGATTAAAGAAGTGAGAGCAAATGCACCCCTAACAATAAATGATGTTGATGGGCCTTATAGTTCTAATAAAGATTTGCGTACTTTGATTGAGGATCGTGGCATTTAGATTGGGATGCAGTATAAAACCGTCTCGAATGTTTGTTCTGCATAACTGCGTAGGAAGTACTTGTACTTGCCTGAAAAATTAGCCGAAAGCCACAAACCCAATTCCCAAAGATGTCCAGGCGTATGATAGACACAAATCGCTAAGTGTGGAGTTTGTCTTCTGATTGTGTCAACAGCCCCCTGCAATGCCCTTAACTCCGCACCTTCTATATCCATTTTTATGTAATTGATGTTGCAACTAGTAGGGAATAGATCGTCAATAGCAACTGCTTGCACAACTTCATCACCTGCGTTGGAAATTGCAGAACTAGTGCCTCCGGTGCTACTAAACCGAAGCTGGGCGGTTTTATCCCAAGCGGCAAGCGGTAACGGAAAAATTCTCTTCAAATCTAGTTTGACCAGTTCACTCTTAAGATGGCCGTAATTCAACGCATCTGGCTCAAATGCAAAGCTCTGGTTAAAAACCCTCCCAGATTGAATAAATAGAGCAAGATTTTCCCCACCACACGAACCCAGCTCTAGCATTTCAAGTTCTTGTGGTGGAGTAGGTAAGTCGGCTGGGAGATACTGTTCACTAGCTGGCTTTTTTAGTGGTAATTCAGAAATTCGACCCGATTTCCTGTAGTGAAGGATCTTGTCGAAGAGAACCTGTGATTCGACATCTTCCAATAACCCATAGAAGTCTGCTATTTCTTGCCCTGAATCCTCGTATAAGGCGAAATTAGAAGTGAGCCAATAATTATCAAGAGTGATTCCTTGGTCGTTGAAAAGTCTGCATAACTCGACGGGACCCCGAACATCGTGGAGAGAAGTCGTGGTTTGAATAAGTATTTCTGTTTTTCTCAGGTCTACATAAGGATTACATATCGCAAGATATACCGGTGCACTTTCAAGGATTTCGTAATTAGCAAGAAAAACCTTTTTAACTTCATAGTCAACGAAATTAAAAAAATTCGAATCCTTGTTATCCAAGATGCCTAGAACGTTCAATTGATTCTCAAGACATTTCTGATAAATAGTTAATGCAAATGAACCAGATCCATAAATCCAAAAAGGTGCAGAATTATTCGGCATTATTTACCGATCCCATCACAGACATAAGTTCATTAGGATCAATGTGAGGGTACATATCTTCGAGTCTGGGCGTCTGAATTGACCCGTTGACCATTTTACTCCTTAGCCTGGGTTCAAACTCTTGTTCTATATCTAGTTTAGCAATTAAGACTCGAGGTCCGGACATATTTATATATTCACCAATTTCCGTTTTCCATGAAGTTGGGGACAACTCCCTTACTACTAAATCAAATGCATCAGCGATTCGTACAAAATCAGGGAAAGTTACGCCGGATTCCGGATTAGAGCCATGGAACCGCCCAAAAAAATTTGACTGAGTTTGCTTAATAGATAGGTAACCACCGTTATCAAGGATTACCACAAGTATATTCAGGTTGGACGCCTTAAGTGTCTGTAGCTCTTGAAGATTCATCATGATGCTTCCATCACCTGCGAAACAAATCACTTGTCGGGTGGGATCGGCAAACGCCGCACCTAGCGCAGCGGGGAGGTCATAACCCATAGAAGCACAACCACTATTACTGAACATATTCATGCCTTGTGAGATAAAGGCAGTTTGGAATGGCACAATGCATGCAGTCGCGTCGCCGCATGCAAGAATTGTATTTTCTTGAGCCCGGCGAATGATCTCAGGGATCAGGTGATATGCATTAATTGAATCGGCTTTGACCGGATAATCGTCATCCTTCACAGAATAGTTCTTATTGATTTCTCTACACCAAGTAATCCACCGTGAGCGGTCTGCAAATTCAAAATCACTTCCCGATAATCGATCAATTGCATCAAAGAATTTTCCTAATTCAGATTCGATAGTTAAATCAATTTTAGGGAATGGTTTTATTAATTCAGCGCTATCAACATCAACTTGTATTTTGTATGCTCCGGGCGCAAAACCGTCGTAATTATAACTAATTTGTCTAATGTTCAACCTAGAACCTAGGACCACGAGTAAATCAGAATTCTGCAAAATCATGTTACCCGGCCTTGTTCCAATAGTCCCAGGTCTGCCAAAGAATAATGGGTGATCTGAGGGAATTATATCGTGACTCCAAGCGGTGAGTACTGGAACGTTAAATCTTTCACAAAGTGCAATCGCCTTCGATTCAGAATTCGAAATCTTTACACCAGAACCAAGGAGAAATACTGGCCTCTTCGCAGTGGATAGTCTTCTTAGGAGAAGCAGAATTGATTTTTCCATCTCAGGCTGAGGAACCTCTGAGTGTTCAGTTATTGTCTTCGACACTTCTGCAGTGGCGATGTCTAATGCCTGAACATCTACAGGTATTTCAATCCACACCGGGCCAGGGCGCCCAGAAGTCGCCAAAGAATAAGATTCGAAAATCAAGTTCGCAATTTCGGCTCCAGACATTCCTGCCGTAATTTCGTAGGTCGCTTTTACGATTTCGGAAACCATCTGTAGAATGGGCGCTTCTTGATCACCGAGTTGGCGAAGTTCATTAAGTAAAAAAGTAGATTTTTGCGTATTCTTTCTTGCTTGACCAGAAATGACAATCATTGGGATTGAATCTGTGTAGGCACCAAATACGCCATTTATTGCATTTATGGCTCCCGGTCCCGCGGTCACAATCACCAGGGCTGGTTTTCGGGCAATTCGGGCATAACCTTCTGCGGCCATCGCACAAGCTTGCTCGTTGTGCATATACATTATTTCGAGATCTTGGTTTTCGCCCGCCGAATCATTTAGATGCATTGCGGCGCCACCAGTTACTGAAAAGGCGGCGCTTACACCTAAGTCAACAATTGACTTTATTACGAAATCTGAAAGCTTCATAAGCATCCTTACGCTATAAGTTACTATCCTAGTTAAACAGAATCGATTTCAATCAAAAACAGAAGTAAATAATGCAGGATTCGTTAATAATTCTTGAGAAAATTTAGTGAAATTTAAGTAAGTTAACGTTGCCCCCATTAGTTCAAGGTCTAACTCGGTATGAGACCCAGCCGCGATACCAACACAGGGAATGTTGGCAGCCGCCGTCGCTTGAATATCTTCAATTCTATCGCCCACCATAAATGCTCTCGTACCCGGAAACTTTTGGATAACACGGTCAATTACTTCAGGGCTAGGTTTTGCGGGAAAGTCATCAGTTCCTTGAACATGAATATGGAATCTTTTTAAGCTGGAATTTTGACATACTGCCGAAGCAATCTCACTTGGCTTGCTCGTTGCAAGAGCCAAAACAACATTTTTCTTCTCCAAGAAGTCCAGGGCATCAACTACACCATCAAAAACGTGAATGTTTCCTTGATTGATATCTTTGCTCAAATCTTTACGAAAGGAATGAATTAAAAGGTCCTTTTCCCGAGAGGATAAATCTAAATCTGAAATCAAAAACTCAAGAGGTAACCCAACATGATCTCGGTAGAAAGACATCGGTAGAGGTGAATAGCCACGAGACTTCCGACTATAATTTAAAATTGTTCCTATTTGGACAACCGAGTCAACAAGCGTTCCATCAAGGTCAAAGATTGCAAGAATCCCTTGATGTGGCACATCTAGATTCTAGTATAATAGTAGACGTGAAGCTTCAAAGACGCTACGCAAATAGCGACCTTGAGGAGATAGCTAGGCTTTCGAAGTTTTTCATTGAAAAGTATTCCAATAGTGAAGTTTTAGTCGCTGGCGCAACAGGCTTTATAGGATCATGGATAATTGCAAGTATCCAACATATGAATCGATTTCACAGTGCAAATATTAAAGTTATAGGCATAGCAAGAAATGTACACCAGAGTATGGTCGATTCTTTTCCTGAAACTAATTTCTTGAGCGCTGACATATCCAAGTCCCCATTAAATATTGGTCTACATCCTGAATGTGTCTTTAATGCGGCAACTCCCTCAACTCCAGCTCATGGAGGAGAACATGCAGACCAAGTGATGAGTGCTTCCCATCAAGGTACAAAAAATCTGATTGAGGCCTTGAAAGGTTCGACGAAGTCTAGGTTTATCAACTTGAGTTCAGGAATCGTTACAAAGCAAATAGGAGACCAGATACTAAACCCAAACATTCCAAAAGATGCTTACCTGGAAGGTAAGCGCTTAAGTGAGAAGTCAGTGGTTGATGCCTCCGCAAACAATTCGATAAGCGGTGTGAACCTACGTCTCTATGCGTTTGCAGGACCTGGGATTCCCCTTGTGGATCATTTTGCTGTTGGTAATTTTATGAACGACGCCTTGAAAAAGAATCCAATCCTAATAAAAGGAAATCCTGAGACGAGACGTTCCTACCTGTATCCGACAGATTTACTCGCAAATATATTTGCTTCCACTCACGCTCCTTCAGGATCGAGTTTAGAAATTGGCTCACCTTTTGATATATCAATGCTTGAGCTTGCAAACTTAATAAATTCTGTGGTTGAGAATGTCGGAATCGTCCAGTCTGAAGATTATGGGAAACCAGATGCATACTTTCCAATTCAAGATAATTTACTAGTAAAGCAAAGTATCAACTTGGAAACCTCTTTAGAAAGATGGGCTGCTTGGTTGGGTGGCGATTAAAACTGGAACCAAGGTGGGTTCCCGCCCTCAAATAATTCAGTGAGCAAATTTTTCTCGCGCAAGGTATCCATTGGTTGCCAGAACCCTTCGTGCCCATATGAAGCTAGTTGATTTTCAGAGACGAGCCGCGGCAAGGAATATTTCTCAAAAGGTTCACTATCGTCATGAATGTAGTTCACTACGTCAGGTTCAAGTACAAAAAATCCACCATTAATCCATCCAACCTTTGTGTGATCCTTCTCCCCAAAATGAGTCACCAGCCCATTCTCTATCTCGACCACGCCAAAACGGGCAGGTGGATGAACTGCAGTGACCGTTGATAATTTTCCTTTTGCCTTATGGTGGGCTAACACTTTGGAGACTGGGACGTTTCCAACACCATCACCATATGTAACAAAAACTGCTTCATTGCCGATGTATTCCAAGCACTGACGAATTCGACCACCTGTTTGTGTGTTGAGACCGGTATCAAGTGCTTGAACAGACCACCCACTAAAGTCATATCTTGAAACCCATTCCTCTATAACTTCAAACTTATAACCCCCGGCAATAACAAAATCCGTAAATCCTTGGCTCGCATAAATACTCATGACGTGCCATAAAATTGGTTTATCACCAATAAGTACCATGGGTTTAGGCTTTATATCGGTTTCTTCTGAAATTCTCGTCCCAAATCCACCTGCAAGAATGATAACTTTCAATTTTTAGCCCCTAGAATTGTATGAAGCATTTCAATCATATAATCCAACATTGGAATGGTTAAGCCAGGCCAAACGCCAATCCAAAATGTGTCGTTCATGACAATGTCTGTGTTGGAAAGCTCTCCAACCACACGCCGTGGACTCCCTTTGAAAGCCGGTTGGCGAAGGAGATTTCCACCGAAAAGTAATCGGGTCGCAATCTTTACATCATTAAGCTCTTGAACTATCTGATTTCTCGTTTTTGAACTTCCCTGTTTTACTGTCAATGCAAACCCAAACCAAGAGGGATCACTATTTAAAGTTGCCTCTGGCAATAACAGAAATTCTTCAAGTCCTTTCAGCCCCGACCTCAAATGAGCCCAATTCCTGCGGCGCAGTCCAATAAAAGAATCTAAACGGTCAAGTTGAGCAAGTCCGATAGCGGCTTGAATATCACCCGATTTTAAGTTGTATCCGAGGTGAGAATACGTATATTTGTGATCGTAGCCCTCAGGTAATTCCCCCAGTGTCCATTCATAGCGCTTAAGGCACGTATTGTCACAGCCCGAAGGACACCAACAATCACGTCCCCAATCTCGGAAGGATTCAACAATAGTTTTATGCGCAGCTTTCTTCACAAGGACAGCACCGCCTTCACCAGTCGTAATGTGGTGCGCAGGGTAAAAACTGAAGGTTGAGAGATCCCCGAAAGATCCAAGTTTCTGACCCTTATAAGTGCCACCTAGTCCATCACAACTATCTTCAATTACCCATAGGTTATGTTTCGCGGCGAGTTTTGCAATCAATTCCAAATTAAATGGATTCCCAAGCGTGTGAGCCATCATTATTGCTCGAGTTTTTGGCGAAATCGCCGCTTCCAAGGCAGCTTCATTTGCAACATAAGTCACGAGGTCGATATCGACATACACAGGAACGAGTCCATTTTGAAGGATCGGTGTTACGGTAGTAGGAAATCCAGCCGCCACGGTCACGACTTCATCCCCAGGGCGAAGGGCTCGATCACCAAGTTTGGGGCTCGTCAATGCGCTTAGGGCTAGCAAGTTTGCCGAGGAGCCAGAATTCACCATGAAGGCATGTCGCATCCCCACGGTTTTGGCAAAGCGGCCTTCAAATTTTTCAGCATAAGGTCCGGATGTCAACCAAAAATCAAGACTAGCCTTAACTGCGTTTTCGATTTCTGGCGCACCAAAAACTTTTCCGGTAACTGGGACCGGAGACTCTCCAGGGATGAAAGGCCTCTCTGGGTGAAGCTCACTCATTCCCTGACGAACAAGCTCTGCGACACCTAGACTTAACTCGCTGTTCAAAAAGACCCCCACTCCCATTGGAGCCATACCTTATTCTAAAAGATTGGTGTTCGAATTAAGATTGGTAGTGTTTGAAGGTGAAAATAGGAAATACCCCACCTAAATTGAAGATTTCGGGACCCGTACTGGTAACTGGGCATACGGGCTTTAAGGGCGCTTGGTTCACAGAACTCCTCCAGTCACTCTCGCTGGAGGTTGCTGGGTATTCTTTAGAACCTAGCGCGGATGCCCTTTATACAAAATTGAATCACCGAGGAAAGCTGCGGGAAGAAATTGCAGATGTTCGGGACTTAGAAAAATTATCCAAATTTACCGCCGCTATCAGACCAGAAGCCGTATTTCATTTTGCTGCACAACCATTAGTACTAGATTCATATAGAGACCCCTTGAATACTTTTTCGACAAATGTCATGGGTACTACAAATTTACTTGAAGCATCCTTCAAATGTGATTCTGTAAAAGTTATTGTTGTCGTAACCACAGATAAAGTTTATAAGAATGACAATAAGGGAATTAAGTTTAGAGAATCTGACCCTTTAATGGGGAAGGACCCATACAGCGCCAGTAAGGTGGCCGCGGAGCAAGCGGTTTCCGCATGGAGGCAAATTCGCGCTATTTCAGGGGGACCCAACGTAATTTCAGTAAGAGCCGGCAATGTTATTGGTGGAGGTGATGTATCTTCAAACCGATTACTTCCTGATTTGGTTGCGGCGTTTAGAAATAAGAAATGTATAGAAATTCGAAACCCTCAGAGCACCCGCCCCTGGCAGCATGTGTTAGATCCCTTATTTGGGTATTACCTGGCTGCGCAATATGCCCTCACAAATAATGATGAACAAGCTTTCAATTTCAGCAGCGAATCTTCAAGCTTACAAGTCGGTGAAGTTGTTGACTTGGCATGTGTCACTTGGGGCGACCAGGCTAAAAATTACGTTTCAAGAAGTAGCACCTCAAATTCAACTTTAGAAGCTGAAAAATTGGATCTGGATGCAACAAAGGCTCAAACAATATTAAATTGGAAAAGCCAATGGACTCAATCTCAGGCAGTAATTGACACAATTAACTGGTGGAAAAAATTTGAAATGGAAAAATTCAGCCCAAATGAGTTATGCAAGGATGAGGTTAAGCGACTGTTTTTAGGTGAAGGTAACTCAAATTGAACTCCAAATCCTTTCCTCGGGTCATTCACTTACAAGGCAAAAGCGATCCAACGATCAAAGTAACGGCATTTTTAGGTGTCTACAATGGATTGAAATACCTGGAGTCCATGTTAGAACAACTTATTTCTCAAGATTCTCAAAAATTTAATTTGCTTGTAGTTGATAATAACTCGACAGATGAGTCACTTTTATATTTGAAGACATGGTCCAATTTTTTTGGAGATCGAATCACTCTCGTATCGAATTCAATTAATCTAGGTGCGCATGGGTCAATGAGAAATAACCTTGATTTGATTCAAACAGAGTGGTTCGCTCAAATTCATCAAGACGACTTTTATTTCAGCAATCACATTCATGTGCTATCCCAAGAGATTGAAAATAGCACTCCAGAAATCGTAGCTATTTCAACACTTATGGGGTCTATGACTGAAAACGGCAAAAGGATTGGTTCCCCACCACGCGCCGCAATGTTCATAAGTGATCATGATCAGCCCTCAGCTCTAGTACAAAATCTGCGCACTCATTGTGTTCCAGACCCAGCAAGTGCTTTCAGAGTAAATACTTACAAATCTACGCTTTCCCAATGGCATAGCACATCATTTCCGGACACTGAACAAATTCTAAAGTTTTGTGCGCACGGGATTTTTAAATACGTGCCTAAGGAGACAATGCTTTATCGTGAAAATCCACAATCTCAGTCACATTCTATAAATAAATCAGAATCCATACTGGGAACATATATAGCCTTAACTCGTTTCTTTCACAGTCACGAATTTATTTCTATTTTCAATCTGGTTGAAAATCAAAAGAAAACTATTTTTCTAGATTCCATTTTTAATGCAATTGAATTCAGATTGCCAAACAGGACTCTTTTCCAACTTTTAAAAATTTCTATACTTGAAAGCTTACTCAATATTACAGAATATTCAGATGGTGTAGTTCTTAGCTATTCTGCTGAAACATTCTCGTCCTTGGGTTTTATTTTTCCAAGTAATTTATTATTGAATCTTTCAAAATTGCATGAGACCCACCCCTTGGGAAAACCTAGTATCACTAGGGTACGTGAGTTACTGGATTTCCTGGAACCACAAGTTAAAGCAAATCCAAATCATAAGAAATCTCTTTTAAGTTCAATCCACCAAAATTTTGGACATTTAATACCCCTTAAACTTCGTGTGAGATTATGGCGATTTTTTATAGGCAGGCGACTAGCCCCTGGTGCAATGAGCCAATTTAATTTCAAACCGATGTGTCAAAGTGAAAATAAGGATGTTGAATGCGAGTAGCTTGTGTGGGGAGATATTCAGAGACTCCAATTAGTCCCTATTCGCAGGCCACGCCCTTTTCAAAGTTGAGAGAATTAGGCCTAGATGTAACTAAGTCTATCGAGGACGCAGAAACCGTAGTTTTTTTTGACTTTTTGCGAAAAGATTTACAGACTCTCCAAAAAACAAAATCTACAGAAAGGAATTCGATCCTGATAGTTATGGAGCCTCAAGTCGTAATTCCTCAAAAGTCTTCTAAGATAAGGAAATACAAATTTAGCAAATTGTGTTTTTTGGGACGGCCGCCTGGTAGTTCTGAATGGAATTTGAACTGGCCTCAACCATGGCGCGAGGTAATTCCCAAAAGTAGTTCTGTGTCTATGCACGGCGCAGTAATGATTGCGGGAAATAAACTGTCTTTTGTCGAAGGCGAACTCTATTCTTTTAGAAGAGAATGCGCTTTCGGCATTAAGAATCTCGATGTGTACGGAGTTGGATGGAATTCACGTACATGGCTCCGCATTAAAATCTTTGTATCTGAACTACTGAGAGCTTGCTCAGCTGGCTATTTCCCCCAATTTAAATCCCCTAAGTACTGGTTGAAGCGATTAAAGTCATGGAAAGGCTCACCAGGCAATAAGGACGCGGTTCTAGCGCACTATAAAGTCTCATTGGTAATTGAGAATTCGTATGAATTTTTGACCGAGAAATTATTTGATTCCTTTTTTGGTGGCTGCATCCCAGTCTATATTGGACCTAACCTAGAAAATTATCAGATTCCAAGGGAGCTCGTAATCCAAGTAAATGCGGATATTGATCAAGTCAAAATAGGCATCGACACAGCGCTGAGAATGGATTATGAGACTTGGCGCGAAAATTTGTCTAAATGGCTTAATCTCCCGAGCACCAAACAAGAGTGGATGCTAGACGAGATTTATCAAAAAATTGTTGATCAAATTAATGCCATAAAAGCTCAGAATTGAATTTTTAGTAAAACGTTTGAGCTACTTTTTTTAGATCCTCAGACTTCAAGTAGCGACCAGCAATTTCAAAGTTTTTAGTTTGCGCAAAATCTACATGACTATCGTCTGTTATTGAGCGTTCTATCGCAGTAGAGATTTCTTCTAGAAGAAGTGATGGAGTAGCACCGATCGCACCTGAAGCAATCCAATCACCTGCGCAAGATGTATTGGTCTGAATTGGGTATGCACCGTGGACCAGGGCTTCCAGGAAGGAAGTACTTATTCCATCACTTATTGAAGCACCCACGTAGACTCTCGATTTTTCAAACTCCAAAAGCAATTCTTGGTGTGGAATTGGATTATCTTGGGGTGCAAAGCGGACACGACTAGGGAAGCACTCCGACAATTTCTGTACATCCTCGATAAGGTCGCCAGTTACTGAATAGAGAAGAACTCCATACTCTTTGAACTCAGGCAGAACTTTATGAAGCGCCTTAATGATCAAACCGCCCCTACCGAACTGACCACCATAGCACTTCACTATAATTTGCCTTCTTGAAGAAGTAATTGATCCAGTTGTCTCTGCAATATCAAAACCCCCTGCATTGGGAATGCAAGGCAACTCTTGACCGTTAAATCCCAACTCCCTGGCAAGCACATAATCTCTTCTGCATTCCGCAGAGTAGAAGTCTGCAATCTTCAAAACAGACTGAATTCTATTCTTATGCTCTGGGAAATCTTTAAAATAATAGATATCACTACCCCAGTTGGTAATTATAACTTTGGCTTTCGATTTCTTTAACCCGTGAAAGGCTTGCTCTAGAAGGTAACCCGCTCCTTGAATTTCTAGGCCATGGATATAGTCAAATTCATTTTGATTAATTAAATTCCTCAGACTTCGAACCCGTATATTCATTTTTATACGTGACGGTAAGACATGCACAGCAAAATCGAAATAACCGAGCAAGGATTTTGGCACCCATCGTGAATAAAGTCGAAGGTCGACTTTAGAATCACTGGATAATAGTTCGTTGATGACAGGGTTCAAATTTCGAAATTTCTTAGAAGGGAATAAAACAAATTCCGTTTCAGTACTCTCGAATTGCGAGAGCCAGCGTCCCACATGAATGCTGTCAAGCATCCCAATGAGCAAGATCTTTTTAGGAGCCATTTTTAGATTAGAGTTCGATAGCGTTTGGAACGACTAAGAATGGGATTTGCGAGGCGTCGCGAAATTGGTAGAAGCAGAACGTAGAAGACCACCAACAATTGAGCTTCTTCAACCCATTTTTTCCTCTCTTTAAAGGCTCTGAACAAGTAAGACTTTGCGGGAATTTCTGAGGAGAAGAATCCCAATCGGGCCGCCATGTAGTACGAAGTCCCTCGAGCCATTCGCGCTAAATCCGGCGCCACCTCATTGGCACTTAAAAATTCTTCTATGACAGCAATTCGTTCATTGGCCATTTTGGGCCCGCGTTTAGTTACAGAAGTTGAGTTCGGGTGATATCTCCATTGCGCTCGTACTCCTGGCCTGTGTCGTATCTCCCCAACCCTGCTGAGGCGTAACCAAAAGTCGTAATCACCAACGTACGTCCATCGAGCGCGTCGACCTTTGAGATCTTGGGCAAAAGACGTTCTGAATAAGACTCCAGGACCTGGAAGTGTTCGACAACGGCCGATTAGTAAAA
>Ga0114959_10002594_pt1 | contig 14652 bp, 13 predicted proteins | sample C_130625_EF_Meta_FD_87317 | JGI IMG/M metagenome (GOLD analysis project Ga0114959, IMG submission 87317) | Freshwater microbial communities from Lake Croche, Canada to study carbon cycling - C_130625_EF_MetaG | ecosystem: Environmental > Aquatic > Freshwater > Lake | place: Lake Croche, Canada...
ATTGCGCTGAAATGCGCGAACAACTCTTCTTCACCATCATCAGGTTTGATAAAGCCAAAACCTTTTGCATCATTGAACCACTTAACAATTCCGGTCGCCATGCGAACTCCATTACATAAACTTTAAAACAACCGTGATGAGGGTAAATACTTTTTAATCAGTCTCGCTCCACAACACGCCTAAATAGAACTTCTTGTGAAGCCTACCCCCCGATTGTTTGCCCTTTTTCTAGGCGTGTCAAGGAGTTATATGTATTTACTACCTAGTAATTACCCCTTTTTTTATCAAAAAATGCCCCAATATGGATTAAATAGGGGTTTAAACGTGCTTTTCACCAAAATAACCTAGTAAATTAAAGTTTAGATATCTGTGTTTAGAATGTTTCTCATGAGTCCCACACCTAAAAATCCCACTACTGGCGTCCCAGTCAATCCTTATGCTGAGGACACCATCCTTCTCGAAAAGCAGGCCGAGAAAGTAAAAGCACCTTCAATGTACAAAGTGTTGTTATTGAATGACGATTACACCCCAATGGAATTTGTAGTGATGGTGATTCAGGAGTATTTTAATAAGGACCACGAAACTGCAACACGCATTATGTTGCAAGTTCATTTGGTAGGCAAAGGCATTTGTGGAGTATTTACTCGCGATGTGGCTGCCACCAAGGTGCATCAAGTTATAGAACTCTCGCGTGAAGCGGGCCACCCACTACAGTGCACTATGGAGGAAGCATGATTGCCCAAGAATTAGAAGTTAGTCTACATATGGCTTTTGTTGATGCAAGAGCATCACGACATGAGTTCATTACGGTCGAACATTTGTTGGCTGCATTACTAGATAATGCGACTGCTGTTGAGGTACTCAAGGCTTGTGCAGTGAACATTGCTGAGCTCCGCTCGCAACTGAAAAATTTCATTAATGACAATACGCCAGTAGTTCCTGGTAATGACGAAGTTGATACTCAGCCAACACTTGGTTTCCAGAGAGTGATTCAACGTGCCATCATGCACGTGCAATCTACTTCTAATGGAAAAAAAGAAGTGACTGGTGCTAATGTCTTGGTTGCCATCTTCGGTGAAAAAGATTCACACGCAGTGTATTTCTTGCAACAGCAAGGAGTAACCCGATTAGATGTGGTGAACTTTATTAGTCATGGAGTTCGCAAAGATCATGCTGAACAAGTAAAGCCTGCCGATACTACTCAAGAGACAGAAGAATCTCCATCTTCTGGAAAAGAGAGTCCGCTTGATCAGTACACCCAAAATCTCAATGTCTTGGCTCGTCAAGGCAAGATCGACCCACTGATTGGGCGCGATGGTGAGGTAGAGCGTGTTATTCAGGTTTTGTGCCGCCGCCGGAAGAACAACCCACTTTTAGTTGGTGAGGCTGGCGTTGGCAAAACGGCTATTGCAGAGGGGCTTGCTTGGAGGATTGTGAAGGGCGATGTACCTGATATCTTGGCTAACGCCACCGTTTATTCATTGGACATGGGCGCTTTACTTGCTGGCACCAAATACCGTGGCGACTTTGAGCAACGCCTTAAGAGTGTTCTGAAGTCCTTAAAAGATCATACGCATGGCGTTTTGTTTATTGATGAGATTCATACCTTAATTGGTGCAGGGGCTGCATCTGGCGGAACATTGGATGCGAGTAATTTACTGAAGCCTGCTTTGTCTAATGGCCAACTTAAATGTATTGGTGCAACCACTTTTACTGAGTACCGTGGAATTTTCGAAAAAGATGCTGCCCTGTCACGACGATTCCAAAAGGTCGATGTGGTTGAGCCAACAGTAGATCAGACAGTGCAAATTTTGCGTGGTCTCAAATCTCGCTTCGAGGAACACCATAGCGTGAAGTATGCAGCAGGAGCCTTAGTAGCTGCAGCTGAACTTTCTGCTCGCTATATCAATGATCGGCATTTGCCTGATAAGGCAATTGATGTGATTGATGAAGCGGGTGCTGCACAACGTATTCTGCCTAAATCCAAACAGAAGAAGACTATTGGGCGCCCAGAAATTGAAGAAATTGTTGCCAAGATTGCGCGCATACCGCCGCAGTCTGTTACTGTCGACGATCGTAGTAAGTTACAAACATTAGACCGCGATATTAAGAGCGTAGTATTTGGTCAGGACCCTGCAATTGAAGCTCTTGCAAGTGCCATTAAGATGACTCGCGCTGGCCTTGGTAAGATTGACCGTCCAATTGGTTCATTCTTATTCTCTGGCCCCACTGGAGTTGGAAAGACCGAAGTTGCCAAACAGCTTGCCTATATCTTAGGGATTGAGTTGCTCCGTTTTGATATGTCTGAGTATATGGAGCGTCATGCTGTTAGTCGTCTGATTGGTGCGCCTCCAGGCTATGTTGGTTTTGATCAAGGTGGCTTATTGACTGAAGCAGTCAATAAGAAGCCGCACTGTGTACTGTTACTTGATGAAGTTGAAAAGGCCCATCCAGATATTTTCAATATCCTACTTCAGGTAATGGATCATGGCACCTTAACGGATAACAATGGTCGTAAGACCGATTTCCGTAACGTCATCATCATCATGACTACTAATGCGGGTGCTGAGGCCATGCAGAAGTCGACCATTGGCTTTACCAATGCGCGTGAATCTGGTGATGAAATGGCAGATATCAAGAAATTCTTTACACCAGAGTTTCGTAATCGCTTAGACGCAATTGTGTCCTTCAAGGCTCTTGATGAAACTATTATTATGCGAGTCGTCGATAAGTTCTTAATGCAACTGGAAGAGCAGCTACATGAGAAGAAAGTAGATGCTACTTTTAGTGTCGCATTGCGTGCGCATTTGGCTAAGCATGGTTTTGATCCATTAATGGGTGCTCGACCTATGCAACGGATTATTCAAGATACTGTTCGTAAGGCGCTTGCCGATGAATTACTATTTGGTAAGTTAGCTCAGGGCGGACATGTTGATGTTGATATAGATGCTGACGGCAAAGTACTTTTGGATTTTGGTACACCAGTATTACCTGGCAAGGCAGCAAAAGCTGATGTAGCGCCTGCAGAAGAAATTTAATCAATAACAATACTTAAAAAGGAAGACATGTCACACCACGATAAATTGCTAGATGCTTTTGAGGTTTATAAGGCCGAGCACGAAAAGTTCGAAGGTAAAGGTATTAAAGCTTCAGCTACTCGCGCTCGCAAAGCTTTGCAAGAAATTGCAGGATCTTGTAAAGAGCGCCGCAAGGAAATTACGACCGAAAAAGAATCTCGCGAAGGTAAGGGTGCTGGTATGTCTCAAGATGCCGCTCGCCATGCGCATATTCGGAAGTAAAGACCTCTTGATGAATAAAAGCCGCCCAAGGGCGGCTTTTTTCTTATTTAGTTTGAGATTTAATCAATCAGTGATAAATTCATTCCATATTAAATAACTACGTCATTCATAGGTAGTTTAAAAACAATTCTTTGTAATCCTCTTCACTGGTATCGGTCAATAAAAGGTCTATATGTCATCTAGCAAGTTAACTCACTATATTGTTGGTGCCATGGTCCTGGGAATAGGCAGTGGATACTTTGTCCACAATCATGGATCAAGTTCTGGGTTCGCTGCTCAATATGTTGAAAACGTATCCATGTTGACAGATATCTTCTTGCGTCTAATTAAGATGATCATCGCACCTTTGGTTTTTAGTACCTTAGTGGTTGGTATCTCGCGTATGGGAAATGCGTCAACGATTGGTCGAGTCGGACTAAAAACTTTCAGTTGGTTTATTGGTATGTCGATGATTTCCATACTACTTGGGCTATTGATGGTGAATTTGTTAGCCCCTGGCGTTGGCATAGACTTACCCATTCCAGAATTGACTGCTAGCACAGGGCTTGCTAAGGCTAAATTTAATTTGCATGATTTTGTTGTGCATATTTTTCCAAACAGTATTATTGAAGCACTTGGAACCAATGAAATCTTGCAGATAGTCGTATTTGCATTATTTTTTGGGGTTGCGGCTGGTAGCTTTGGGGAGCGTGCCGAAGAGTTTATTCGTAACTTAGACATGCTTTCACACATTATGTTGAAGATTACCACTGCAGTGATGAAGTTTGCTCCTGTAGCAGTGTTTGCAGCCGTTTCTTCAATCATTGCTGAGAACGGCCTAACTATTTTGTGGACCTATGGCAAATTTATGGCAAGCTTTTATGTGTCTATTTTGGTGCTGTGGCTAGTGATCATTCTGATTAGTTCGCTAGTACTCAAAAAAGGCGCATTTCGTTTAGTTTCGATGCTGCGCCAACCAATTTTGCTAGCGTTTACAACTGCAAGCTCTGAGGCCGCATATCCAATGACGCTCGAACAGGTTGAGCGTTTTGGATGTAAAAATAAAATCGCTTCTTTTGTGTTGCCAGTTGGCTATTCATTTAATCTAGATGGATCTATGATGTACTGCTCCTTTGCAGCCGTATTCATCGCGCAGGTATATTCCATTGATATGCCCTTATCGCAGCAATTACTCATGTTGCTTGTTTTGATGGTGACATCTAAAGGAATTGCAGGTGTGCCACGCGCATCGTTGGTAGTTATTGCAGCCACCCTTTCTCAATTTAACTTGCCAGAGGCTGGTGTTCTATTAATTATGGGAATTGATCAATTTTTAGATATGGCACGAGCTGCTACTAATGTGCTGGGCAATGGTATGGCAACTGCTGTGATATCGAAGTGGGAAGGGGATTTAGATGAACACGGCCATCATTCTTAGGCTCGTCCTGTACTTCCAAACCCACCAGCGCCACGACTGCTCTCAGTGAACTCTTCTACTACTTTTAGTGTCACTTGCAAAATTGGCATGACTACTAACTGAGCTAAGCGCTCCATCGGTTCGAGTTTGAATGGAGTTGAACTACGATTCCAGGTACTCACCATGAGTTGCCCTTGGTAGTCAGAGTCAATTAATCCTACTAAATTGCCCAATACGATCCCATGCTTATGGCCAAGGCCAGAGCGGGGCAGAATAAATGCGGCATAACGAGGATCTTCAACATAAATAGCTAACCCAGTTGGCACCAAAATAGTTTGACCTGGAGCTATTTCAATCGCTTCATCAATACAAGCGCGTAAATCTAATCCAGCGCTACCAGGTGTGCCATAAGCGGGCAATTGATCGCGCATACGTTCATCGAGAATTTTAACTTGAAGGGATTGCATGAGATTTCCTAAAACGGAGGAGTTAAATTTTCTTGGCGACAAGCGCAATCAATTGACGGGCTAGTACAAGCTTTTCAGCCTTAGTAATTTTCTTACTGCTAGTCTCATCTATGACCAATAATTGATTGAGATCGCTACCAAAGGTTTCTGGACCGATATTGCCGACCACCATTGGAATTCCTTTACGCTTTCTTTTCTCAATAGCATGTGCCTCTAAATTGCTAGATTCAGCAGCAAAACCCACGCAATATGGATAAGGTTTACCACCCTTGATCTTTACCGTTTTTGCAACGTCCAAAAGAATATCTGGGTTGGCAATGAATTCAATACTTGGGGCTTCTTTACCTTGACGCTTGATTTTTTCTTGAGAGGGTTTTGCAATCCCCCAATCTGCAACTGCAGCTACCGCAAAGAAGACATCATAATCTGTAGATTTGAGAGTGGCTACATGCATTTCTTTCGCGCTTCTTACATTACTACGAGTAATTTTTCCAGTAGCCTCTAGGGGGGTTGCTAAGTCACAAGGGCCTGCAATAAGATGCACTTGGGCACCTGCTTCGACAGCTGCACGTGCTATAGCAAAACCCATCTTGCCAGAGCTGTGATTAGTGATGCCACGCACGGGATCAATTGCTTCAAAGGTGGGGCCAGCAGTAATCAATACTTTTTTGCCAATCAAGGTTTTCTTTTGGAAGAAGGCGATCACTTGTTCAGTGATTTCTTGAGGCTCAAGCATTCTGCCCATCCCTACTTCACCGCAAGCTTGAAAACCACTTGCTGGACCCAGCAGAGTAACTCCATCTCCATGAAGGCGTTGCACGCTTCGTTGTGTTGCAGCATGCTCCCACATTTGTTTATTCATCGCTGGTGCAATTAAGAGAGGGCAATCTCGGGCAAGGCAGAGTGTGCTCAGTAAATCATCAGCCAAACCTAAAGACAGCTTCGCCATGAGGTCGGCACTAGCGGGTGCAATGATAATAGCGTCGGCGGAGCGAGATAGCTCAATATGGGCCATATTATTACTAATGCTGCTATCCCATTGGCTAATAAATACAGGATTGCCAGTGAGTGCCTGCATTGTTACCGGCGTTACAAATTGTGTTGCAGCCTCAGTCATTACCACTTGAATGGAGGCACCTTCTTGCATTAGCTGACGAGCAAGCTCAGGGGTCTTGTAAGCAGCAATCCCACCAGAGATGCCGAGAACGATTTTCTTATTTAAAAGTGATTGCATGGCGCCAGCTTAATGGGATTGGGCGGATTTGCCAAATGACTTACGAAATTCACCCCAAATAATGAGGGCAGCACCAATACAAATAGCGCTATCAGCAATATTGAAGGCTGGCCAATGCCAATTCGCATAGTGCAGATCGATAAAGTCAACGACGGCACCGAACATGATTCGATCTAATACATTCCCTAATGCACCACCTAGAATGAGACTCAGGGCCACGCACAGAAGCTTGTCGCTTTGGCTTTTTCTTAGTAACCAAACAATATAGATGCAGGCAGCTAGACCGAGGATAGTAAAAAACCAACGTTGCCAGCCTGAACCTTGGGCCAGGAAAGAAAATGCTGCGCCTGGGTTAAAGAGTAGAAGCCAATTCATAAAAGGTAGTACGTACTCTGGAACACCCATTTGCAAATTGCTCAGAGCTGACCATTTACTCAGTTGATCTAAGAGCAAAATAATCGTAGCAATTACAAGATAGCGCAGAAGTGAAAGGCTCATCAAATGAAGTCTTTATGCAAATAGGCGATGATCACCATCACCAAAAAGGTTAGTGATGCAGCGGCTACACAATTCAGGGTGGTCAGGATTACTACCGATGTCTGTGGTGTGATGCCAGCAGCGACTACATTTTTTATATTGGCTGCCACGAACCAATACTTCTAGACCTTCGCTACTTAACTCAATATTGGCGCTAGAGGTAATCGTGACAAAACGAAAATCATCTTCAAGCGAATGAAGGATTGCGAAGTCAACATTACCTACTTTAATAGTAAGCTCAGCCTGCAGTGATGAGCCGACATTACCAGCCTCACGTTCAATCTCAATTGCTTTAGTGACTTCTGAACGAATTTCACGAATGCGTTGCCACTTAGCCAGCAATTGTGTGCTGTTACTAATTTCTGGAAAATTAGCAAACTCTTCCATAAAGATCGACTCAGCTTTGTTACCTGTGCCATGTGGAAAATCCTGCCACGCTTCCTCAGCAGTAAAGGAAAGGAAAGGTGCGAGCCATTTTAAGAGATTACGAGTGATATGGAAAAGGGCATTTTGTGCTGCACGGCGGTCGGGGGAATCGGGCGCGCTGGTATAAAGACGATCTTTCAGAATATCTAAATAGAAGCCGCCCAAATCTTCTGAGCAAAATGAGAGTATGCGTGTTACAGCTGGATGAAATTCATAGGCCTTGTAGTGTGCTTGAACATCCTGCTGTAATTGATTAGCAAGTGCTACAGCATAACGATCAATCTCCAGCCATTGATCGGCTGGCATAGTATGTTTACTTGGATCAAAATCTGAGAGATTAGCTAAAAGGAAGCGTAAGGTGTTGCGAATGCGGCGATAGCTTTCGGTAACCCGCTTGAGAATTTCATCAGAGATAGTCATCTCACCTGAGTAATCCGTTGACGCTACCCAAAGACGAATAATTTCAGCACCGAGCTTGTCAGCAACTTGTTGTGGGGCAATGACGTTACCCACCGACTTGCTCATCTTGCGACCTTGACCATCGACGGTAAAGCCATGGGTGAGCAGCGCCTTATAGGGCGGCTTGCCATCAAGCATTGCGCCAGTTAATAGGGATGAATGGAACCATCCACGATGTTGATCTGAACCTTCTAGGTATAAATCAGCAAAACGACCGCCTGGAGTTTGCGCCTCAGCAGTGAGAAGCTCCTTACTATGCGAGCCCCGAATCACATGCCAATGGGTTGTACCAGAATCAAACCACACATCTAGAGTGTCGCGATTTTTTTCGTATTGGGCGGCTTCCTCCCCAAGCAGCTCAGCAACTTCTAAATTTTGCCAAGCTTCAATCCCACCTTTTTCTACACGCTTGGCTACTTCTTCAAGTAACTCAACAGTGCGTGGATGTGGCTCACCACTTTCTTTATTAACAAAGAATGCCATTGGGACGCCCCATTGGCGCTGACGGGACAATGTCCAGTCAGGGCGATTCGCAATCATGCTATGCAAGCGTTGTTGCCCCCAGGCAGGGAAGAAGTTGGTGTTCTCAATACCGGCTAAGGCAGTCTCTCTCAGGCTGGCTTTGCCATCAGATGGTTTTTTATCCATACTCGCAAACCATTGTGAGGTTGCACGATAGATGATGGGTGATTTATGACGCCAACAATGCATGTATGAATGGGTATAAGTTTTATCGTGGAGCAAGCTGCCAGCCTCACGCATCGCCTCCACAATCTTTGGGTTAGCTTTCCAGATGTATTCATTGGCAAAGAGTGGCAGCCATGATGCATACACACCATTGCCCATTACCGGATTCAGAATATCGTTATCGTCTAGCTTATTTGCTTTGCAGGATTTAAAGTCTTCTTCACCATACGCAGGTGCAGAGTGAACAATGCCGGTACCAGTATCGAGCGTAACGTACTCAGCTGGGTAGATTGGCGAAAGACGCTTATAGCCATCATGTAGTGGAGCAAGGGGATGCCAGAAAGAGATGTTAGCTAATTGCGCTCCAGTACAAGTTCCGATCACTTTTCCTTCGAGACCGTAGTCTTGCAGGCAAGTTTCAACTCGGTCTTTAGCTAGGATTAATAGCTTTGCACCAACATCGACTAGAGCGTAAGTTAATTCAGGATGAACATTCATTGCTTGGTTAGCAGGAATAGTCCATGGAGTAGTAGTCCAAATCACAATCTGGCCTGGCTTATTGGGTAGCTCAGAAAGTCCGAATGCCTTAGCAAGTTGCGTGCGCTGCGCATCATCAAATGCAAAACCCATATCGACTGTTGGATCAGTTTTATCTTGGTATTCCACTTCAGCTTCTGCAAGAGCGGAGCCACAATCAAAACACCAGTTCACTGGTTTTAAGCCACGGAAGACATAACCTTTTTCCCAGATCTTACCCAAAGCACGAATTTCATCAGCTTCATTGCGGTAGCTCATGGTTAGATAAGGGTTATTCCAGTCGCCTAGAACACCAAGGCGCTCAAAGTCCTTTTTCTGTTTATCTACCTGCACTTGTGCATAGGCACGCGCCTTAGATTGCACTTCGGCAGTGGGTAAATTTTTACCATACTGCTTCTCGATCTGAATCTCAATAGGCATGCCATGGCAATCCCACCCCGGCACATAAACAGAATCAAAGCCCATTAACCAACGAGACTTCACAATCATATCTTTCAGAATCTTGTTTACAGCATGGCCTATATGAATATCACCATTTGCATAAGGAGGGCCATCATGCAAGATAAACTTTGGCTGATGAGCATGTGCGGCACGAATCTTTTCATAGAGCTTATTTTTTTGCCACTGACTAACCCACTGCGGCTCGCGCTTAGCCAGGTCTCCTCGCATTGGAAACGAGGTATCTAGTAGATTGACAGGATAAGAGTTTTCTTTTTCAGACATAAGCTTTTTTCTGGAAATAATTTCTGGCGTGCTTTGCATCAGCTGCAATTGCTTTGGTGAGGGTTTCGAGGTCATCATACTTTGCCTCGTCACGAATTTTTTCTAAGAGTTCTACGGTAATAATTTTTCCATAAACATCTTGTTGGTAATCAAAGATATGCGTCTCAAGTAATACGCGTCCTTTATCCTCTACTGTAGGCCTGATGCCTAGGCTGGCTACTGCTGGCAGGGGTTTATCAGAAAGACCTAATACCTGCGCAGAAAATATACCCGTAGTTGCGGGCTTGCGATGATGCAAATGATTGGCTACTGCTAAATTTAAAGTAGGGAAACCAAGCTTGCGGCCTAATTGTTTGCCATGAATAACATGTCCAGAAATTCCATAAGGTCGACCTAATAGTTTTTCAGCGAGATTCATATCACCACTGGCAAGAGCTGTTCGTAGCGCAGAGCTAGAAATGCGTTCACCATCTTCTAATATGGTTTGGATGCTAGAAACTTCAAAGCCATACTTTTGACCAGCTGCTTTGAGGCTTGCAAAATTGCCTGCACGCTTTGCGCCATAGCAAAAATCATCGCCGATCAAAATCCATTTGGCGTTCAGGCGCTTGACAATAATTTCAGAAACAAATTCTTCTGGAGTAAGGCGCGCAAAAGCAGCATTGAAATGCTCTACAACAACTCGGTCAATTCCAATCTGAGCTAGTGCAGCTAGCTTGTCACGCAAATTCAGAATGCGTGGAGGAGCTTGGTCAGGGGAGAAGAATTCTTTTGGATGTGGTTCGAAGGTCATGACGCAGCTAAGCAGATCACGCTCCTTGGCACCATCAACGAGCTGCTTAAGCAGGGCGCGATGACCCCTGTGCACGCCATCGAAATTACCGATGCTAAGGGCACAAGCGGGTCCTGCAGAAAAGTGGGTCGGGCCACGGAATACGTTCACAAAATCGCTTTCAGGGTAGCCATCAATTATATTGTGGGCATGCTCTCAATCGTTACCTTAATCTCTGGCCGCGGATCTAATTTTGAAGCCATCGTGAAAACTGCTCAAAAAGAGCAGTGGCCCGTCAAATTTGCCGGGGTTATAGCCAATCATAGTAAGGCTAAGGGCCTTGATTTTGCTGGCCTGCAAGGTATTCCAAGCTATGTTATCGAGCACAAAGAGCATGCCACTCGTGAATCCTTTGATGCCGCATTAATGAAGAAAATTGATGCCTTAGGGGCTGATTTGGTGGTTTTGGCGGGCTTTATGAGAATTCTGACTCCAGGATTTATTCGTCATTTTGAGGGTCGACTAATTAATATTCACCCAGCCCTCTTGCCGGCATTTCCTGGTTTGCATACCCATGAGAGGGTCCTTGAGGCTGGCGTTAAGGAGCATGGGGCAAGCGTGCATTTTGTTACTGAGGGTGTGGACGAAGGCCCCATTATTTGCCAAGCCTCTGTTCCAGTGCTAGATGGCGATGATGCAAAGACCTTGGCAGCCCGTGTTTTGACTGCTGAGCATCAAATTTACCCGCGGGCCGTAAAATGGTTCCTTGATGGACGATTGCGAATAGAAGGTAATCAAGTGAAGTTACAACCCCCAGAGTCGCAATTTTTTAAATTATGAGTGCCGAACGTCCACCCCGTAAATCTGGAAGCAGACTAGCCCCGCACAAAAGTTACGCAGCTAAAACTAATGATCCGCAGCGTCGCCCTGAGCGACGAAATGCTAGTGGTAATTTAATTTCTCCTGAAGGACAAAAGAATTTTTCTAATGCCAAAGCGCTCCCTCAGCATGCAATTCATTTAGAAAGACTCTTACCTGAGCTACTCAGTTTTGAGCAGCCATCTGATCGCGTTGTGAGTCGTTATTTTCGTGCCGAGCCCCAACTCGGTAATCGAGATCGCGCTCTTATTGCAGAGAGTGCTTTTGCTATTTTGCGCCGTAAAAATGAGTTCTCACAATTTGCTTCTAGTGGTGAGGGTTCACAAGCTAGACGCTTAGCCCTATTGGGTTTGCTGTCTGCATTATCAGAAGGTGGACTTGGTTCCGCCAACCGTGCAGAAAGTGCTATTGCAGATTTAGCACACGTTCTCAAACCGGGTGAGTATGAATGGTTGCAACGTTTTTCTACGGTAGATCCCAGTGCTTTAAATCCTCTGGTGCGTAACAATTTGCCTGAGTGGTTATGGGATGCCTTTGGTAAATATCCAGGTGAAGAAACCCGTGAAGAGTTAGCTAAAGCATTGATGCATCCAGCACTACTTGATTTACGTGCGAACACGATCAAGACCAATCGCGAAGAACTACTTGTGCAGATGAATGCATTGGGTGGTCGCTATCAGGCAATTCCAACTCCTTATGCTCCTGATGGTGTGCGCATTATGGGTAAACCTGCCCTGCAAAATACTGCTGGATTTAAAGCGGGTATGTTTGAAGTTCAAGACGAAGGCAGTCAACTTCTAGCCTATCTACTAGCCCCTAAGCGCGGTGAGATGGTGGTTGATTTTTGCGCTGGTGCCGGTGGCAAGACTTTAGCAATTGGTGCCCTGATGCGATCCACAGGGCGTCTGTATGCTTTTGATACGTCAGAGCGTCGCTTGGCCAATTTAAAGCCACGACAAGCCCGCAGCGGCCTCTCAAACGTTCATCCAGTGTGGATTGATAGCGAGAATGATGCCAAGATCAAACGTTTGGCTGGAAAGATTGATCGAGTGCTTGTTGATTCCCCTTGTAGCGGTATGGGCACCTTGCGCCGCAATCCAGATCTAAAGTGGCGCCAAACCCCTGCTGGAGTCTTGGAGCTAAATCAAAAACAGATGAGTATTTTGGCTTCTGCCTCCCGCTTATTAAAGCCAGGCGGTCGCTTGGTTTATGCCACTTGCAGCCTTTTGCCTCAAGAAAATCAAGAAATTGCAGAGGATTTTTTGGCAAAACACCCTGAATTTGAGGTTATCCCAGCCGCTGAAGTTCTTAAACCATTGTTTCCAAAAGATAAATTTCCTATAGGCTGCAGTCCAGATAATCCTTGGTGGCAGTTATGGCCACATATTCATGGTACAGATGGCTTTTTTGGGGCAGTTTTTCAGAAAAAAAGGGTAAGTCTAGATAAGCTGGATAAGCCCGATTCTGAAAAGTTAGCGAAAGATAAGAGCAAAAAGGCATAAAAAGCTCTAAAATAAGATCATTAACTTACATATAGGATGATCTTTTGAATACAGCTTCAAGCTCAGGTTTTGATTTGTTCCTTAATTGGTTGGCGAACGGCTATTTAGATTGGTCTTGGTGGGAAATTACCGCTTTCACTCTGATCGCCACCCACATTACGATTGCAGCAGTAACCATCTTTTTGCACCGCTGCCAGGCACACCGTGCCTTGGACCTGCATCCGATTGCCTCCCATTTTTTCCGTTTCTGGCTTTGGCTAACAACGGGAATGGTTACTAAAGAATGGGCGTCGATTCACCGTAAGCACCACGCTAAATGTGAAACAGTGGATGATCCTCATAGCCCGCAAGTTCTCGGCATTGGAACAGTGCTTTCTCGGGGTGCCGAGCTTTATAAAAATGAAGCAAAAAATCAAGATACGATGGAAAAGTTTGGCCACGGCACACCTGACGACTGGCTAGAGCGCAATATTTATTCCAATTTTTCGTGGCAGGGCGTTGCCATCATGCTCATCATTGATGTGTTTTTATTTGGCGCTATCGGCCTGACTGTTTGGGCTATCCAAATGTTGTGGATTCCTATTACTGCTGCTGGAGTCATTAATGGCATTGGCCATTTCTGGGGTTATCGCAATTTTGATTATGAAGATGCCTCTAAGAATATTATCCCTTGGGGAATTTTGATTGGTGGTGAAGAGTTGCACAATAATCACCACACCTTTGCTACGAGTGCTAAATTATCAAATAAATGGTATGAGTTTGATATTGGTTGGCTTTACATTCAGATGATGAGCGCCGTTGGTTTGGCAACAGTGAAGAAAGTTCCACCTAAACCAGTCTTGAGTGATTTACGCCCTGCCGATCAAAATACTTTAGAGGCCATTATTGCTAATCGTTATGAAATCATGGCACGCTATAGCAAAACACTACGCAACTTCTTTAGTAATGAAGTGCAGCATATGCAAGTTCTTGCATCTCATTTGAGTGACGCCCGCACCTGGTTATCTAAAGATGAGACTCGCTTGAGTGAAGAAGAGAAAGCAAAGTTAGAAGAGTTAATGGCTAGCAATGCACAACTGCGGAAAATGATCGAAATGCGTCGCGATCTACAAGCTATCTGGGGGCGTTCTAGTGCCTCTAGAGAACAGTTGGTATCACAGCTCCATGCATGGTGCCAGCGTGCTGAAGATAGCGGTCTAACAAGTTTGCGTGAGTTCTCTCTGAGACTGCGCCGTTATGCGTAACTGACGCATCAGGAGAAGAGCCAGAGACAAGCAGAATCTCAAGGCAAATAAAAAACCCGCACAGAGCGGGTTTTTTATTTGCGGAAGTAATTACTTCAGCTTGGTTTCTTTATAAGCAACGTGCTTGCGAATAGTTGGATCGAATTTCATGATCTCCATTTTCTCAGGCTTTGTACGCTTGTTTTTTGATGTTGTATAAAAGTGACCAGTTCCTGCTGATGACTCTAACTTGATTTTTTCTCTGCCGCCTTTAGCCATTTGTGCGCTCCTTAAATTTCGCCACGTGCACGCAGATCAGACAACACAGCATCAATGCCGTTTTTGTCTATAACGCGCAAACCAGCATTGGTTAAGCGCAAGCTAATCCAGCGGTTTTCAGATTCAACCCAGAAACGGCGATTTTGCAAATTCGGCAAAAAGCGACGCTTCGTTTTATTGTTTGCATGGGATACATTGTTGCCAACCATCGGCTTCTTCCCAGTGACTTGGC
>Ga0114959_10002596_pt1 | contig 14642 bp, 12 predicted proteins | sample C_130625_EF_Meta_FD_87317 | JGI IMG/M metagenome (GOLD analysis project Ga0114959, IMG submission 87317) | Freshwater microbial communities from Lake Croche, Canada to study carbon cycling - C_130625_EF_MetaG | ecosystem: Environmental > Aquatic > Freshwater > Lake | place: Lake Croche, Canada...
ACCAAATTGACCAAATATAAGAACAAATTGGAGGAGATTTTTAAAAATATTCGGAAGACGGAAAAGAGCTATATCGACCTCTACAAAGTGCTGTGCATTGACGATTTAAGATTAGAAAAGCCTAGGTGCTCTATTTCTGAGTTAATGTCGAGCGATTTGGGGATAGACCAGGAAACCGCGACAATTTACCCGACCTTACTGAGAGAACGAATTTTTTCTATAAAGTCTGAATATCTCAAGAGCCTATGCGATGTTTACGAAAAAATCGAGGCTGAAATCGAAAACGAAACGTGTAAAATGAAAAATATTACCGATTTTCTGGATCTTTATAAAAAAACAATTGATACCTGCGATACCCATAAAAAGACGCTTAGTAAATATTGCTGTACCATATGTTACGAGAACGAGGTAAAGATGTGCCTCCAACCTTGTGGACATACCTTTTGCGTTAGTTGTACCGAAAAATTAACCACCCGTTGTTTTGCCTGTAATGGGGCAGTAACGTCCAAAATCAAAATGTATTTATTAGGAAAAGATGACGATGACGCATCAAACACATTAGCAGACATTGTCCCGGCAAACACTACCCCCTTAGCCCGGCGCACCTTTTTTCGCCTGTAATGGAGCGGACGCGGCCAAAATCAAAATGTATTTATTAGGAAAAGATGACGTGCACTTGGTTCATTATTTAGACGCTAATATTGGGCGTTTAAAATCGTCAAAGGTGTAAATGTTCAAGGGTGTATAGAAAATATGGCATTGATAAGTGGCTTTATCACAAAAATGCGGCACGGACTGTCAACCCAATAAAACAATCCGGCTCACGAATGACGAACTAGAATGGGTATAAGATTGTTTTTTTTGTGAAAAGGTATAGAGAAAGCGACATAACATGTAATAGTGCTCCAATGTTTGAATCCGCAGCCAATATTTATGAAAGTATATTTGACACGAATACCTACAAATATAAACAAATAATCAAATGGGGCAGTGTAGCAAAAAATTATGGTAAGATGTATGATGACAATGTCGTAAGCCATTTATCAAAAATGTTGGCGAATTTCGACATTAATACTGTCGATAAAGATGGAAAAAATTTGCTGCATCATTTCGCGGATAAAGACCACAAGCTACTGAAAATATTACTGGACCACGGTATCAATATCAATCAACCAGATAATCTTGGGCAAACCCCCCTTTTTTACACGACCCCCTCCTCCTTTGAGTTTTTTATGGATAATGGGGCAGACCTATTATGGCGGAATAAACAAGGACACAGTGTGTTACATAAAATTTCCAATTCTTTTTTCACAAGAGACCCCTTACATTTGATTGAAGTTGGAAAAAAGAGGGGAATCAACCTCATTGACTACAGCGAATATTCCCCGGAAGAAATACTACATCGCGCCATTGTTTTCCGAGACAGAGAGAAAATGAAGATGATACTCGAAGAAGATACAAGTTACAGTAACAAGCTCATCGAAGATAATTATTTTCATACGAGACTCTTTGGAATAAAATTATCTCCTTTGTATGTGGCGTGTTATAACACATTGCACGAAGAAGTTGAACTGTTGGTCGAATATGGCGCGGACCCCCGAGACCCCCTATTGTTATGGAGACTGATAAGCCGCTCTTGCCAAAAAACCCCGGCTTTTATGCGAATCATTCAAAGGCTGGTTGACCTAGGGGCGGATATACACGAGAAAAACATCTTACACGAATGTTACCGGTCAGCAAAACTGATGGAGATATTTTTGAAAGCTGGGTGTGATATCCGTAAACGCACCGACCCGGGTAATCAATATTATCATTGGTTTAAAGGACATTGCTTGGCAGACGCTGAACCTCTCCATTATTGCGCATATCTATTCCAAGAGATACGTGTTCTCGAGTTATTGTTCGAATATGGCGCGGACCCGAATGTACAAAATATGTACGGGGTCAGTCCGTTTATGTCGTTACTAAATTCCAGTGGTATAGCGTGCTTTTCTCCAATGGATATTCGTGAGGCAGTACAATTGTTTTTAGACCGCGGGGCCAATATCCATCTTACCGATAACCGGGGGAATACTATATTTCATTACCTTTATGATAATGACTACCTGAGTACTGACAAAAAAGCTCTAATCGTGCGTATTATTCGCGAAAAGGAAAAATTCTTCGTCTTGGAACCCCGTACCAACGAAATAGTATACAAGCTTCTTGGTACAACGGTATGAAACAGAAAATTGACATAAATATTAGATCATGGTAGTAATAGTAATAGTAAATGGTGTTCGAGAAGTTGCCGGTGGAATTGTACAACATTATCCTCGAATATGCTGGCGAGGTTAAATGTCGCAACGGAAAATATATGAACCAAATTCCCAAAGACGACGAACGATATCGGTTACATATTCCGTTTATGTTTAGTACTAAAGACAGTCTCAATAGCTACGTCAAAGTAATTGGGTTCTCTAACAAGTGTAGTATGCAAGTTCGTTACTATGAACCCCTTCAATCGCATCTATATACGTATTATTATGGTAATAAATTTCCCGCTGAGAGATCAGATGAGTATATTTGGGAATAACAATTGTATATTTTTGTAATAGTATAAAATTATCGTGTAATGAAACATATCGATGGAGGGAGAACTTATTGTACTTATGGGTATCGTATTTGTTATAATGACCATTTTTTGTTTGATACGTGTTGACCGATACGAGAACGAAGAAGGCACAGAATGGTGGGCAAAACTAAACGGAGAAAATTGATATTGTTATAATATTACACAAACACTAATACTATAACACTGTAATTATGATGTTGTTTCCGCGAAGAATTATTCCCGCGGTCAAGGGTTTGCGTATTCCGACCAGATCCGGTTGCCATAAAAAATATGTCCAAACCGAGCAAGACAAGAAAAAGGATAGAAAAATGATGACAGCGTTATTCGTGGGAGGCTCCTTGGGCGGTCTGGGTTTTGCGCACAGAGAGATTTTGAATAGACATAATTACAAACATAATTTTGTCGAGCGGGTGCTTATGATTACTGCTTCGGGTATGGTAGGATTTGGGGTAGGATGGTTCGCAATACTATTGTCGCCCATTATCTTACCCATTGGACTGATCGTGGGCACACTTGATTACTTTTATCCTCCACCCTCTGAAACAGACATGTAATGTGTGTATGTAGCTCTTACAGGTTGTATTGTTGTTTGAATTCGGCCAGTGTCATAATGGGAACGTTTTTTTCTTTGGCTTCCTTCAATTTGCCCGACGTCTGGTTCTCATCCACCGTTTTGACCAAGAGCGCCAAAAGCCCGTTCTTGATGTTCGTGGAGACTTTGGCTCCGCGGGTTTTGAGAACCGCCTCCAAATCCTTGTCGCGGAACCCGGTCATCGCAATCGATTTCCCGTAGAGGGGGTCGTTAGTATCTGGTGCGGTCACCTTCGCATCTGTCGGCTTCGCATCTGTCGGTTTCGCATCTGTCGGCTTCGCATTGGTCGGCGCAGCCGTACCCGTAAACATGGACATGACCGATCCTATCACTGTATTCGTCGCCGCAGGAACCGTCTGACTCGGACTCGCACTCGCACTCGCAATTTTTTGTCGGATCTTGTCTTCCAATCCACACTCTTTGATAAAGGTCATGAACTGGGGAATGTGTTCTACAAAACGTTCCGCCGTCTTCTGACCAATGCCCGGAATAGCCACCAATTTCGCCACATTGCGTTCGTCTTCGCGGAGAACCTCCGGGTATTTGGTCATGATCAATTCCACGACTTCGGGACCAAACCCGCGTCCAAATTGCTGTGACGCCGTCATGAGCGTGGTCAGAGACGCCGCATCAATCTTCGCATGGATACCGTCAAACAGCTTCTTGGCCGTTTTTTGTTGGAACCCCTCCACCTTCAACAAATCCGCCTCGGACATCCGCAAAATCTTCGGCACCGAAGTGTAGCCCGCCTTGATAATCTTCTTCACATTACCGGGTCCGAGCCCGTCCACCTCGATCCCCTTGAAAAACGCCGCAATCTGTTTCTCGAGAACCGTCACGTTTTGAGACACATCCTCCAAAATAATATCGACGTGGGTGTCGTTCCAGCGGTAGGCCTCCGCGGGCATCTTGGGCGCCGCCGCGGGCGTCGTGACCGATTGAATGTAGGGAATCACGTCCCCCGACCGGATGATCTGAATCACCGCCCCCACCCCAATCTTGTTCTTCTCGATGAACTCGGCGTTGAACCCCGTAGCGTACTGGATGGTCACGCCCCCCACCCGCACCGGCATGACTTGGACACGGGGTTTCAGGTACCCGTCTTTGGACGCGGTCCAGATCACATCCACGACGTGGGTCTCCGCCACCTGGTCCGACAACACCATCTTGAATGCGAAACTGTGGTCGGGGTTGCCCGAGGTGCGCGGATAAACGCGGTCGTCCGAGACGATGATACCGTCGATTTCGTACACACTCGATTTGCGCCAGTCCTGGAGCGTCTCCGACAAGGTCTCGTTGGTAATGGCCACCTCCGTCTTGTTCTGAACCACCACCAGGTTGGCCGTGAACAGCCCACTAAACGACGCCAATTTGGCCATTTGTTGCGAGGGCGTCAGGTTCTCCGGTTTGATGACCTCGTAGGCCACAAAATCCACATCGCGAATCTTGTCGTCCACCGTCTTGGCGTTGGCAATGCCCGCCACCAAATTACGGGGGTTGGCGAACTTTTCCCGGTATTTGGTGTCAAACACCGTCCGCGAAATAATGAATTCCCCGCGAATGACCAGGCCACGTTCTTTGGGCAATTTCAGGTAGGGGATCAGGTAGGAAACGTCTTGGCCCACCTTGCCGTCACCGCGGGTATACAATTTGGGCTCGGCGCCCTCGGTCGTGTACAGGCCCGAGACCCCGTCCAATTTACACGAAATCACGTAGGGACCCGGGTATTTCTGTTTCCACTTGTCCAGCGTCCCCGAATCGGGCTTGATCTTGTCCATCGACCACATCTCGTAGGGGAGTTTGGCCTTGTTTTTCTCCACTGCCGCCCCCACTTCTTGGAGAACCGTGTTCTTCGGGAATTTTTTCTCAATATATTCGTGTAAAATATCGTATTCACCGTCGGTCATCACCGGTTCTCCCACGCAGTGAAACGCATTGTTGGCCGCGTCCAACATCGCCGCCAACTGGGCTTCGGACAAGGATTCCAGGAGTTTGATGCCCTGGGTTTTAAATCGCGTAATGTTCTCCAAAGCGAATTCTTTCATGACTTTACACACTTGTTCGTGGGTTTTATTCGTCGCGGGTACCGCCGTTTGAATCAATTTTTCTTTTTCTTCGGGGAGAACCTGGTCCAGTTTTACCTCGTTTTTGGGTGGCGATTTTGCCGCGGGTTCTCCTACAGGATTTTCTGTAACCTGTTTTTTTTTCGTCACCCGCTTCTTCTTGGGTGGTTCGGCCACCTTCTCCGGGACATTTGCGGCTACGTTTTCAGGGGGTGCCGCCGCACGGAGAACCACGGCTTTGCCGTCCACGCGTTCCTGCGGTTCCTTGTATTCGAGCCCCAAATAATCAAAAATATCCTTTTCGGTGGTAAACGTGTCGGTCACCGGTTCTCCTTTTTTCTTGCCTTCCATTTTGGAGAACCCGTGTTCGTTCATGGTGAGACCCTGGACCAGGGCCCGCTCGCGCATGACCGTGTTGAAGCCCTTGCTGCCCGTAAAATAGAGAACCGCAAAAGGGTACTCTTTGGGGGACGTGTAGAGGAAATCTATCCGGCGCGCATGTTGTGCCCATGGTAATTTGGCAATCACCAAGCATTTGGAGGGTCCGCGGGACAACACCTCCACAATGATGTTTTCCTTGAGGAGGGCGTCCACGAATGCCACAAAATCTTGGGGGTTCTCCGAAGTCAAGATGACATCAATGTCGCCGGAATCGGGCATCTGGCGGCGGTAACTGCCCACGATCTGGAGGCGGAGGTTGCGGAGGGGGGCGGCGGAGGTCAAAAACGCGCGTTCGTAGTCTTCAATCTCGCTGCGCGGAATACGCTCCAAAATGTCGCGGTAATATTTCAGTCCAATGCGTTGTTTGTCGTTGAGAACCTGGCCCTGTTGGGCCTCCAGTTGGGCCAAGGTCGTGATGCCTTTGTCGACAATCTCGGCCGCTTTCTTTTCCCCGACCCCGTATATCTCGGAGAAGACGTCCATGGCGCGCTTCTTGTGAAGAGCCTCTTTTTCTTCGTCCAAGATTTTGAGAGAACCGGTGGCGGTAAATTCTGTGAATTTTTCCAAAATGGTTTTACCGATACCGGGTTTACCCACCAACTGTTGGGGGTCGGTAATAGAGCCATCGAATGTTTCCACCGTTTCACGCGCATTGTCGTACGCTTTTGCGCGCATAAACTCTTTACGCGTGCGCATGATGTACGCTAAATCCTTCAATAATTGAACCATCGCGGGTTTTAGGTTTTGGGCAGGGCTTTCTTTCGTCGCCGAATCAGTCTTCAAGGGTGTAGACATGGATTCTTTGGGAACTGCTAACATAGAATAGGAGGTGTTTTCTATATTTTTTTCGGGGGATAGTTCCTTTTTCGTTTTCCGGACATATTTGCGTTTAGGTTTAGGCTCGACGGGCGCACCATCGGGTCCCAGTTCGACCGCCCGGCGGGTATACTTGCGCTTAGCTTTGGTAACCGTGGGGGAAGCCGGATCCTGAGCAGATGCTAATTTTCTACGGGTGTATTTACGTTTGGGTTTAGGGGCTTCATTTTCCGGCAATTTTTCTGTTTTTTGTTTAACACGTTTTACCTTAATTTTCACCGTCCCCTGTAATTCCTCCATTATATAGTATAATAATATTTTCGTGTGACAAACAAATCTGAACTTTGTTTTCTATTATTAGGAGTTTTTTCCAAAGGAGGGGTAAGAGGCCCGGGCCTCAACCCTTGAACCGCGAAGCCGTTCCGAGGGGGGACCAAGGTCCCCGCAATTATTAGGCGTTTTTCCAAAGGAGTAAAGGAGGGGGCGTGCGGGTCAGAGCCCCGAAGGGGCTCAACCTTGAACACCGAAGGTGTTCTGAGGGGGACCTTGGTCCCCCGCAATTATATAGTATAATAGTATAATATAGTCCGTACAAATGGCCAAAAATTTACTCGAGAATATCAATTTCAAAAAAATAACCACTTTAGAAATAGTGGTATTCATTCTGTTTGTCATTTACCTGGTTTTCCAGATCCAAACCCCGTCATTTTTAATGCCATATATTAGTTCTCCTCTAGGTATCGTTTTCGTGTTAATCGTCACGCTCTGCGTGTTTTTCTACACCAACCCGGTATTGGGCATTCTCTCCTTGTTTGTCGCATATGAATTCATTCGCCGCAGTACGACGCTGATTCCGACCGCCCCCGGCACCAAAGTAGTTACGGTGAAATATACCCCCACCCAACTGCGTAAGGATCTCGAGATGGCCGCCATGAATCCGCCCAAGGAAGTCAGCGTGGAGGAAGAGGTGATTGCGCAAATGGCCCCGATCGGGGTGAGCGCCCCCATCAGCTACATGATGACAGGGTTCAAACCCGTGGCGGAGAACACGAAAAATGCCGCGGTAGTGTAAAACAACAATGGATAATATTTTCATAAATATCATCTATTTCACAGTGTAAAATTGAAGCAAGCCCCGTGTAATATAATTTATGTCATATTTTCTTTTCAGACGGTGTATTATATCGCCCGATGCCTATCAAAATTACCACAGTAGATTTAATCACCAAAGCGTCGGTCTTGAGTATGGTAGAATATTACAATACCCATCGTCCCAAAAATACCGAAATCCTGGAACTGGTGGAATACACACATTTATCGGTGCGTTCGGGCGAAGTACCGTTGACCAGGTATGGCTTTCGGATGCTTGCCACTCAACCGAATCACGCCTATGCCAATGGAAAATATAAATACATGCGTTGGCAGGGGAAAACGTTAGTTTCCATATACAACTACCCGCCCTTTTCTCCCGAGGAGGAAATATTATTGTTCAAAATCGCGCGATATGTTCTCGGAAAAGAAAACGTTTCTTATTACCGTACGTACGAACAAGCCATCAAACACAGTCCAAATTACAATGCCACCGTATTTAGTCATTTGTTGGGTGACGCGCGCCCCGCACCAGAAAACCGGTGCCCCGACGTTCGACGCGAACACGTGGTAGACGATTCGGTACTCTCGCTTTCAGCCAATGCGGGCTGGCGGTTTCCGCGCGTCCGCATATAATCCTAACAATATCATCATACACTAATAGTAATGAATACAAACTTGATTGTGGGTATTACCGTAACAATCGTGCTTGCGTTCATCTTTTACAGTGGTTTTATTTTTTCTCGTCGATACCGTGAAGCCATCATAAATGGATAAAGCTAGAGTAATACAATCAAATGGTGGCCCACCGACCCTACAATGTGCATCAACGAATGGTACATGTTTGCGACATTTACATCCTCGGAAAAACAGAATTTACCGTGGAAAAAACCGTATACATACAAAAAGATGGTCGCTAAGAAGGTGAAAACAATCATTGTGGCGATACTAATATCCCCCTCCCCTTCCCCCTCTCCTCCTCTAGTCAACCCATCGCGACATTTTTGGAAAAACACGTACCCCCCGTAGAGAACAATACACGATATTACACATTTGTCCAATATATTGGTAAAGAAGTTATGCTCATTTACATGGACAACAATGGATGTGGCAAATAACGCCCCAAATAAGACGGCATAAATGTAATATTGGTAAATGTAGGCCACAATTACATTTGTAAGGAACACAAAACTGGAATACACGGTACCCTGTCTAGACATATACATACTACGATATTGTCACAAAAAAACCCTAAAAATCACACGACAATTCAAAGACACTGTCGTCCTTCTTACAGTTCGTGAGCGCATATTCCGAATTCGTGCGTTCAAAGAAATTGACCTTGGTCTCCAAGCTAATCAGCTCCATAAAATCAAAGGGATTGTGGGACCCGTAAATCTTGTCGTAGCCCAACTGTAAGCACAAACGGTCCGCTACAAATTCGATATATTGGGTCATCAAGACCGCATTCATGCCAATCATGCGGCAAGGAAGCGCTTCGGTAATAAATTCCTTCTCAATCTCCGTCGCCTCTTTCACAATCTCCATAATACGCTTCTTGTTGAGCTTCTTCTTCAATTTGCTGTAGAGTAAAATGGCAAACTCGGTGTGAAGAGCTTCGTCGCGAGAAATAAATTCGTTGGACAGCGTCAACCCGGGCATGAGACCGCGCTTCTTAATCCAATAAATGGATGCGAAACTGGAACTAAAAAAGATGCCTTCCACACAGGCAAATGCCACTAAGCGCGCCGCAAACGAAGAACGATTGTCCTCAATCCACTTCTTCGCCCAATTGGCCTTTTTAGTAATACAAGGAAAATTATCGATGGCCCGGAACAATTTATTACGTTGTTCCGAGTCCTGAATGTAAGTATCAATCAAGACAGAATACATGTGACTATGTATGTTCTCCATGGCAATCTGAAAACTGTAAAATGCGCGGGCTTCCGAAACCTGAACATCCGACATGAAACGCGTACCCAGGTTCTCCGAAACAATTCCGTCGGAACCGGCAAAAAAGGCCAGCGTCATGGAAATAAAATATTTTTCGTCGTCATTTAATTTTGCCCAGTCCCCCAAGTCACGCGAGAGGTCAATTTCCTCTGCGCGCCAGAAACAATCAACGTGTTTTTTATACATTGCCCAGATATCGGGGTAAGTGAGAGGGAACATGGTGTAGCGATCCGAGGATTCGCGCAAAATGGGTTCATCGATGATCTGCGACATGATTTTCCTAAATAATATATAGGAAGGGGATATATTTACTTATATCTATCTATCCACTCGGTTTTATATTTTTTTGTAAAAGTATTTACCCCATTTACCCTGTGGCAAATATTGCGCGAATATTTGTTGTTATTTTACACGGGGTAATTACGCAGTTGGTGGGTTTAGGGGCAACGTTACCGATAAATATTCTGTGGATGTTATGCCATAGGGGGGTCCTCCATACGCAAGAATAAATATTCTACATTGTATATAGGGCATTTCAAAATGGTAAATATGCTGACAAAGGCTCAAAACAAAATGTTGAAACTCAATTACTACGCGCTTCTCAACAGCCGGGTGGTATTGTATTTCATCTTCTTCCTTTCACTGGTTGACCTCTTCATATTCACCCTCGCTGGCGAATTCGCATCTGTGACTTTATTTATTTTGATTGGGTATTTAACGTCCTTTTTTAGTAAAAACATGATGGTGATTTTAACCATTGCCTTGGTGTTTACCAATATTATTCGTTTTGGCCGCGAGGTCCGTGTGGAGGGCATGACCAACGATGAAAAGGTATTGGACGAAGACGACGAAGACGAGGTGATGAAAAAATATGATGATTTCGACTCCTTTTTGGACGGCACAAATAAGGACAAAGGAACTGGACCCGCACCAGCACCCGCACCAGCACCCGCACCAGCATCGGCACCTGTTCCAGCATCGGCACCCGCACCCGCACCCGCACCCGCATTGGCCCCGGCACCGTCTGCCAGTCCGTCCCCTTCCCAGGCATTGGACGGACTGAATGCGCAAACCCAGAGTTTGTTGGAAAAACAGCAAATTCTGATCAAAAACATGGACAATTTAGATCCGCTGTTGAAAAAAGCCGAATCGTTCATGCAGCAATTTCAGACCATGAAATAAGATGAGAGTAAAACGCATGACAATATGAAAACCAGATGTGTAAGGTATACAGCGAAATTTAGATGGATATTATATTAGAGAGGACGAATATAATATCGACCCTACCATGAAATTAGACGATTTCGAAAAAAAGATATTTATTAGTGGTTTAGGTATCATCGTTTTAATACTCATTTTCTATTACATACACCAAAAAAGCAAATTACGCGAGGGCTCTGATTTTGTTATAACCATACCCTTGGTGGGAGCCATACCGATTCCATTTACCGATCCCGAGTTTTGGGTTAGCACGGCGCGATCGATTATCACACAAGTGAAAACGAGTGCGCAAATTGCGGGAGCACAGGCAACGACGGTTGCCAAGGCCGCGCAGGCCGAATCGGCCAATGCGTTGCGTCAAGCACAAAAAATTGCCATGGATCGGGCGGCAAATCTCGCTAGGACAACACAGACGTCTGTCTCGCACGCCAAGACCGGTATCCGTCAAAAAATGATTAATTACGCGAACCGGGTATCCGAGCGCGCCAACAAACTGAGAGAAAAGATCATGGATAGAAAGAAAAAATTGTATGCCGAATTCAAAGCCAAATTCAAAGAAGTCACCACATTTCGACGCCTGTTAAAATATGGTTTTGCGTTGTCCGTAATATTTAGCAAAATTGGCAGGTGGGCCATGAAAACCGTGACTATAATATTGTTGCGCATTTCGAACTTTAAAAGTTGCTTCATTTGGTATCTTTTAGAAATCATTGGCTGGATTTTATACCTTCCCATGGAATTTTTGGTATGGTTCTTCTGTCTTAAATACCTGGAAGACAATTTTTTCGGTATGGTGAAAGACATTGACTGTTTTTTCAACAGCGTCATGGGTTTTCATATTTTCTACTATTCAGAGAACATTCGCCAAAAATGCTTTGTCCCACAATTACCGCCGTTTCCATATTCTACGGCAGGAGGCATGTTTAGTAAAAACGGGATGATGAAATTGATGAAAGAGGTGTTTGAACCCCCCAACCCGGCAGAAATGGCCAACTATGTCAACGAAGGCCTGAAACAATACAAGAAAGAGCTGTTGGAGACCTTTAAAAAACCCGACGGTGTGGACATTTCCGAGATATGGGCCGAAGCCATGTCATTGAGCAAACTAATGGTTCCCGGCGACATTAAAGCGGTTGGCAGTATACCAGAAGACGATAGCGATGAACAAGCAAACAATGATGTTGTTACTCCTGCGGACGACGAAGAAATTGCGATTCCGGGAGGTACCGGATTATCCGAGGGGGATTTGGCAATCAATATGAGTCCTTCACCTGCCGCCACAGGTGATACGAGCCTTTCTACGGCCGCCGTACTCGCAAATATTGATAATACGGCAAATCCGTCTTCGACATAGAAGCCCCTCCCCCTTGAATATGTATCCGGACGAGAGTCCAGTGAGGGGCATGTATCAATAATTGTCGACAGTTTGTATATAGAGTATGGCTATTTACAAACCCCGAACCAGTCGCCCCTTGAAATACCCGCCTGGTACGGTGAACATTGATATTATTAGTCTTATTTTTGTGCTATTGATTGTGGGTTTCATGCTCTACTTGGCGCATAGGTATTGGTGGGATCACGGTGATAAGGAAAGTCGACAGAAAACTGTGAAAATTGGTTATTCTTCGGTAGACGTAGTCGCCCCCGCAGCTCCCGTCTTTTTGGGTAATGTGGGAGGTATTTCAACGCGTTTAGATGTGTTCAACGACCCCTATGTACCGCCCGTAAAAATGGACGGGTACGTGTCGGGGGACGTGCGCGGACTTCCGGCCATCGTTTCGCCAATATCTTCACCCGTGTACAGCGTTCAATCCCGGGGCGGCGGCTATTTACCGGTGAATGTCGAAACGCGCGGGATTCGCAGTGACTACAATCAGGTGGGAATTTTAACAAAATCGAGCGGGGGATCCGGTAACTTTAGTAAAAGAAAAATGTTTTCCGATGACATCCCGGATGACGGGTGGGAGGGGTCGGAGAACCGGCTGATATTGCCGCTTATGGGCCGGCGCAGTTTGACGGGGCGCGACAAATGGCAATATTATACCATGTCAAATACGGGAGTCGTAAACACCAAATTGCCCGTGCGGGTTCGGGGACGCAATTGCGCATCGGAATACGGGTGTGACGAAATCATGGATGGGGATATGGTGTATGTCCAGGGATACAATCACGGATTCCAAGCGACCATTTATGAGAATGCGACATTCAGTTATATACCGGTGCTATAAACCATCAAATATGTAGTTTGTGCGGGGGTATAATGTTCAAGGGCGTAGAGACACGTAACACATACGTAGGAGATTGATAAGAAATTCATGTTATATTATATATTTCGGGGAACATTTTAGATTTATTGTTATGGTAAATAAAGGTACAGTGGCGGTTGTAAGTAGTAACGGACCAAAAGCCCAAATCAGACCATCGCGACTACCAACTGCTGCTATCACCCGCGTCAACACACCAGTGTCCTCACCAAGACAATCGGATCCCGACTTCCCGGGTAATCCACATGACCCACCAAATAGTGATGCTGAAAACCTCGATGATAATACCACACGTTTAATTAATATATTAGAACGAGTAATAGCCATAGGAAACACGCAGTCATTAAACCAATCACCAAACGAGCCTCCCTCTGTTTCTCCTAGTACGGATAATAGTACTACATCACCTCAAAATCAAGATACATCTGCCGAGTTGGTCAAATACCAGCCATTTTCATTCCAGAATTTGATTGACCATTCCAAAAAATTGTTACAAACCCTCCAAATTAAAGTTCCGGGGAATAAGGGTCCAACTGTTCTTGGCAAATTGTTTCAATCCCTATTTTCCGCGAACAAGGGTCCCGCGAGTTACCAACCACTCTCCGTTCAGCATTTAATTGACCATTCGGGGAAATTGTTACAATCTCTCCAAATTAAAGTTCCGGGAAATAAGCGTCCAACTGTTCTTGGCAAATTGTTTCGATACCCATTTTCCGCGAACAAGGGTCCCACTCCTAGTCCATTATCTCAAAATCAAGATACATCTGCCGAGTTAGCCAAATACCAACCACTCTCCGTTCAGCATTTAATTGACCATTCGGGGAAATTGTTACAAACCCTCCAAATTAAAGTTCCCGAAAATAAGCGTCCAACTGTTCTTGGCGAATTGTTTCGATACCCATTTTCCGCGAACAAGGGTCCCACGACTTACCAACGACTCTCCGTTCAGCATTTAATTGATCATTCGGGGAAATTGTTACAATCTCTCCAAATTAAAGTTCCGGGAAATAAGGGTCCATCTTTCTTTGACAATGCCGGGAATTTTATAAAAGGTGTAGTTAATAATCTTACTCGCCAACCGGCATACACACCATTGTCGATTACCAAGTACCTCGAAAATTCACACAAACTCTTGACCTTGATCCAGTTTTTACCTAGGGCGGATAAGTCATTTACGAAGAATTCTCTCTACCAAGAATTCATCACCAAATTATTGAGCGATACGTCATCGGCATTCGATAAGTATTATCCCGAAAGGCTCAAAATAACCGAGGCAGGTGAATTGAAACAAGACGAAAAGCTGTTACAATTCAAGACATTGGACACTCCCGACGAGAAACCGCAAAAAACTTACACTGCCACCATAGAAAAAATGGGCGACGGCATCTATCTCCCCAAAATGACCCTGGATATTCCCGACGTTAAACCGAAAGAACCCGCAACTACCCCGATTACTGGCGGGGGTATGAACGCCATGATTGTTGGGGCAGATAAACTGTTGAAACAAATCATGTCGGGTATTCAATTGAAACCGCCCAAGAAAACGTACGGGGGCATAAATGTACGTAAAAAAGTAGGTGATATCTATA
>Ga0114959_10002597_pt1 | contig 14642 bp, 8 predicted proteins | sample C_130625_EF_Meta_FD_87317 | JGI IMG/M metagenome (GOLD analysis project Ga0114959, IMG submission 87317) | Freshwater microbial communities from Lake Croche, Canada to study carbon cycling - C_130625_EF_MetaG | ecosystem: Environmental > Aquatic > Freshwater > Lake | place: Lake Croche, Canada...
CGGTGACGCCGCCGGGAGTCTCGGTGGCAGGCGTCACCGTGACCGAACCCTCGGGCACCGGAACAGCACAGGCCGCCTTCGCTGTCACGCTGTCCAAAGCGTCGACAACCCCGGTCACGATCGGTTACACCACCGCCAACGGCACCGCCACCGCAGGAACCGACTACACCGCGACCACTGGCACCCTGACCTTCGCACCGGGAGTCACCTCCCAAAAGATCACCGTGCCCATCCTGGCCGACACCGCCGTCGAAACCACCGAGACCTTCACCGTCACCCTGTCCAACCCCACCGGCGCCACCATCACAGGCGCCACCGCAACGGGCAGCATCACCAACACCCCGGTCGCCCCGATTACGAGCACCGGCACCACCTACAACATCACCGCGACCGGGCCCGACATCATCGGCTTCAACCCCGCGAAGGACAAACTCGACCTCGGGGACGTCTCGGTGCACAACTTCATCGTCGTCGATACGCCCGACGGCGTCGGCTTCCGCAGTCCCTGGACCGGTGAGACCGCAGTCCTCCAGGGCGTGTCACTGGGTCAGCTGACCGTCGACAACTTCGCCTCGATTATCAATGACCATCTGCGGCAGGACCTTTCCGGCGCACTGGCCTGGGAACACGGCATCACAGCCGCGCCGAACACGGTCTACGTCCGCTCCCACGAGGTGGGGCAGGTCGACACCGTGGCGTTCAACCCGGCCACCGATGTCGTCGACTTCCGCTACTACGGAACCCGCGAACAGATCTACATGTCCGACAGCCCCGACGGCGTCATCATCGGCAATGCCGGAACCGGCCAGTCGCTGATCCTCAAGGGCGTCACCAAGAGCCAGTTGACCGCGACGAACTTCGTCTTCCACTTCGCGCAGGCGCGAGAGGACTCGCTTTACAAACAACTCGGCTTCGCCTCGCTACCGGATACCCAGATCAAGCCACAGGGTGTGCCGATCGCGGGCACCACCGTGTGGCCCACCGCCGCCGGCAATGGCACACCACCGGCCGTCCAGACCGGAACCACCACCGTCATCGCCTGGAAGTACGGCACCAACTCCCCGCTCACGTTCGACCCGACTAAGGACAAGCTCGACTTCGGCTGGTTCAAGGCGCCGGAGTTCGACGTCACCGACACAAGCGGCTCCACCACGATCACGATCGTCGGCAACAACCAGACCTACACACTGACCGGGGTCACGCTCGGCCAACTGCAGACCGGCAATATCATCGCCCTCGACAGCGGTGCCCGCACCAAGTGGCAGAACCTGATCTTCGCCGCGGTGCCGACGACTCCCCTGCCGACCCTGTCGGTGGCCGATCGAAGTGCTGCCGAAGGCAATGCCGGTACGTCAAATATGAACTTCACCGTTCTGCTGTCGCAGGCCACCACCAAGTCGGTCACGGTTGGATACACCACCAGCACCGACACCGCCACCGCCGATGACTTCGCGGCGACCGTGGGCACGCTGACCTTCGCACCGGGCGAGACCAGCAAGGTCGTACAAGTTGCCATCAAGGGCGACAACATGATTGAACTCAACGAGCAGTTCACGCTCAACCTGTCCAACGCATCGAATGCCACCATCGCCGATGGCATCGCCCTGGGCCTGATCACCAACGACGACATCGACCCGTCACCGACCACACCGCCAAAGGTGTCCATCGCCGATCTTGCGGTAACCGAAGGCAACGGCGAGCACGCTCACTTCATGTTCACCGCGACCCTGGACAAGGCCTCGGCAGCACCGGTGAGCGTGGGCTATGCAACCTCCAACGGCACCGCGACCGCCGGTGTCGACTACACGGCAGACGCCGGCACCATCACCTTCGCACCGGGTGTGACGACACAGACGGTGCACGTCGGCATCATCGGTGACACTGTCGTCGAACCGAACGAGACGTTCACCGTGACGCTGTCGGCCCCGTCCGGTGTCACCATCGCCAAGGGCACCGCGGTCGGCACCATCACCAACGACGACACCGCTGTCGTCGTCACACCGCCGACGGTGTCGGTTGCCGATGCCAGTGTGACCGAAGGCAATAGCGGGACGAGAAGTCTGGCGTTCACCGTGTCGCTGTCCAAATCCTCGGCCACTGCGATCTCCGTCAGCTACGCAACGTCCAACGGCACCGCCACTGCAGGCCAGGATTACACCGCGGGTTCGGGAACGATCACCTTCGCGCCGGGTGTGGTCTCACAAACGGTCAATGTGGCAGTCACCGGTGACACCACGGTGGAGCCGATTGAGACATTCACGGTCACGCTGTCTAGTCCGTCGGGTGCCACGCTCGCCCGAGCAGCCGCAATCGGCACCATCCTCACCGATGACATCACGTCACCGGTGGGTGGAACGACCGCCCAGTGGGGCAAAGCCTTCTTCGCACCGTATGTCGATATGGCTGGTTGGCCGGTTCCGGATCTCGTCGCGATGTCCAAAGCAACCGGGGCCTCGCTGTTCACCCTCGGCTTCCTCCAGGCGGATGCGAACGGCAATCCCGCCTGGGGCAGCTTTACAGTCCTGGAACCGACTTCGACCGACGCTCAGGCAGTGGCAATCAATAAGTCAATTGCCGCACTGCGGGCCGCCGGCGGAGACGTGATGATCTCCTTCGGCGGTGTGGCCGGAACCAGCCTCGCTCAGTCGTATGCCGCACGGGGTCTGTCCGCCCAGGCGTTGGCGAACGCCTACGCCGGCGTCATCGACACCTACGGTGTCAGCCATCTCGACTTCGACATCGAGGGTGCCGCAATCGCAGATGCGGCCGCAATCGCACTCAATAGCAGCGCACTGAAACTGCTTCAGCAATCCCGGCCAACCGTGCAGATCTGGTACACGCTGCCGGTGTTGCCGCAGGGCCTGACCACAGATGGCATCAATGTCGTGCAGTCGGCGCTCACCGCGGGAGTGAAACTGGCCGGCGTCAACGTGATGGCGATGGACTTCGGCGAGGGGCCCGCGCCCACCACCGGCACCGGTGCACAGACCATGGGCACCTACGCCATCCGATCGGCTGAGTCGACCTACGCCCAGTTGTCGTCGCTCTACACCAAGAACGGCCAGACATTCAGCTGGAGTCAGATCGGCGTCACTCCGATGATCGGAGTGAATGACATCACCAGCGAAGTCTTCACGGTCGCCGACGCACAGGCGCTGAATACTTTTGCTGTCTCCAAGGGCTTGGGAATGATCGGGTACTGGTCGGTGGAACGCGATTACCCCGGCACCCTCGGTCAGCCCACCCACAATGCCTCGGGAGTGAGCAGCCCGGCCGGCAGTTTCAGCAACGCCTTGAACAAGTACGGCACGATCAATGCCGTCAACTACACCGGCGGCACAGTCACGCCGACGGTGACTCCCGGGTTGAGCATCTCCGATGCCGCAGCCACCGAGCCGGGTTCGGGCGGCATGGCACCGGGCTTCCTGCACACCGCGGGTAATCAGATCGTCGACTCGCAGGGCAAGACGGTTGCAATCTCCGGCGTCAACTGGTTCGGCATGGAGTCCACCACGCAGGCCCCGCACGGTCTGTGGTCGCGCGGGTACAAGGACATGATCAACCAGATGGTCAGCCTGGGGTTCAACACAATCCGACTGCCATACTCCAGCGAGCTGCTGCACACCAGTGCCGCACCCAACGGGATCGACTTCTCCAAAAACGCTGATCTGCAGGGCCTGTCGGGTCTGCAGGTGATGGACACAATCATCGCCTACGCCGGACAGCAGGGCATGCGGGTGATCCTCGACCATCACCGCAGCGGCGCCGGAGCGGGTACGTCCGACAACGGCCTCTGGTACGACAGCACCTATTCCGAGGACGCCTGGGTGGCCGACTGGGTGACACTGGCCAACCGGTACAAGAACAACCCGACGGTGATCGGCTTCGATCTACACAACGAACCGCATAGCGGCAGTTGGGGCGGCGGCGGGGCGACCGACTGGGCGCGGGCGGCCGAACGGGCCGGCAACGCCGCACTGGCGGTCAACCCGAAACTGTTGATGTTCGTCGAGGGCGTGGAGTCCTATCAGGGCCAGAACTACTGGTGGGGAGGCAACCTGATGGGGGTCAAGAACCGGCCGATCGTTTTCAACGTGGCCAATCAGCTCGTCTACTCACCGCACGACTACCCCAACTCGGTCTTCCCCCAGACCTGGTTCCAGACCGCCGACTTCGGCGCCGGACTGCCGGCGATTTTCCGCAAGGCGTGGGGTTTCATTTACGAGCAGAACATCGCCCCGGTCTATATCGGTGAGTTCGGCACGAAACTGGTTGACCCCAAGGATGCCATTTGGTTGGAGGCGATCACCTCCTACATCTCCGGAGATCTGGACAACAACGGCACCAAGGACATTCCCATCGGCAACCAGGACATCAGCTGGACGTTCTGGTCATGGAATCCGAACTCCGGCGACACCGGCGGCATCTTGGCCGACGACTGGACCACCGTGAACCAGAACAAGATGGCATACCTGACTCCGATCGAGTTCACCGCCGCAGGCGGAAGCTCACTGGCGGTCTTCTCGGTGACGCTGAGTTCGGCATCGACGTCTGCGGTGTCGGTCGGCTACGCGACCTCCAACGGCACGGCGACTGCGGGCAGCGATTACAACGCGTCGGCCGGAACCATCGTCTTCCTGCCGGGCGAGACCATCAAGACCGTCGCGATCATCATCAACGGTGACGCAACGGCCGAGGCCAAGGAGACCTTCACGGTCACCCTGTCAAACCCGTCGGGGGCGACACTCGTCGACGCATCAGGCGCCGGAAGCATCACCGACCGGGTGCTGGTGTAGCCGAAGGCTACGGCAGGGCGCTGAACTTGGTGGTGTCCAACCTCGTCACGAGGGTGGGAAAGAACCAATGCAGGAGCCAGTTCTCGGTGAAGGTTGTTTCGAAGGCTCGCCGCCCGTCGGGGGTCAGCAACACGCTGATGTAGGGATCCCCGCTGACTGTCACCGGTGTTCCGACCAGGCCGCCGGTAGTGGTATCGATCGCGGCTACCAGTGTCGAGTAAACGCGGTTCGTACCGGTGGGGTACACCATCATGGTCTGGTAGGCCCTCGAGCCGTCAGCGCTGACCACGACCGGGCCGAGAGGTTCCCCCGCGAGGGTGACCGGTGAACCGATCAAGAATCCGTCAGCGCCCAGGGTGCTGATCACCGTATTGGGGGTGTATTGCAGGACGCAGCACTGCGTTGTCTGAACTACCCGGAGACCGTCGGCGCCGACCGGGGTTCCCTTCGCATATCCGCTCAGAGTCACGGGGCTTCCGATTATGCTCCCGTCGGTGGAGTCGATGACAGTGACTACCGTGGAGTCCAGGGTCTTCGTAGCGGGATTCTCGATGTCGGAGGCGATCACGACTCGGGATCCCGCCGGGTCCGGGACGCCAGCCATCAACTGATTCGTATTGGCGGCTGGCAATACCACCGGGGTGCCGACGATGGCGCCGGTGCTCGTGTCGATGATGGTCAGCAACGTGGTGTATGTCCCCCTGACCGGATCCTGCGCCATGGTGATCTTGCTGATTCGGGCGCCACTGTCGCTGAACATCGGAGCGGTGGCAAGCGAGCCGCCGTAGTAAGTAATACCTGCGACGACCACCGTTCGAGCAACAGTGGCATCGGTGGAGTTGATGAATGTCACGGCAGTGACGTTGTCCCGGTTCGTGGCCTGCACCGCGCGAGCGCCGTCCGGGCTGAGTACCACGCCAGCAATGGGAGAGCCGTCGATAGCGATCGGCTGGCCGATGATATTGGAGTTGGCGGCGTCGATCACCGTCACCACAGCGGTGTACGGCGAGCCAAGATTCGTGGTCTGGTAGAGCCGGGTTCCGTCGGCACTCATTACAAGGCCCGCCACCGGCGTCCCCGGCATCGTCAGGGGTGTGCCCACCGCAATTCCGCGGACGGTGTCGATCGTCGTCAACGTTGTGATGCCCGCGCCCAGAGTGGTTTGGAAGGCCCGGCTTCCGTCTGGGCTTAGCACGATTCTGGCTGCGCCCGGTCCACCGGAAATCTGCACGGGTGTTCCGACGATGGTGTCGTCAACGGTGTTGATCGTTGTCACGTACGTCACGGTTGACCCAGTTGCCGGATCTACGCCATAGGAGGTTTGGTACGCGCGGTTCGCCAGTGAGCTCACTACCGGCGCACCGACCGGCGCACCGTCGACGACGACCGGAACACCGATGACTGTGTTTGTAGCGGTGTCGATTTCGGTGACCGAGTGGAAGCCCGGGGGTATGAGTTGGAACGGGAAACCGCTGTAACCCGCAGAAGTGACCTGGAACATTCGCGTGCCGTCAGGGCTCAGCACCGAACCCCCGGGTACCCCGAAAAGCCGAACCGCGGTCGACCCCGGTTGCGAACTCGGTCGATCGATAGCGTCCAGCACGTATCGGATCGGGGTGTTGTTGACGATCGGCACCAGACCGTTCAACGCCTGTTGGAAACCGCGCCGCAACTGATCGGGAAACGGCATTGCGGCCGTCGCAGACCTGGCCGTCGCAGACTTGGCCACGTTGGTACGGGCATGAGCCGCCCTCACCGTAGTGACCCGGGCGGAGTGACCCGGCGGTTTTTCGGCAGTCCTGTGCGACGGTCGCGTGATCTCGGTATCGGCGTGGGCCACGCCGGGTCCGGCGAGGGCCGCGCCCACACCGAAGGTGACAGCACCGGCGGCCAGCCACAGATAAAAGACTGGTTGATGACGCGCGCCATGATCGTTCATACCGGCTTCCCCAAGCTCGCTACGCAATCCCGAGCAGAATTTATCGGATCATCCGGCAAATGTCAGCTAGGGGCGGTCTAGCCGAACTCGACGGTAACCGGGGCGTGGTCGGACCACCGCAGCGCGTAGGCGGCCGGTTTCTCGACCCTCGCTGATAACGCACGGTCAGCGAGGGTCTGGGTAGCCAGGTGGTAGTCGATGCGCCAGCCGGCGTCATTGTCGAACGCCTTACCGCGCCAGGACCACCAGCTGTACGGGCCGGGTTGCTCGGGGTAACGGCGACGTACCACGTCGACCCAGCCGGACTCCATCAGTTCAGTCAGCCACTGACGTTCCGCGGGCAGGAACCCGGCCTTCTTGACATTGGCCTTCCAGGCCTTGATGTCGTTCTCAGTGTGCGCGATATTCCAGTCACCGCACAGCACGGCATCGCGGTTTTCTGCGGTGAGTTCCGCCATCCGACCGGCCAGTGCGGCCATGAACCGTTCCTTCTCCAACTGCCGCTCTGTTTCGGCCTCGCCGGTGTGCACATACACACTCGCTACCGTCGTCCCCCCTGGCAGGTCGACCTCGATATAGCGGCCATGGTCGGCGAATTCCGTTGCGGCCAAACCAATCCGGACATCATCGAACGATGTGCGGCTGAGGATTGCGACACCGCTGCGGCCCTTCAGATGCGGCTGCGCCGAGGCTAGGTGCCAGCCGGCGCCCAGGGCCGGCGCCAGCGCCTCAGCAAGTTGAGGGTCATCGGCGCGGGTCTCCTGCAGACACACCACATCGGCGTCGCTGCGCTCAAGCCAGGACAACAGGCCCAGATTCTCCGGGGAGCGCTGCCGTACCGCGGCGCGAACCCCGTTGACATTGACCGTCGTGACGATCAGCGCAGCGCCCTCTCGAGGGCTTCGGCGATCGTGTGCAGGTACTGCTCGCTGGTCTCGTAAGGCTGGTCCGGGCTGATGAGGATAGCCAGATCCTTGGTCATATGGCCGCCCTCAACGGTGGCGATGACGGTTTCCTCAAGCGTCTGCGCGAACTCGATCACTTCGGGTGTGTCGTCGAGTTTGCCGCGATGCTCCAGCCCGCGGGTCCAGGCAAAGATCGATGCGATCGGGTTGGTGGAGGTGGCCTTACCCTGCTGATGCTGACGGTAGTGCCGGGTGACGGTGCCGTGCGCGGCTTCCGCCTCCACGGTCTTACCATCCGGAGTCATCAGCACCGACGTCATCAGACCCAGTGATCCGTAACCCTGGGCCACGATGTCGGATTCCACGTCGCCGTCGTAGTTCTTGCAGGCCCAGACGTAGCCGCCCTCCCATTTCAAACAGGAGGCCACCATATCGTCGATCAACCTGTGCTCGTAGGTCAGTCCGCGCCTATCGAACTCGGCCTTGTAGTCCTCGTCGAAGATCCGCTGGAACTCGTCCTTGAACATGCCGTCGTAGGCCTTGAGGATGGTGTTCTTCGTAGACAGGTACACCGGGTAGTTCTGCACCAGGGCATAGCTGAACGTTGAACGGGCGAAGTCCTGGATTGACTTCTTGAAGTTGTACATACCCATGACGACGCCGCCGTCTTCGGGGATGTGCACCACCTCGTGCACGATCGGCTCGCTGCCGTCGTCGGGGGTGAAGCTGAGCATGACGGTTCCCGGCCGGTCCACCTTGAAGTTGGTGGCGCGGTACTGATCACCGAAGGCGTGGCGGCCGATGATGATTGGCTTGGTCCAGCCCGGCACCAGGCGCGGGATGTTGGAGATAACAATCGGAGCGCGGAAGATGGTTCCGCCCAGGATGTTGCGGATGGTGCCGTTGGGCGATAGCCACATCTTCTTGAGGCCGAACTCTTTGACCCGAGCCTCATCGGGGGTGATGGTCGCGCACTTGACGCCGACATGGTGCTTGAGAATCGCATTGGCCGAGTCGATTGTCACCTGGTCGTCGGTGGCGTCGCGGTGCTCCATGCCCAGGTCGTAGTACTCCAGGTTCACATCCAGGTGCGGCAGGATCAGGGTGTCCTTGATCAGCTTCCAGATGATTCGCGTCATCTCGTCGCCGTCGAGCTCGACAACAGTGCCCTTGACCTTGATCTTGTGTCCGGTCGACATGTGGGTCGCTCTTCCTCCTGCGGATCGGCAAGCACGCGCTCGCGGGGCCAACATTACAAGGGTCGAAATGCCGCGGCGGCACGGCTCCGGGACGGGCTGGGTGCACAGACCGGCTAGCCAGCCGCACTGGGTGTGGGATAGAATTCACGCCGGTCATGAGTGTCAGCGTCAAGCCCCGGCTTGCTGGCCGGCAACCCTCCAACCGCGGTGGGGTGCCTCGGGTGATGACCAGGTTGAGCAGTCGCAGTCGGCTGCACGGCAAGCGCGGGCCCGCCCTGACGGGCCCCTAAGGAAGCAGGGAAACCTGCCCGTACCTGAGGAGGCCATGGCACATGACTAACCCCGAAGCAGATTGGTCGTTCGAGACCAAGCAAATACACGCAGGTCAGATTGCCGACAGCGTTACCCACGCTCGAGCCCTGCCGATTTACCAGACTACGTCCTACACCTTCGACAGCACCGACCACGCCGCCGCACTGTTCGGCCTTGCCGAGCCCGGCAATATCTACACCCGGCTGATGAACCCGACCACCGACGTCGTCGAGCAACGAATCGCCGCACTCGAGGGCGGGGTTGCGGGCCTGTTCCTGGCGTCGGGCCAGGCCGCCGAGACCTTCGCGATCCTCAACATCGCCGGCGCCGGCGACCACATCGTGTCCAGCCCGCGGTTGTACGGCGGCACCTACAACCTCTTTCACTACACGCTGCCCAAACTCGGCATCGAGACCTCGTTCGTCTCCGATCCCGACGACCTGGATTCCTGGCGTGCGGCCGTGCGGCCGAACACCAAAGCCTTCTATGGCGAGACCATCTCCAACCCGCAGATCGACATCCTCGACATCCCCGGTGTCTCGGCGGTCGCCCACGACAACGGGGTACCGCTGATCGTCGACAACACCATCGCGACGCCGTATCTCATCCAGCCGATCGCCCACGGCGCCGACATCGTGGTGCACTCGGCCACCAAATACCTCGGCGGTCACGGCACGGCGATCGCCGGTGTGATCGTCGACAGCGGCAACTTCGATTGGACGTCCGGCAGGTTCCCGGGCTTCACCGAACCTGATCCGAGTTATCACGGTGTGGTGTTCGCCGATCTGGGCGCACCCGCCTACGCGCTCAAAGCACGGGTGCAATTGCTGCGCGACCTCGGTTCGGCGGCCGCGCCATTCAATGCCTTCCTGATCGCCCAGGGATTGGAGACCCTGAGCCTTCGGATCGAGCGCCACGTGTCCAATGCGCAACGCGTCGCCGAGTACCTCGCCGCGCACAAGGATGTGGTGAGCGTCAACTACGCGGGGCTGCCCAGCTCACCGTGGTACAACCTGGGAAAGACATTGGCGCCCAAGGGAACCGGCGCGGTGCTGTCCTTTGAACTGGCCGGCGGAATCGAGGCGGGCAAATCCTTCGTCAACGCGCTGCGCCTGCACAGCCACGTCGCCAATATCGGTGATGTGCGCTCGCTGGTGATTCACCCCGCTTCGACCACGCATCAGCAGTTGACGCCCGAAGAGCAACTCGCCACCGGTGTCACGCCCGGCCTGGTGCGGCTGGCCGTCGGACTGGAGGGCATTGATGACATTCTGGCCGACCTCGAGCGTGGATTCGCGGGGAGCGCGACGTGACCCTTTCGCACGAATCAGTCGTGGCACTGCCCGCTGAGGGTGAGGTCGATGTCGTCGACATCGGCCCGCTGACCCTGGAGAGCGGCGAGGTAATCGACGATGTCTCGATCGCGGTGCAACGCTGGGGCGAGTTGTCCCCCAACCGAGACAACGTCGTCCTGGTGCTGCACGCCCTCACCGGCGACTCCCGGATACCCGGGTGGTGGGGCGGCATTGCCGGTCCTGGCGCACCGATCGATACCAACCGCTGGTGTGCGGTTGCCACCAACGTCCTGGGTGGATGCCGAGGTTCCACCGGCCCCAGTTCTCTGGCCCGTGACGGGAGGCCATGGGGTTCAAGGTTTCCGACGATCACAGTGCGCGATCAGGTCAACGCGGATGTCGCCGCGCTGGCAGCGCTGGGTGTCACCGAGGTGGCCGCGGTCATCGGCGGCTCTATGGGTGGTGCCCGTGCGCTGGAGTGGATGATCGGCCATCCCGACCGGGTGCGGGCCGCGCTGGTGCTGGCGGTCGGGGCGCGCGCGACGGCCGACCAGATCGGCACCCAGAGCACCCAGATCGCGGCCATCACCTCCGACCCTGACTGGCAGGGCGGCGACTACTACGGCACCGGCCGCTCCCCGGACAACGGTCTGCAACTGGCCCGACGGTTCGCCCATCTGACCTACCGCGGCGAAAATGAACTGGACACCCGATTCGGCAACAACGCCCAGAATGATGAGGACCCGCTGACCGGCGGCCGGTACGCGGTGCAGAGCTACCTCGAGCACCAGGGCGCCAAACTGGTGAGGCGGTTCGACGCCGGAAGTTATGTGACTCTGACCGAGACGCTGTCCAACCACGACGTCGGGCGCGGACGCGGCGGGGTGGCCGCCGCACTGCGATCGTGTCCGGTTCCGGTAGTGGTCGGCGGGATTACCTCCGACCGCCTCTACCCGCTGCGTCTGCAAGCCGAACTCGCTGACCTGCTGCCTGGTTGCGACGGACTGAACATCGTCGATTCGAACTACGGCCACGACGGCTTCCTACTCGAGACCGAGGCAGTCGGCGAGTTGATCCGCAAGACCCTCACGTTGGCCGACAGTGACCGGCACCGATGACCGCTGCTGACGGCGGCCGCAAGGAACGTTCGCTGTCGTTCGGTTCGCAGGCGGCCGCCTATGAACGGGGCCGGCCGTCCTATCCACCGGAAGCCGTCGACTGGCTGCTGCCTGAGGGTGCCCGCGACGTGCTCGACCTCGGCGCCGGCACCGGGAAGCTCACCAGCCGGCTGATCGAGCGCGGGCTCGACGTGGTGGCCGTCGACCCGATCGCCGAACTGCTCGACGTCCTGCGAATGACGCTTCCGGACACACCGGCCCTGCTGGGCAGTGCCGAACAGATTCCGTTGCCCGACAACAGTATTGACGCCGTTCTGGTAGCTCAGGCGTGGCATTGGTTCGACCCGGATCGGGCTGCCGCCGAGATCGCGCGGGTGCTTAGGCCGGGGGGTCGACTCGGACTGCTGTGGAATGTACGTGACGAACGCCTGGGCTGGGTCAAGGAATTCGGCCGCATCGTCGGCCTCGAACACGACTGGGCCAACACCACTGTCGTGCTACCGGAGCCGTTCACCGATGTATCCACACATCGGGTGGAGTGGACCAACTACATCACGCCGCAGGCATTGCTCGACTATGTGTCGTCGCGCAGTTACTGCATCACCTCACCCGCCGAGGCGCGCGCCCAAACCCTCGACGAAGTCCGCGAATTGTTGGTCACCCACCCGTCGCTGGCCAATGCCACCGGCCTGGCCATGCCTTACATCACGGTGTGTGTCCGATCCAATCTGGGCTGATTGAAACTGGGCTAGCTAGTTCCCAGCGGGTCGATGGTGAAGGCGATGTACACCACCGCCGCGCATACCGTCGCCATGGTGGCGAAATCGAGCCGTTTGGATCGCACCACCAGTAGGCCGGCCTGCTCGTCGGACAGCAGCAGACGCAAACCGGCAGCCACCCCCACCCCGATCCCGATCAGCAGTGCGCCGCGGCGCCAGAAGCCCGCCGCCACCAACACCAGTGCCAGGGCGAAGATGGCGGCGACGGTGAGGATGGGCCACTGGGCTCGTGCCAGGTCACGCGACCGGTCCTTGACGGTCACAGCGCCGCTTCTGCCAGTTCCACCACATTGGTCAACAGGAAAGCCCGGGTCAGCGGGCCGACGCCGCCCGGATTCGGTGACACGTGACCAGCGACGTCCCACACGTCCGGTGCCACATCGCCGGTGAGCTTGTCGTCGACCCGGCTGACTCCGACGTCGACGACGGCCGCACCGGGCCGCACCATGTCGGCGGTCAACATATGCGGCGCACCGACCGCGGCCACGATGATATCGGCCTGGCGGGTCAACGACGGCAGATCGCGGGTTCCGGTGTGGCACAGCGTAACTGTGGCGTTCTCGGTGCGACGTGTCAGCAGCAGACCCAGCGGCCGGCCGACCGTGACGCCGCGGCCGAGCACCACCACATGGGCGCCGTCGATCGGTACGTCGTAACGACGCAACAGTGCCACGATGCCGCGCGGCGTGCAGGGTAGCGGAGCTTTTTCATTGAGCACCAGCCTGCCCAGGTTGGTGGGGTGCAGACCGTCGGCATCCTTGGCCGGGTCGATGCGTTCCAGCGCGGCGTTCTCGTTGAGGTGGCGCGGCAGTGGCAACTGCACGATGTATCCGGTGCAGCGCGGGTCGGAATTGAGTTCGTCGATGGTCTGGTTGAGATGCTTCTGGCTGACGTCAGCGGGCAGGTCGCGCCGGATCGAGGTGATGCCGACCTTGGCGCAGTCCGAGTGCTTACCGCGCACGTAGGCGTGTGAGCCGGGATCATCGCCCACCAGGACGGTGCCCAATCCCGGCGTCCGGCCAGCCGCCGTCAGGGCTGCGACGCGCCGGGTCAGGTCGACGAAGATCTCGTCACGGGTGAGTTTGCCGTCCAGAGTTTGCGCGGGCACGGCTACATTCTGCATATGGATGCCAGCCCGGATGTGTTCAGCCCTGCCAAGCTCGGCCCGATAACGCTGCGTAACCGGGTTATCAAGGCGGCCACCTTCGAGGGCCGCACGCCGGCGGCTCTGGTCACCGATGACCTGATCGAGTTTCACCGGACGATGGCCGCCGGCGGGGTCGGCATGACCACCGTCGCGTACTGCGCGGTAAGCCCGGGCGGGCGCACCGACGGCAAGCAGTTGTGGATGCGGCCCGAGGCGCTGCCGGGGCTGCGCCGGCTCACCGAAGCCGTGCACGCAGAGGGCGCGGCGATCAGTGCGCAGATCGGCCATGCCGGACCGGTGGCCGATGCCCGGTCCAACAGAGCCCGGGCGCTCGCGCCGGTGCGGTTCTTCAACCCGATCGGAATGCGATTCGCCAAGCACGCCAGCCGAGAGGACATCGACGACGTGATCGCCGCGCACGCCACAGCGGTGCGGCTGGCCATCGAGGCCGGCTTCGATGCGGTCGAGATCCATCTGGGTCACAACTATCTGGCGAGTTCATTTCTGTCACCGTTGATCAACCGGCGCAGCGACGAGTTCGGCGGATCGCTGGAGAACCGAGCCAGGGTGGCCCGCGGGATCGCACTCGCGGTGCGCCGCGAGGTGGAGAGAGACGGCGCGGCCGCGATCGCGGTGACCGCCAAGTTGAACATGAGCGACGGGGTGCGCGGCGGCATCCCCATCGAGGAGGCACTCCAGACGGCGCGGTGGCTGCAGGACGACGGCGGACTGGATGCCCTCGAGTTGACCGCGGGCAGTTCACTGGTCAACCCGATGTACCTGTTCCGCGGTGACGCGCCACTCAAGGAGTTCGCGGCGGCGTTTCCGCCACCGCTGCGCTGGGGTATGCGAATGACCGGGACGAAGTTCCTGCGCCCCTACCCCTACCGGGATGTGTTTCTGCTGCGTGATGCCGAACGGTTCCGCGCGGAGTTGACGCTGCCGCTGATCCTGCTGGGCGGCATCACCAACCGGGAGACCATGGACACCGCAATGGCTGCCGGTTTCAGCTTCGTGGCGATGGGCCGGGCACTGCTCGCCGAACCCGATCTGATCAACCGGATCCGGGCGGACGGCGACGCGCATTCGGTGCGCTCGCTGTGTACGCACTGCAATAAGTGCATGCCCACCATCTACACGCGTACCCGGTGC
>Ga0114959_10002599_pt1 | contig 14635 bp, 14 predicted proteins | sample C_130625_EF_Meta_FD_87317 | JGI IMG/M metagenome (GOLD analysis project Ga0114959, IMG submission 87317) | Freshwater microbial communities from Lake Croche, Canada to study carbon cycling - C_130625_EF_MetaG | ecosystem: Environmental > Aquatic > Freshwater > Lake | place: Lake Croche, Canada...
CGGCCATCATCACGCGATCGTGAGGCAGTCGAAGCCGCTGAGGCAGAACTGCAGGTCCAATTGCAGGCCCAATTTCAGGAAATTGCACCGTGAATGCTCAAACACTACAACGCATGATCGAACAAATCGCCGCTAATGCGGGTGGGGATACACAAGAAGATGCGATCAATCGCATTGCGGTTCACCTGCGTGGTTTCTGGGCGCCGGTGATGATCACCGAACTTGAGACGGCTGCCTCCGATGGGTCAGTAGTGCTTTCGGATAAGGCCGCGGCCGGTCTAGCGCTGGCCGCCGCTGCGTTGGCCAAGTGAATCTCGCGGCCGTATTGCTCGCTGGTGGGCAATCGGCACGCCTGGGCGGTACCGACAAGGCCATGGTCTCGGTGGGCGGACGCACTTTGTTGGCGCGTTGCGTTGGCTCAGTGCGTGCCCTGGAAGCCGACCCGGTCGTTGTTGTGGGTCCGATGCGCGCGGCTCGAGACTTTCCAAAAGATGTGTTGGTGGCTCAAGAGCAACCTGCCGGCGCTGGGCCTGCTGCCGCTACGCTTTCGGGCCTTCGCGCCCTCGAGGTCGACGATGAATGCCTCGTGGTAATCATGGCAGCTGACCTTCCGCTGGCGCGCGAGGCGTTAGTTGCGGTTGTTGAGGGAGCGCGGCAAGCCGTGCAGGGTGGGCGTGACGGTGCCATGGCGCAGGCTGACGGACACGATCAGTACCTGTTGATGTGTGTGCGCCGCGGGTCAGTGCTTCGTGCCGTAGGCACCGAGGATTTTGTCAATGATTCGATGCGTCGACTGATTGAACTTCTCGACCTTGATCGAGTAGAAACCTCGATGCTGAGCGTTCTCGATACCGATACTTGGCCGGCCGTTGTACAAGCCCGAGACATTTTGCGAGAGGAAATTTCGATGCAGCAGACCACTGATTGGTCAACGGTTGCCAGTGCGATTGCTGGTATTCAAGGCACCCCGATCGACGTCGATGCCATTTTGGATTTGGCCCGCGATGCCGCACACGGAGTTGAGCGACCCGCGGCACCGGTAACGACATTCATCCTCGGATACGCGGCGGGGACCCAAAGCCTTGATGCAGAATCGGTGGCAGCTCTTGCGGCTAGCTTAGGCCGGGCCGCGTTGGAATTTGGTGCCGAAGAGTGAGCGGCTTTTAAAGCAGACTTCTTATAGGGGAATGTTGCCGTGCTGGCCGCGTCGCCCCGGAGCGTCTTTGATCAGACGCGCTAGACGGCTACGGGTATGGCTGGGATCGATGACCTCATCGACCACGCCGATTTCGACGGCCCGATCAATGCCACCGGCGATCACTTCATGCTCAGCGGCCAGATCAAGTTCAACCTGCTCGCGGGCGTCTTCAGGAACTTCGGCAAGGCGCCGGCGATGCAAAATGCGCACGGCAGCAACTGAGCCCATCACGGCAACCTCGGCACCGGGCCATGCCAGCACTCGGGTGGCCCCGAGCGATTTGCCGTTCATCGCGATGTAGGCGCCGCCATAAGCCTTGCGAGTAACGAGGGTGAAGCGCGGAACGACACATTCAGCGAAGGCGTGGAGCAACTTAGCGCCGCGACGAACCACGCCATCCCATTCTTGGCCGACGCCTGGAAGGTAGCCAGGAACATCGACCACGACCACTAGCGGAACGGCAAAGGCGTCGCACATGCGAACGAAGCGAGCTGCCTTTTCAGCACTGGGGGAGTCGAGGCACCCACCAAGACGCAGTGGATTGTTGGCCACCACACCCACGGTGCGCCCACCGATTCGGCCCAGCGTGGTAACAACGTTGGGGGCCCACCGGGCATGAAGTTCAAGGGTCGAGCCTTCATCAAGTAGCGACTCGATGAGTGGATGAACGTCGTAGGCGCGCTTGCGGGCGTCGGGCAATGCGGCTTCAAGATCGACATCGGTCACTGAGGCTAAATCAAGTGAGCCTTGTCGACCGAGCAGTGAGGCGAGTTGACGACCACGCTCGAGCGCATCTGCCTCGCTCTCGGCAACGATGTGAACCACGCCAGAGCGGCGTCCGTGTGGCTCGGGTCCGCCGAGACGTTCCATATCGACTTCTTCGCCAGTAACCGATCGCACAACCTCGGGGCCAGTAACGAAGATGCGACCCTCGGGAGCGAGGATGACCACATCGGTGAGGGCCGGCCCGTAAGCGGCGCCACCGGCCGCAGGGCCCAACACGATCGAGATTTGTGGAACGCGCCCTGAAGCGCGGGTCATCGCCGCAAAAACCTTGCCGACAGCGTCGAGGCTGGCGACACCTTCACGAAGTCGAGCGCCGCCGCTGTGCCACAGCCCGACGACGGGGGAGGAGTCGGCCATGGCACGGTCGTACGCGGTGGTGATGGCTTCGCACCCATCGATTCCCATTGCCCCGCCTTGCACAGTGGGGTCGGAGCAGAAGGCTACAACCTCAGATCCGTCGACCCTGCCCACTGCCGACACAATGCCGCAGTCGTTTACCGCCGTGATTGGTGTGAACTCGCCGTTGTCGTAAAAGGCGGCCAGGCGCACGAGAGGTGAACGAGGATCGAGGTCAGCGGTCAACGTTACGCACTCCTAAAAGTGACAGCCACATCGTGGCCTCCGAACCCGAATGAATTGTTGATCGCTGCGATATCGCCACTTGGAAGTTCGCGCGGAACATCGCGCACTACATCAAGGTCGATCGCGGTGTCGAAGTCGACGATATTTGCTGTGGGAGGTGCGATTCGGTGGTGCAGCGCCAAGATTGTGAAGATCGACTCCATTGCTCCTGCGCCACCAAGTAGATGCCCAGTGAGTGACTTGGTACCAGAAACCGCCACGTGGTCGGCATCGGCGCCTAAGGCAGCCCTGATTGCTTGGGCTTCGGCGATATCACCTTGCGGTGTCGAGGTGGCGTGGGCATTGAGGTGCACGACATCTTTGGCGGTGATTCCAGCGTCGCTGAGGGCCAATTTCATGGCCGCCGTTGCGCCCCGACCTTCGGGATCAGGTTGCGCAATGTGATGTGCGTCGGACGTCATGCCGGCTCCGGCCAGAATGGCGTACACCTTGGCTCCGCGAGCTCTGGCGTGTTCTTCTGTTTCGAGCACCATGATGCCCGCGCCTTCACCCATGACGAACCCATCACGGCCGAGGTCGTAAGGCCGACTTGCGGTGGTCGGGTCGTCGTTGCGAGTTGAGAGGGCACGCATGTTGCCGAAGGCGGCCAAAGTGAGCGGGTGTACAGCGTTTTCGAAGCCGCCAACCACCACAACATCGGCTCGGCCCTCTTGAATCACCCGCAAGCCCCACGCAGCAGCTTCAGCACCCGATGCACAGGCTGAAACCGGGGCGTGGATACCTGCCCTCGCACCGAGTTCAATACCGATGTAGGCGCCCGCACCGTTGGGCATCAACATCGGAACAGTGAGTGGAGATACCCGCGAAGGGCCGCGCTCCTTGAGCACGTCGTACTGCTCAAGCAACGAGATCACCCCGCCAACACCTGAACCCACAACCACCGCTAAACGTGTGGGATCGACATCAGGCGAGCCTGCGTCAGCCCACGCTTCGCGAGCTGCGATCAAGGCGTACTGCTGCCCGCGGTCAAGGCGCCGTGCCTCGGCCTTATCCATGCCTGCGTCGATCGGATCAACGGCTACGAGACCGGCAAACCTCGTGGTGAGGTCAGCGGCCCAGTCGGCCTCGATCATTCGAACGCCAGATTTCGCGGCGAGCAGGTTTTGCCAACTAGAAGACACGTCACCGCCGACCGGCGTCAATGCGCCGAGTCCGGTGACGACGACGGTGCGCGTCATTGGGCTCCTTGGTCTGCGACTCAGCGGTGGCTGTCGATGTAGGCGACAGCGTCGCCCACGGTGCGCAGTTCCTTGACGTCACTATCGGGAATCTTGACGCCGAACTTATCTTCGGCGGCCATGACAACTTCAACCATCGACAGTGAGTCGACGTCGAGATCGTCGATGAATGACTTCTCGGGAAGGATGTCATCAACTGGAACGCCAGCAATCTCGTTCACGATTTCAGCTAGTCCGGCCAGGGTCTCGCTCATTGGTGTTTCTCCTTCGTTGTGCGATTTCCGGACCTCCCGGTAATCGTCGTATCTATTGTGTCGTAGTCACTACGGAATCGTGACGACCTGGGCAGAGTAGGTGAGTCCGGCCCCGAATCCCACCAAGGCCGCCGTTTGACCAGATGTGATCTCGCCAGCTTCAAGCATGCGTGACATCGCGATCGGAATCGACGCGCTGCTGGTATTGCCTGTGGTGGCGATATCGCGGGCGATGACAGTTTTTTCAGGAAATCCGAGGGTACGAACCATTGCATCGGTGATTCGCATATTGGCCTGATGCGGAATGAACACGTCAATGTCTTGGGCAGTGAGACCGGCAGCCTCGATGGCCTGCGACACGACCTTGGGCATGTCACCAACCGCCCAACGAAACACTGCCTGACCCTCCATGCGCAGTGTGGGCGACTTAATCGAAGGGTCGTCGAGCAGATCGTGAGCAAACGTGATCCAATCGCGGTCGGTGCGAATGGTGTCTTTCTGTGAACCGTCGCTGCCCCAGATCGTCGGGCCGATTCCGGCAGCATCAGAAGGCCCGATAACAGTGGCGCCCGCGCCGTCGGCAAAAATGAACCCGGTGCCGCGGTGGCTCGGATCGGTGAAGTCACTGAGCTTTTCAGAACCGACCACGAGTACATAGGTGCAGGTGCCGCCCCGCACCAACGAATCCGCCAGGCCAACAGCGTAAGAAAACCCTGCGCAGGCAGAAGAAACGTCGGCGCTACCCGCCGCAGTTGCACCGACGCGATCGGCTACCTCAGCAGCAGCAGAAGGCGTTTGGTAGGGGTGGGTGCACGTCGCCACGATGACCATGCCGATATCGAGCGGGTCGATACCTGCCGCCGCAATCGCCTGTTCACCAGCAAGCACCGCCATATCGGCCACTGACTGATCAGCTCCCGCCCAATGCCGCTCAATGATGCCCGAGCGCTCGCGGATCCATTCATCAGTGGAATCCATCGATTCGCAGATTTCATCGTTGGATACCACACGCGGTGGTCGGTAGTGAGCGATGCTCATCATGCGGGTAAAGGCGACACCAGCGGAAACGTTTAGCGCCGTGCTCACGCAGGTACCTCAGTTGGATGGAGGCGAAGTAATGGTTGGCCCGGCGCCACCGGATCGCCATCTTCAACGAGCCACTCAACGACCACACCACCGTGCGGCGCGGTGACTTGGTATTCATCGCGCAGCGCAGCGACAACCGCAATCGTTTGACCCGGGGCCACACTGGCACCTTCGGCTGCCGGACTGTTCAAGTGCACGATGCCCTTACTCGGGCTCACAATCAGGCGCCAGGTGGGCGATTGCGACATCGGACTCAACGTGCCGTGGCGCTCGATTAAGTCGCGCGCGGCCGGTAGATCGTCGGGTGTCTTCAGCGACACGATTTCAATGCCGGGCAATGCGCGCTTAGCTAATCCGGCCAACGTGCCCGACGGTGGAATCTCGATCAGGGCAGTGACTCCGAGGTCGGCCATTGTGCTCATGCATAGATCCCAGCGCACCGGCGAACTCACCTGAGTGACCAGCCGTCGAAGTACCTCGCGGCCATCGTGCACCACCGTGCCATCTGCATTGGAAAGCAGGCGCAAACGCGGATCATGCGTTGAGATGGCGCGTGCATGATTAGCCAGAACTGACATCGCTGGTGCCATGAACTCGGTGTGGAAGGCTCCGGCGACTTCAAGAGGGCGCACGCGTGAACCCTCAGGTGCGTCGTTGGCCAGAGCGGCAAGTTGGTCGAGAGTTCCAGCGGCAACAATCTGGCCCTCGGCGTTGATATTGGCCGGCGTTAGCCCGTGACGCTTTAGCACCTCGAGCACGTTGGCGGTTTCGCCACCGAGCACTGCGCTCATGCCGGTTGGGGTGAGGGCAGCGGCGGCCGCCATAGCGTTACCGCGCTCGCGTACGAAGACCATCGCTTGCTCGGCCGTGAGAACACCAGCACCCACGGCCGCGGTGATTTCACCAACTGAGTGCCCTGCACCAGCGCCGATGCGCGCAAATCCCTCACCAGGGTGCGGAAACAACTCGAGCAGCGTGACCAGACCCGCGCCAACGATGAGCGGTTGAGCCACGGCGGTGTCGCGAATGGTGTCGGCGTCACTTTCGGTTCCGTGCCGAATCAGATCGACGCCGGCCACCGTTGAAAGCCAGGCCAACCGGTCGGCAACACCGCGCCGTTCAAGCCAAGGGGCTAAAAACCCTGGGGTTTGCGATCCCTGTCCCGGGGCGACGACAACAAGCACTTTTTCACCCTAGTGGTTACCGGTGAGTACATTGCCCAGCTTTGAAAGTGGCGCGTCAGCCGCTTCCCTCGGTGTTGCCGGCATCTGCCGCCCGAGGATCGTCGAGTCGATACTTGGCCAGCGCCTCGACCACCCGCTCGCGGGGGAATTCCCCACACTTGGCCAGACTGGCCAACGCCTGCACCGTGATCGACTCGGCGTCGACGAGGAAGTGCCGGCGAAGAGCTCCGCGGGTGTCGCTCATGCCCCAGCCGTCGGTACCTAGGCTGCTGAAATCGGTGGGCACCCACTCGCGAATCTGATCTTGCACCGCGCGCATGTAGTCGCTGACGGCAACCACTGGGCCGGGTCGGCCGGCCAGTTTCTGGGTGACCCACGGTGAGCGAACCTCACCTGCCGGATCAAGTAGGGCGGCCCGATCAGAGTCGAGCCCGTCGCGGCGAAGTTCATTCCACGAGGTCACTGACCACACGTCAGCGGCCACACCCCAGTCGGCTCGCAGTAGGTGCTGTGCCTTCTCGGCCCACGGCATAGCGATTCCTGACGCAAGTAACTGCACTCGCGGCAGGCCGCCAGCATCGTCAGCCGGTCGCCACAGGTGCATCCCACGAAGAATGCCTTCGACGTCAACGTTGTCTGGCTCGGCCGGCTGAACGATCGGCTCGTTGTAGACAGTCAGGTAGTAGAAAATGTCTTCAGGGTCTTGGCCGTACATTCGTCGAAGGCCATCGCGCACAATATGCCCGATCTCAAAGCCGAAAGCCGGGTCGTAGTGCACCGCTGCCGGATTGGTCGAGGCGAGCAAAGGCGAATGACCGTCTTCGTGTTGTAGACCTTCACCGTTCAGGGTCGTGCGACCCGCGGTGGCGCCCACAACAAAGCCTCTGACCTTTTGATCTCCGGCCAGCCAAAATGCATCTCCAGTGCGTTGAAAGCCGAACATCGAGTAAAAGACGTACACCGGAATCATCGGCTGGTCGTGTGTTGAATACGCCGAACCAGCCGCAATGAAAGAGGCCACCGATCCGGCTTCGTTAATGCCTTCATGCAGAATCTGGCCGTCGACGCTCTCCTTGTAGCTGAGCATCAGTTCGCGATCGACCGAGGTGTACAGCTGGCCGAACGGGTTGTAAATCTTCAGGGTGGGAAAGAGCGAATCCATTCCGAAGGTGCGTGCTTCATCAGGAATGATCGGCACGAATCGGTCGCCAATTTCAGGGTCGCGAATGAGGTCTTTCAGCAGGCGAACGAAGGCCATCGTGGTGGCGACCTCTTGCTTGCCGCTACCGCGCTTTGTCACCTCGTAGCTCGACTCAGCCGGCAGGGCGAGTGCGCGGCTCTTTTGACGTCGGGTGGGTACGTAGCCGCCAAGTTCGCGGCGACGCTCTTGCAGGTATGTGCTGTGATCGCTGTCGGCGCCGGGGTGGTAGTACGGCGGCAACTTTTCATCCATCTCGGCGTCTGAGATCGGAATTTGAAGTCGGTCTCTGAATACCTTGAGATCTTCCAGGGTCAGCTTCTTCATTTGATGGGTTGAATTGCGGCCCTCGAAATGTGGCCCGAGGGTCCAGCCCTTAACGGTCTTGGCCAAGATCACGGTGGGTTGGCCATGATGACTCGTCGCGGCCGCGTAGGCGGCGTAGAGCTTGCGATAGTCGTGCCCGCCGCGCTGCAAACCCCAGATTTCATCGTCGGATAGATCCGTAACGAGTGCCTTGGTTCGAGGATCACGGCCGAAGAAGTTGTCGCGAATGTAGGCGCCATCTTCGGCCTTATAGGTCTGGAAATCGCCGTCAGGGGTGCGGTTCATGAGGTTCACAAGTGCGCCATCGCGGTCGGCCGCCAATAGCGGATCCCAATTGCGCCCCCAGATCACCTTGATCACGTTCCAGCCAGCACCGCGGAAGATTGATTCGAGTTCTTGAATCACCTTGCCGTTACCGCGCACCGGCCCGTCGAGGCGCTGCAAGTTGCAGTTGACCACGAAGGTGAGGTTGTCGAGTTGCTCGCGTGCGGCCAGGCCGATTGCGCCCAGTGACTCGGGTTCATCCATTTCGCCATCGCCCAAGAATGCCCACACGTGCTGCGCCGAGGTGTCTTTGATTCCGCGATGTTGCAGGTAGCGATTGAAGCGGGCCTGATAGATCGCATCGAGCGGGCCGAGGCCCATCGAGACAGTCGGAAACTGCCAGAAGTCGGGCATCAAACGCGGATGCGGATACGACGGCAATGATCCGCCGGCATGCGAAAGTTCCTGCCGAAAGCCATCGAGTTGTTCGGTCGAGAGACGACCCTCGAGGAATGCACGAGCGTAAATGCCCGGAGATGCGTGACCCTGGAAGAACACCTGATCGCCGCCACCGGGATGGTCGGGGCCGCGGAAGAAGTGGTTGAAGCCCACTTCATACAGGCTCGCGCTCGACGCGTAGGTCGAGATGTGTCCACCCACGCCAACGCCGGGGCGCTGAGCTCGGTGCACCATGACGGCCGCGTTCCAGCGAATGAAGGCCCGGATTCGACGCTCCATCGCTTCGTCGCCGGGAAACCATGGTTCGCGCTCGGGAGCAATGGAGTTGATGTAGTCGGTGCTGCGCAGGCTCGGAATACCAACATTGCGCTCATTGGCCCGGCGCAGCAGTGACAGCATGATGTAGCGGGCGCGGTACGCACCGGCGTTATCAACCAAAGCGTCGAAAGAATCACGCCATTCGCTGGTTTCGTCTGGTGCCACGTCGACGTACTGGGTGGGTAAGCCGCCGTCGATGACATGGTCGTTCGAGCCATACTTCGTCATGGGCCCATTGTGCCGTGGTTGCGGTGCATTGGTAGCCCCCTGTCTCGTTTCTGGGACAGATGGCGACGAGTGCGCGCAAACTGTGGCGACAAAACCTCGCCAAAGTGGTTGCGTTTGGGCGCGTACTCCGATGGACTACAGCCATAAGCACCGAATGTCAGGTAATTCCACAAATGACGGGAGACTGTGGTGGCGGGCGACAGTGACGTGTCCCCGGAAGTCGCGGTTGCACAGCGACTGGGAATCACGTCAGGAATGACCGTTGCTGAGATCGGCTTCGACGATGACTGCGACGAATTGTTGCGCGATGCGGTTGAGTCGTTAGCTGGCTCACAGATTGTCGATGAGGATTTCGACGACGTTATCGATGTGGTCATGATTTGGTTTCGCGAGGGCGATGACGATCTGGTCGACCTGCTTGTCGACTCGATTACTCAGCTCGATGAACATGGCGTGATTTGGTTGTTCACTCCAAAGCCAGGCCGTGAAGGTCACGTTGAACCGGGCGACATTGCTGAAGCAGCGCCCACTGCTGGCCTGATGGCCACCAGTTCGGTCAGCGCCTCAAAACAGTGGCAAGGAACCCGCCTTGTCACCCCGCACACGAAAAAGCGTTAATCATCGGGGTGCCCCAAGCACAACTCTTATGTGCTTGCGGTACCCACCCAGGGCAGAAATTAAGGATCCCGACTACCTCTTGCCGAATAGCGCGCCCATGAGCCCGCCGAGGCCAGACATTAACTTCGCGGCCTTTGCCAATGCTGCTCCGCCGGGAATTCCAGGCACTCCCTCGATGATGGGGGCCAGGGACAAGAGTCCGGTGAGGTCGGTAACTTTCACCTCTCCGCTGGCGTAGAGGCCGGGCACGTTGGCCTTGCCAGAGGCGATGTCGAGTATGACGGCTGAAGTGGCGATGATTCCGGGGCCAAGTGGTGAATTTGAATCTCGCAAATCGCCGAGATCGACAGTGCACCAATCGGTGGCTTGCGCGCCCGTGCCAAAAAATAAATCGGGGGTGATGACCGTAAGGCTGGCAGTGGCGTTTTGCCTTGCAGCCAGAGCTCCGGTGGTATCGAGAACGGCAACTAAGCCGGCGTCAAGCAACTGTGAGGGTACGTCGGCGCCGCATGGTTCGAGGTCGCGAGCGGTCACGGCCAACTGAAAGGACATCGCATGCACCAACGTGAGAACCGGCAGGGTTCCAAGAAGTGATCGTGTGAGCAACATTCCGTCTGAGTGTGGCCCGCCCTCATCAATCCACGCCTCAAGATCGTCGCGGCTGCGTTGCAGGGCCGCGACCACGGATTCAGATGAATCGTTGCGGTGTGCCTCGAATACCCGCGCCGCATCGTCGATTTGGTCAACAGTGCCAGTGCGTCCGTTTCGCGCATCGTCGAGAATCTGGGCCATTCCTCTGTTCTCTGGGTAGTCACCATATGGAAGGAGCATTTGCGCGCCCGTCCGCCCTCGCGTACGCGAGGGCAGCATCAGATCGCAAGATCGCGCCGCTTCAATCAGTAAGTTCCAGGCCGTCAAGGTCGCGACGCCAACGGCGTCCGGATCTGCTAGCGCGAGCCCCCGATCACCGGAGGCGGGCGTCAGCGGTTCAGGAAGTTGTGCCACGATCCCATCATGCCTCCTGACATCACCCGTGGCTCTGCGGCGCCAGACTTTGAACTTCGCGACCAGCACGGGCAGGCGCATCAACTCGCCGCTCTTGTGAAAGTTCAACCGGTTCTATTGGTGTTCTTCCCCTTCGCATTTACACCCACCTGCACGGGCGAACTTGGAGCGCTTCGCGATGCTCAGGTGAACCTGACCGGAAAGGTGTTGCCGATTGGCATCTCGTGCGATCCGGTTTCAGCACTTCGAGTCTTCGCCGAGCAGGAGGAATTGAATTTTCCGCTGCTCAGCGATTTCTGGCCCCACGGTGAGGTGTCGCGCAGGTACGGAGTCTTTCTGGAAGATCGGGGCTTCGCCACGCGCGGAAGTTTCCTCATCGATCGCAGTGCGATCGTTCGCTGGAACGTGGTGAACTCGCCGGCAGATGCGCGTGATCTCGCCGACTACGTGGCGGCGCTGGCCGAACTCGACTGAACTCGGGCAGCCATTTGGCGAACGACCACAGGGGCCCCTTAGGCTTGTGCCCACACGGGCGCATAGCTCAGTTGGTTAGAGCGCCTGCCTTACAAGCAGGATGTCAGGGGTTCGAGTCCCTTTGCGCCCACCGTGCAACCGAGCGCCGCTTTCGTACCGCGGTGTTGCGTGGGCGTAGGCTGGCCGCCGTGGCGACAAAAGGTAAGGCAAAGCAGCCAATCGTGACAACTGTGGCCGATGTCATCGGGTTCATGAACGAGCATTTCCCTCCGAGTCTGGCCGCTGATTGGGATTCAGTCGGACTTGTGTGCGGTGACCCCGAGGCCGAAGTTGAGCGAATTCTGCTCGGCGTCGATCCAAGCGATGAGCTCGCGATGGAAGCCTGCGACCGCGACGCGGGCATGGTGATCACTCACCATCCGCTGTACTTGGCGGGAGTCACCTCGGTGGCGCCGATTGATGCCAAAGGAAGAACTGCGCACCGGTTGATCAGCAACCAGATTGCGCTGTTCACGGCACATACCAACGCCGATGCCGCTAACCCCGGGGTCAGCGATGCGATGGCCCGCGTACTTGGCCTGACCAACCTCGAGCCCCTTGACCGGGCCAGCGGAGTTGGCCGAGTCGGAACTTTGCCCAAGTCAATGTCGCTGGCTGCATTCGCCACCACAGTCGCCGCCAAGCTGCCTTTCACCATGCGCGGCGTCAACGTGGCCGGAGCGTTGACCTGGCCCGTTGAACGCGTTGCCGTTTGCGGTGGATCGGGTTCGAGCTACCTCGAAGCAGCGAATGCCTCAGGGGCGGATGTGTATGTCACCGCTGACCTTAAGCACCACTACGGATTCGACCACATGGCCGAAGGTGGCTGTTTTCTCATTGATGTGTCACATTGGGCAAGTGAATGGCCGTGGCTCATCGAATTGCAGGCGCAACTTGTGAAGAATTTTCCGACCGTCGATGTCGTTGTTTCCGAGGAATGCACCGACATCTGGACCGCCCACTTCAACTGCCCGGATGTGCAGCCATGACCACCGCCAGCCCTGCCGATCAACTGCGGTTACTCGATCTACAGAACCTCGACACCTCCTTGGCCCAACTCAATCATCGGTTGGCCAGCCTGCCCGAGCGGGCCGATATTGCCTCGGCCAACTCAAGTCTTGCCGTTCTGCGCGATCGCATCGTCGCCGCCGAAACTGAAGTTGGCGATCTTGAGTTGTCGGTACGTAAGGCCGAAGCCGATGTAGACATCATCCGCACGCGAACAGCCAAGGACGAAGAACTGCTGGTCTCCGGCAGCATTACCTCGCCCAAGCAACTCGAAGAATTGCAAAAGGAAGTTGCCTCGCTGGCGCGTCGGCGTTCTGACCTTGAAGATGCTGAACTTGAGGTAATGGAACTACTCGAGTCGGCGCAGTCGAACTTGTCTACGCTCACGGCTGAGCGTGATGCGATTGAAACAACTCGCGCGGCGGCCCAAGCCGTTGTCGATGAAGCTGAGGCCTCAGCTGCTGTAGACCGCGCACAACTCGATACCGATCGGGCTTCGGTGGCCGCATCGCTACCCAGTGATCTGTTGGCCCTGTACGAGAAAGTGCGCGCCGATCACAGCGGTTTGGGTGCGGCTCCAATCCATCGCGGTAGTTGCCAAGGCTGTCGCATTCAATTGCCGCCGAGTGACCTCGCTCGGTTCCGCGACGCCGCGGCCGATGAGGTGCTGCGCTGCGAAGAGTGTCGGCGGATTTTGGTGCGTACCGACGAGTCTGGACTGTGAGCGGCCGTCGGCTGGTCATCGAGGCCGATGGCGGTTCACGCGGTAATCCTGGTCCGGCCGCGTACGGGGCGGTGGTGCGCGATGCAAGCACGGGCCACTTACTTGCTGAAGTTGGCCAAACCATTGGAGTAGCAACCAATAACGTCGCCGAGTACCGCGGTTTGCTCGCTGGTTTGATGGCAGTCCACGATATCGATCCACAGGCCACCGTCGAGGTGCGACTTGATTCCAAGCTTGTGGTCGAGCAAATGAGTGGGCGTTGGAAAATCAAAGACCCAACTCTGCGCTCGATCGCGATCCAAGCCCGTGATGTGCTTCCGGCTGCTCAAGTGTCGTACACGTGGATTCCGCGCGAGCAGAACAAGGCGGCCGACGCGCTGGTCAATCGGGCACTCGACGGCCAGCCGATTCAATCAACACACGTTGCTCCTGAAGTCGAGGCCAAGTCGCGTTCGGTACCGGGTTTTTCACCTGACCTTGGTGAACCCACGCTGTTGCTTCTTGGTCGTCACGGTGCCACCGAACACTCGATCAAGAAGGTGTTCAGCGGTCGCGGGGGAGAAGACCCACCACTTGCTGACGTAGGGCGCGAGCAGGCTCTGGCTTTGGCCAATGAATTGGTTGCCCGAGGCGGCGCTGACCGAATCGTGTCGTCGCCTATGTTGCGCGCAAGGCAAACAGCCGACATCGTGGCCGAGGTTCTGGGTCTGACCAACGTTGACATTGTTGAAGACTTGGCTGAGTGCGCATTCGGTGAGTGGGATGGCCACACATTCGGCGAGGTTGGTCGGCAGTGGCCCGATGAGCTGGGTGCGTGGTTGCGCTCGACAGCCGTCGCCCCTCCCGGTGGTGAATCGTTTGACGATCACTACGACCGAATTGAGCGCGCTCGAGTCGCCATCTTGGAATCCAGTGAGTCCGGTGACCGCGTTGTGGTGATTGCGCACGTGTCACCAATCAAAATGATGATGGCGATTGCACTAGAGGCGCCAGTGCATTCGCTGTTCCACCTGCAGTTACAGCCATGCTCGCTGACGTCAATCGCGTGGTGGCGCGATGCAAACTGCACGGTATTGGGCTTTGCTGAAAGTGGGCACTTGCGCGGCCTCGATCACACAGAGGTTTAAAGCGACTCGACCATGAGGTCAACGAGGCTGATGCCGTCTTTGCCAATTGGCGAGATTTCAGTCTGATAACCCAAGGTTTGGCATACCTCGATGAATTCGGCTGGGGTTCGCGGTTTGACCCCGGCAACAAGAAGTTCTCGCGTGAGCCGGCCTTTGGTGGCTTTATTCGAGTGGCTCACGATCATGCGCTTACCGTTGCGCGAAACCTGAACCACCCGAACAGCGATAGTGCGTTCGGCCAACTGACCGCGAAGTCGAAAGTGATTGGCGTACATTCCCGAGCGAAGGTCGACGATCAATCCCTTGCCCAAGGGTTCGGCCAATGCCTCCCCTAATGGCTGCTTCCACAGGGCCGCAAGACTGCCGATTTTCGGAAGGTCGGTATCGCCAGAAAGTCGGTAGGCCGGAATCAAGTCGGTTGGGCGAAGCATGCCGAACAAAGCTGACGAAATGAGAAGTCGGGCGCGGGCACGTTTGAGAGACGCCCCCGTGAGCGATGGATAATCCAACGCCTCGTA
>Ga0114959_10002600_pt1 | contig 14634 bp, 16 predicted proteins | sample C_130625_EF_Meta_FD_87317 | JGI IMG/M metagenome (GOLD analysis project Ga0114959, IMG submission 87317) | Freshwater microbial communities from Lake Croche, Canada to study carbon cycling - C_130625_EF_MetaG | ecosystem: Environmental > Aquatic > Freshwater > Lake | place: Lake Croche, Canada...
CACTATAAAATATAGACTATTATACATTATGGTATTAGGTTCTTCTGCGGTGTAGACGATAAGAACTGGTCATGTGTGCCTTTTTGGTTTTGTTATAGCATTTTTTGTTATAGCATTTTCTCTTTCCAACTGGACATCACTTGGTTTTCAAACTAGAGGTCAATTTCTTGACGCATTTTTGCTTATTTTGCACTTGCGTGTTCATGTTTCGCATCTTTTGCTCATATAATAATACTAAATATTTCATTTTTGTGGGGTATTTTGGATTGGATGTTTGGTTGGGATGGTTTATACCTTCTAACAAATACTCTAATACTCTATACTCTAGAATTTGTAGTGACCCATTTAACTATAAAATATAGTGACCAAATATAGTGTTCAATATACCGACCCAAAACACTATAAAATATAGTGTGCAAATATGCTATAATATATAGTCAAGAAATGAGTGACAAAACGAGAAATGAGTGACAAAAATAAGTATATTAAAACCTATACCTTTGTAAAAAAATGAACCAAATTTGGCTATTACTTTTGGGAGTATAAAGTAATCAAAAAGAACTTAAAAATGAACACACACTGGACCGAAATGAAAATGTATGTGCAAGGGAAAATTGCCCCACCCAAGTCTGATTCTAAAGACTGGGATGATAATTGGGAACAAGATGAACGCTACTATATGTATAGCCAAGACACCGGCGACTTTAATAAGCATGCAGCGAATGCTATAATGCTATATCCGAATTGAAAGACACAATTGTCTTATTCAAAACACTTTCAAGCAAATATGAAATATCTGAAAAAGACAAAAAAAGTATCAGGAATTGGTAAAGATTGCCACTGATTTACTTGAAAAAACAAGACAAGATAATTTGTGGAATAGCGATTGCCCCAACGATTACAAAAAATGTATGAATACTGTGTTAGATGCATGGCAAAATGAATATGATCTTCGCCGTCTTTTGAAAGGATTCTAATAATACTCTATATTTTAAATTTTATGTAATACTGATTAAATACCGATAAAAAGTGAGGGTGTTTCGTGTCCAATACCTTTTTGTTTTTTGTTAGAACACTATCATCTTATAAATAATAGAACTGTATACTCTATATTTTCAGTATATCATGAAATAATATCTTTCTTTTTTTACTCTTGAAGGGAAGATCAACTAACAAATAGTAGATGATCGCACTTTATCTATACTTTATGAGAAATCAAGAAATGAGTGACAAAACTAGAAATGAGTGACAAAATAGATAGAAGAAAAAAGGGTATTTAAAGTGGTTAAAAGGTTAATAAAATCTAAAAACTATTTTTTGTCATACTCTATGGAAATACTGTGCCTTCTGGGAAGTCATGAATGGTTAGTTGTCTTGGAACTGCTTCTTGGAGCCATGTATCGTAATTTTTTATTGTATAACGCTTCATTGGGTCAATCTTAATATAAAACAATGACAAGATTTGGTATGCGAACTTGGGATTGCGTTCCTTGGCTAAGTTGATCATGTGCAATATCTTATTGACACTTGCTTTCTGATTCCGTCCTCCCATATGTAACCAAGATTGGTCATATTTTGGATTGGGGATGTGGTTTTTAAGATGTGCAACTTGACAAAGGGCTTCGTTAATGTCTTCAAAGAGAGTGAGAAATTCTTTTTGTCTGCAAAGAATAAACAAATATTCTCTTGACCAACTTCTTAAACAGTCGATATATGTCTTAATGGGACCACGACTTTCAAGCAATTTTATTCTAACATCATAAGTCAAGTATGATGCAATTATGGAAACTACTACCTCAGGTAATAAGTCAACTCTGTCCAGAATTGGCTCTGATTTTTGCCCCTTTTTTTTTAGACCAGCAACTTCTTTTTTATATTCTTTTTTTGTCTGTTTCTCTTCTTGGTCTTTGACATGACTGCGTATTCTATTTTAAGGTCAAATGCTTGGTCTTGAGCATTACGAATATTTTCTTTTGTTTTTTTGACGAGTTCATCCTTTTTTTTTTGTTCTTTTTTGGCTTTATAAAGTTGTTCTTTCGCCTCTTTACAGTCCCAATATAAATCCTCCACGCGTCTATCTAATCCTCTTTGTTCACGTCTGAGTTGTTTGAACTCAAAATCCTTCTCTTTATTCAGTTGGGTTGCATCATCCAACTTTTCCTTTAGTTTCTGGATCCTTGTTGTCTTACCTACTTTTTCCATAGTTTGTAATGCAAGTTAACTTACGATTCTTATACTATATCTCTCTGCTATTTGCCGATTGGGAACAAATCAAATCAATTTTTTTTCTTTTTATATAAATCAGCTAATACATTTTTGGACTCTAATATGTCTCCATAATCTATGAAAAAAGGCATTTATCTTAAGACGACCTTACTTCTTCCATAGTTTATATTACAAGTTAAAACAATACAATATAATTAGCATACTAAATCTACTACTTCTATTTTCGCATACTTTGTGACCGAAAGTTCCTTCTCATTTTTGCACATGGGGCAGTTCATACACATGTTCATTCTGCTGCGTTGGTTATGCCATGTCTTGAAACAATCACCGCCGAAACGATGCCCACAGCATGTAAGCACTGTATCCTTGATCGCATGGTTATCCATACAGATAATGCAGACATCTTCCATGGGTTCCTCTAGTTCTTCTGGTGTTAGATATTCGTATTCCTCTTTTAACGATGGGAGGATAATCTGGTTTTCCATCATTTGCTGTCTACGAATTTCTATCCATCTTTGATTATTTCTTTGCCATAGAATTGTTTCAATCGCATTTTCCATGGAAGCCCAATATCGTTGTTGAGCTTCTCCTGCAATAATTACTTCGGCTTTGTATTGCTCTTCTAGAAACTTTAATCTATTCATTTCTTCCTTGTATTGACGATATAATTGCTCTTTACGTTCCTTGCATTCACGAATTACCATATTCGTTTTTGCTTTGCTGCCATCTGGATTTATTGTTAATCGTTTGAATTGCTCTAACACTGTTTTATATTCATTGTCAATTCTATACTTCTCTACGGTACAAAGAAGTATATCTCTTTCTGTCTTTACATATTTGTCTACCTTTTGATGACATTCGTTTTTCAGAGGAGTACCCACAATTAACTCTTGTAAGAGTATTGTCGGCATCAATTCAAGGGTTTCATGCGGATAAATCCAGTTTGCCATAGTTATATACTTTTAATTTGATGTTATTCTTTCGTTGCAATCTTTTATCTAGTAAAAAAGGCTTCAATTTTTTTTCAACCGCGCTTACTTCATGGCGCACTATACCCATGCTTCATGGCATACTATACCCATGCTTCATGGCATACTATACCCATGCTTCATGGCATACTATACCCATGCTTCATGGCACACTTACACCATACTTTATAGAAAACTCAGAAATGAGTAACAAAACGAGAAATGAGTCACGAAATGCTCTACGGGAAAAAAGGAATTATTTAATATTTGTTACATGTTTAAAATATATCTACTATCTACTCGTCATCTGATTCGTATTCCTCTTCCTCAATCTCCTCGTCGTCATCTTCTGGCAGTGCCTTGATTGTCTTCGATTCTTCGCACCAAATTCCTAGTTCATCCTTTGTCACTGGATCGTATAGAATATTCTCTGTCGATTTCAGATATTTCTTTCCCTCATGTTCAAATCGTGTTACCGTTACTTTTGCCTTTGGCTCTTCTATTTTTGCTACTTGTTCCTCCGCTTTCTTTTCATCCTTCTTTACATCCTTCTTTGCAGGCTTCTTTTCTTTCTTCGCTTCCGCCTTTGCTGCCTTCTCCGCTGCGCGCTTTTCTTCACGTGCTTGTTTCTCCGCTTCTTTCTTTGCTGCCTTTGCCGTTTCCTTTTCTGCTTTCTTTAACTCTTTCTCCTCTGCTGAAACCTTCTCCTTCTTCGGCTTTTCTTCGACTACTACTTCACTGGTAACTACTTCGCTTTCCGTCTTGTTTACCACTGCCTCTTCTACTAGTTCAGCAAACAAGTCTACTACACCACTTGTTTCCACTTCCTTTGGCGCCTTCTTTGGACGACCTCTCTTCTCACCTTTTTCTTTCTTTTCTTTTACTACTTTTTCTTTTACTGTTTCCGTGAAATGCTCTTCATCGATCATGATTGACATCACTTTCGCGTCTTCTCTTACCTTCTCTATGGAAATGTTCTTCTTCTTCAGAATAGACAGGAATGCGCTCGGTTTACGACCCTTCGGGTCTCTGAATTCCATTAAACCGCATTTCATTCTATCTGAAATACAACCATTGTCTGGTAATCCTGATGCATTCTTTGAACACTCTTCTTCGCACGTCTTACAGTATCTATCACCTTCCTTCTTGTTCTTGCATTGAGTGAATAGACCATTGTTGTATTTCAAACCTTCACAATCATACTCATTTATACATTCTTTATTGAATGGAATTGGCCATGATAATTTCATACCGACACTACTAACACTCAAATTCACATCCTTACTACCACACAGACCCAGTCTATTTATTGCCTCTGAACCATCAAAATTATATAATGAACCACATTCATTTATATAACACACTATCACTGACTCCAACGCTTTTGATAACCTTTTTGATAAAATACTCATTCTTATTTATCACTTCTATTTTACATAAACTTCTTTTTCAATTTTTTTTTTACTTATTCACTTTTTGTTCCACCTTTAGAAAAGGTGGAACCAAACATCAAATCAATATTTTTTTTGTATTTGTTACAGTAACCTCTCCCACAATTTTTGTTTTTGTTACATTATTTATAGAGGTATAAATAATTTCACAATTTTTTTCTGATTTACTATTTGAATTAGATTTACATAAACAAGCACATCGTTTTATCACTTGACTAGGTATCTTATTAATAGGAATGTCTGTTTGCAAGACAACATGACATGATGAACTATTGGTTATGTGAAACCATATATCACTATCTTTTGCATTATCTATCAATTCCCAATTATCATATTTATTTCTACCAATATAAATTGTATATTCGATGTTATTGTAAACATATGATTCCATTTTTATTCTATTTTCGGTTTACTTGAATAGAATAAAATCAATTTTTAATAATTTGTTATATTTATCTTCTTATATTTACAAAGTTTTTCATATTTTTAAGTTTAGAATTAATAATGGCTTTTTTTTGACTAGGTGTAATTTTAAAATAATTGTTTATTTTTTCGTTTATTTTTTCTGTCATTATTTCATTTTTTGTTTCACTATGATTAATACGTTCATTTACTTCTATACCATTTAATATTTTATATTTAATAATTTTTCTTTTTTCTTCACATCTATTACAAATACATCCTTCATCTAAATAATGATTTGTCTGAATAACATCCATATATTTATTTTCGTTAGATATAGATTCATATAGATTATATTCATCAAAACTAAATGGTTTAAAAGGCCCTGTTACTTTTTCATTCCATTCTAATAAATATTTTTCTTTTTCTTGAGGTGAATAGTAATAATCCAAATATTTACAATTTCTCAACTCATTAAAAAAATTTTCTGGTAGTTTATATTGTTCTTTAAATTGTGTATATAATTCATTGATAGGTTTGGAAGTTGTTTCATAATCTTTAACTATTTTTATTGGATGATCCAATAATTTTGATAAAATGACATCCCATAATTTTGAATCACATAATCTTAATTTTATGTATATGACATCATGATATTTGATCATGAGATATTTATTTATGCAATCAAAATATTCTGGAATCGGTATTTGATATTTGTCTAAAAAATTATCACCAAGACCAATGTAAGGGAAAATTTTATTGAAACGTTTTATAATTTTATCCATACTATATTTTTTTATATTTTCAGGAGTGTTATTAAAATGTAAAGTATCTATTTTTTCAAAAAATGCAGAAATTTTACGTTCAATTGGACTTCTATATACATCGATTACATATACATTATACCCAATATGTTTGTTATACAATATGATCTCATTTATTGTCACTCCCTTTATATTTGTCAACGCTTTTAACATTTCTTCATCATGCATATGAATAACTGTATATTTATCAGATGCAAATAATCTCATAGATGTTACTAAAGTTGTTGAACCTACTTTTGGTTTTGTGTATACAAAAATAATTTTATTTGTTTTTATATTGTCGATTTTTAATACAGTATTTGTATGTTTTAATAATGCCATTTTTTGTGGATTACTTAAAAATTCAAATTGATTTTTCAAATTTCGTATCTCCATAAATTATACATACAATTTTAAATTAAGGTTTTAACAAATTTAATAATCTGACAGATTAAAACTATTTAGATATAATTAAATATTTTTATTTAATTATATTATTTATGTTTTTGCAATTTTGCTATAAAACTAAAAAAAAAATAAAATTTGATGAGTATGTCTATATTGATTATATACCATCTTCTATTAAAGACAGAGATATGTTGTGGTGGAATAATATAGAATTATACTTATTTAAAGAGTCTTGTATTTTAGAAATAAAAAATTTATTGAATCGTCACCCTAAAATGAAATATAGAGATGCTATAAAATTATTATATCAACCAGGAAATATGACTATTATATATGATGAAACAAATTTTATGGAGTAGTTAACTCAAATATTTTCTCTAGGTTTGGTTGTTCGTGGTCTGGATTGAGTAGTCCTTTTTGGATTTGATTCAGATGTCGATGAACGCTTCTGATAAGTCCATTCACTTGTTTCTCTTGGTCCTTGTCCGCGAACTTTGTGTCCAGAAGACTGAGGAGGACGTGCTGATCGTGGCATCTTCACTGGCTCGGATTTTTCTTGTTCTTCAGTTATTGTTTCGCGATAATTATTTCGAGTAGTTCTAAATTCACGTCGTGTTTCACACATCAGTTTACCTCCTTTGATACCGGAAACATTAGATGCCTGAAATTCATGAGGACCTTCAGTAGTCCGTAAAAGATTCATATCAACATACTCTCCTTGAACCAAATACTTGTATTGTTCAGAATCCACTTTAATTGCACTATGATGCACAAAAATATCTGTTCCAGATCGCTCTCCATCGGTAATGGTAATAAATCCAAAACCCGCCTTATTATTAAACCACTTAACTCTGCCGGTAAAAGTCGCCTCAGCGTTTGTTACAGGAACACTTGTATTCATTTCTGTATGTGAATAATTATAGCAATCTATCTTTAAATTGTTTATAAAAAATATTTATAAAGAATAATTTTTATTTTGTTTTATTGTTTTGTTTTATTGTTTTGTTTTGTTATTTCTAATACTAATATATCCCTTTTCCATTGCATCGTCAATTTTATTAAATGTATCGTTATTATTAACAATATTATTAATATTGTTGTTTTCCATATATTTGTCACCGATCATATCAAAATATATATCTTTCAAATATGTATTCCACATACTATTTTCATCGGACAAATTATTATTCATAATATATGAAGAAAGCGTGCTTTTTTCTGTTAATTCCACACCATATGCATATAGACCATTACCGCGAGTATAATTAAATTTATGTGCACATTCTACACAATATCCTATAAATACTCCATTATAATATCCATTCAATTGACATTCTTCACAATTATTTGGACCAGTATCATGATTGTCATTAGATAAATTTTCCAAAGCCCATACAATCGGGAAATGTATATCATAAAAGATATCACTTCCTTTTATATTATAAAATTTACCTGGATTTCCCTGGTAAATATCAATTTCTTTTTTCGGAACAATACTAAGGGTTATTATAAACGTCGGTTTCATTATCTTTATTAATTAGTTATTATCAAGTATTAATATTTTATTTCAATTTTTTTATTTTTATTTTTGTTTTTGTTTTTTGTTTTTATTTGTGATAAGATGAAGTAAGTATTTCATTTAAAAAATCATAATTTGGATCTTCATCAAATTTCAAAGAACGTATATATTTTATCATTTTTTTGAAAAATTCAGGAACATTTTGATCTAGAATACGTTTTTTGCTTTCTATTATATTTGTTAGTTGTTCTGAATTATAATTTGCCCATTCCATATTATCTAATAAAAATAACATTACATAAACAATTGATTCTAAATCATCTCTTCGGCTTGGTTCTATTTTGTAATGAACATTCAAACTTATATAATTTACTGTTCCTATAATATTCGATATTTTTTTAATGGGTATATGTGTATCATTTTCTAATTTGAAACGTTTACAAAAACCAAAGTCAATCAAATGTAGTTTTTGATTTTGAGTTGTTTCTAAACCAAATAAAAAATTATCTGGTTTGATATCACGATGTATCATATCTCTATAATGTAGCGATTTTATCAAGCGAATCATTTGTATTCCAATATCAATGATTTTGTTAACAGGAATACAATTCCGTTTTTTTCGAAATGTGCTTAATGAATCTCCTAACAAATTCATTACCAAAAATGTATGACTATTATCTGAACCAAACCATTTTACTTCTGGAAACCCGTCTATCTTTCTTAGATATACGTATATTTTTGCTTCATTTTTTAACAAACTAGTTTCACTTATTTTTTCTATTTTTATGGCAACCTGTTCTTTAGTTCTAATATTTTCTCCCTTGTAAATAGCACCATACATACCATTATTTATTTTTTCTAATAGTTTGTATTTATTGAATAGAATCATATTCATTTTATTATTGTTTGTTAGATGTATAGATGAGTTTTATCTAATAAAAAACTTATTTATATATTTATTTGTATGTTTGTATGTCTATTTGTTTTATTGATATATGCAAACTATATAAACAAATGACTAGAATATTTATATAATATATCACAATATAAAATGGTCAAAATATGTTCGCAAACATATCCTGCAAATAAGGAGGAATTATATAAATCCCATTTTGAAAAATACCCATTCCCATTGAGTAGTTTTCAAAAATTTACGATTGAAGCAGTTGTAGAAGGCCATCATGTTTTAGTATGTGTTCCAACTGGTTCTGGGAAAACACTAAGTGGAGAATTTGCAATAGAACATTTTATTAATAAAGGTAAAAAAGTGATCTATACCAGTCCCATCAAAGCATTAAGTAATCAAAAGTTCTATGATTTTACCAATAAATTTCCACATATTTCTTTTGGAATTTTAACTGGAGACATAAAATTTAATCCTGAGGGTAGTGTATTAATCATGACTGCAGAAATATTATTAAATACACTTTACAAAAAGAAATCTACAAGTGCTATTGCAGGTATGGGAATGGCTGAGGGATCAAATACAAACTCAAGAACAAACATGACAACGTTTGAAATGGATTTTGACAATGAATTAGCCTGTGTTGTGATGGATGAGGTTCACTATATCAATGATGTAGATCGTGGTAAAGTATGGGAAGAAACAATTATGATGTTACCAAAACATGTTCAAATGGTTATGTTATCTGCTACATTAGATTCTCCTATAAAATTTGCATCATGGTGTGAAACCAGAGGAAATACAGAGGAAACCCCGGCTTCTGATAAAATTGTCTATTTGGCACCAGCACACGAACGAATTGTGCCTCTTACACATTATTCATTTATTACATGTTCTACTGGTATTTTCAAAGCAGTAAAAGACAAACAAGTTCAACAAGAAATCATGATGATTACTAACAAAATAAATGAATTACAAAATTCAAAGGGTAAATTCAATGAACCAAACTTTTTGCAAATCAAAAAAACACTGCAATTATTCGAATCAAAAAACCAATTTGTAAAGAGAGCACATGTTTTAAATCAGGTATCGAAATACATGGTCGAAAACAATATGCTACCTGCCATATGCTTTGTTTTTTCAAGAAAAACACTAGAAATTTGTGCCAAAGAAATTACTACCAATTTATTAGAATTTGATTCCAAAGTCCCATACATTTTGAGAAAAGAGTGTGAACAAATTATCAGAAAGTTGCCGAATTGGGAAGAATATATCCATTTACCAGAATATGTCCAAATGGTTGGATTATTGGAAAAAGGTATCGCCATTCATCATGCTGGTATTATGCCTATTCTAAGAGAAATGGTTGAATTGTTATTTGCAAAGGGTTACATTAAATTATTATTTGCCACTGAAACATTTGCAGTCGGTATTAATATGCCTACAAAAACAGTTGTCTTTACTGATGTAAATAAATTTGATGGAAATGGTATGCGAATGTTGCACTCACATGAATATACTCAGATGGCTGGGAGAGCAGGACGGCGAGGTATTGATACGGTGGGTCATGTAATCCACCTCAACAATTTATTCAAAAATATAGAGCCAACCAATTACAAAAATATGATGAAAGGCGATCCGCAAAAATTAACATCCAAATTCAAAATATCATATCATTTGCTACTAAATTTGATAGATATTGGCGACCAAAATTTTGCAAGATTTGCAAAGCAAAGTATGATTCAAGAAACCATTGACAATGAAGTCAGAGGAATTTACTATAAAATGACCGAAGTAGAAAAGGAGGGTCATGTATTATCGAATTCCTTGCAATATTTACGAACTCCTAAAGATGTAATAGACGAATACATTGATCTAACCAATAAACGTATTCATGCAGTGAATAGTAAACGCAAAGAAATTGATCGGAAAATACAATCCTTGACAAATGACCACAAATTTATTGAAAGTGAAAAGAAGAGTGTTATATCCTATAATAAAAAGATGGAAGAATTGAATTTATTACAAGATGATATTGCAAGAACCGAAACTTATATAGAACAAAATGTGCAAATAGTGATCAATCTACTCACCCAAACACATTTTGTAGAAAAGCATGAAGTGAATGGATATAAATTAACAGTGAAAGGTATCATTGCATCTCAGATTCGTGAGGTGAATTGTATATTATTTGCGGATTTAATTTTCAATAATACATTTGATGCATTTACAACAAATGAATTAATTGCTATTTTCAGTTGTTTTACTAATATAACTGTATCTGAGGAATTACGTTCAGCATTACCAACATCACAAAATAGAGAAGTTCAAAAAATAATTTATGAAATGATAAATCAAAAACGTATCATTGAAGATAAGGAAGCGTCGCTAAATATAAATACTGGCACTATATATGATATGCAATTTGATTTAATTAACTATGCTTTTGAATGGTGTAATTGTGAAAATGTAGTCGATTGTAAACTATTGTTACAAAAAATATCTACAGAAAAAGAAATATTTTTAGGTGAATTTGTAAAAGCATTACTTAAAATAAATAATATTGCATGTGAGTTGGAGAAAGTGGCTGAGTGTATTGGAAATATACCTTTATTGCATAAATTAAAAGAAATTCCACAAAAAACACTTAAATATGTAGCAACAAATCAATCATTATATATATAATTTGTCGATTCATCAATCATCTTATTATCTTGTTTTAATGTTGTTTTAATCTTGTTTTATCTTGTTTTTATAACTGATACTTCTTTGACATGATAATTATATAATTTTACTGGATTATATTTTTTTAATGGAAGGTATTCGCAACTTAATGGTCTATAGTTACCATCTTGAATACCTATATCATCTTGTGTTTGATATCCACAATTACATATCAATATATATTTAAAATTTTTATTTTCAACTAAATAATCTAAAAATTTATAAATATTATCTAAAGACCAATGTTGTATAACATCCTTTAATATACACATGTCTCCATTTTTAATTATTTCTTTATTATTACAAAAATCTAAATGTATAAAAGAATATTTCGGCAATGAGTATTGTTTTGAGTTATAATCGATAATTTTTTTATATGCATCGTAACCAGTATATAAAATATCTAAGTCATCATATATCAATTTTCCACATCTAAAATCTCCACAACCGAAATCAACAATGTTTTCAATATTATGTTCAATTATAAATTTTTTTAAAAAAGGAATATATGTATCTTTATTAAAAATAATAGAACTTCCATCTCCACTACTACCATCATATTCTGTATTTTTATTATCACCCCATTCATGTCTTTCGTAAACATCCGTAAAAATTTTTTCCATTATAATATATTAAAATTAGTATTTATTATTATTTATTATTTATAAATTGCATTAATTTATTTTCCATTTCAGTGGATGCTCCTGATAAGTAATTACACGAAGAACTTGTATTTTTCTTGTTCAATGTAGTCCATTCTTGTCCTTGATTATTGGTAATAGAACAATTACAAATGGATTGTTTGGGATTATGTGGGTTAATGGAGCATTTTTTATTCATACAATTTAAATTGATTCCTTTACTAGGACAATTTATGGCTTCATATCCCTGTGAAAGAAGAACTGGGCTAAATGTAGAATAAATATATTGTTCTCCTAATTTACCTTCGGATGGTGCAATTTCAGCGCATGTCTGAGTTCCATAACTATAGTTTACGCCATTGGCAACGTCACATATACAATAAGCATTATTAGTATTTAATGGGTCTGGTATACATTTCGCTGCAGGACATAATGCATAAGATTGATTGCACTTGACAACTTTATTTTGTTTGTAACTAAAATAATACGTAAATATACAAATAATCAAAAAAATAGCCAAAAGAATAAATATCATTTTACTGTTTTTTTCAAGAAACAGCGATACTTGTCTTAATTTCATATATAATATAATATATACAAATTTTTTGATATATATTATTTTTTTCGTTTCACTTGTCAATAACCACTTCCTTGGCAATATTATGAATTACTTTATCTAAATTTGATGGTTCAGCGGAACCCATGGATTCACAAAGGATTTGTAAATATTGATCATTTTGTTTCGAATCACTTTCCTTACAATGAGGATGTTGTTCCGTCCATTTTTGAATTTGTTGAATATTTTTATGACTTATATGATGAATTGCCTTTTTTATTTTTTTATTTTCTTCATTGTCTCTTTCCCATGCATCTTGGTCTTTTACATATAAAACTTCTCTTTTATAATCACTACAATGAATGGGTCTTTTTGAAACATCTAGTTGTTTTAATCCATTAATAAATATCTTCGATATCCCTTCTGTATAACCAAGACGACCAACATTTTCCAAATCTATTAATTGAATTTGCAAGTCATTTACAAAATCAGTGAGATTCAAAGCATCCTTACATTGTTCATTTAAAAATAAATTCAAATTAAATTTTGTTTTGTTGTTACAATTTGTGTTTGTTATATTATTTACCATTTTTCCAGTTTCAAATAATTCTAAAATTTTTTTATTTTGTTCTAAAACCAAATCTTTTAATTCTTTATTTTCTTTCAATTGTTCTTTGAACATATTCGTAATTATTTCCAATTGACTTGATTTTTTATTCTGGTTTTCATTTTCTTTTTCCTCTTTTGCATTATGAATTTCATCATCGTTCTCATATTCCATTATAATATTACATTTATTTTGATGTTTCCATAAACTAGAATGGTGTTTGTATTTATTACCACAGTCACAAATAAATTCATTTGCAACTTTTTGCAACTTTTTGTAGTCATATGTAGTATTCAGATGTTTCGTTGTTGTTAAATGTTTATCATAACTACTTTTTCGTGATGTATTATAGTCACAGTTTTCACAATAATAATCGTGTGCAACTTTTTTGCAACTTTTTGTAGTCATTTGTAGTATATATTGGCAATATAAAAAGTTGCTAAATACTTTTCTTTTTAAAAACTTAAATTTTACAATCTCATTTTATAAATTATTTTTTTGGTTACCATACCTTAAAAAAATTTTCAGTCACAAAACACAATTTTCCAAAAAGTATTTTCATTTTTCGAAAATGGACATTTTTAAAAATGTCCAAAATCGATTTTCCAAAAAAAGTCTTGGGAAAACCCGTTTTTTTCTTTAAGTTTATTTTAAAATATATAAATTATCACTTTATAATATATTATGAAACTATTGAAACATGCATTTACTTTTCACTTTATTACAGTGATTATTTTTGCAATCATATATTATTCTATCTCAAGTGACCATTTTGTTAGTATAACTGGTTCTAATACGCCATTCACATTTGTAGATTATTTTAATTTGAGTATTACTATTCAATCATCGGTAGGATTATCTAGTATACTTCCTATAACAAATTTAGCCAAAACAATTATAATTCTACAGCAATGCACATTATTATTAGGAAATGTTAGTATCGTTTATTTTTTTTCACAATTATAAGAAAGAATGGAATATATGAAGCATTCATGTGATTTGGCATCCAAAAGTGTAAAAAATGGAACTGGACCTTTTGGTTGTGTCATAGTAGACGATCTAACAAATGAAATTCTAGCAGAGGGTAACAACTTAGTAACCAAAATAAATGATCCAACTGCCCATGCAGAAATCGTCGCCATCAGGAATGCTTGTTTGAAAAAACGTTCCTTTATATTAAAAAATTGCAGTTTATATTCGAGTTGTGAACCATGTCCTATGTGTTTAAGCGCCATTTATTGGGCAAGAATAGACAACATTTATTATGCAAATACAAGAAATGATGCAAAGAAAATAGGGTTTGATGATGCCCATATTTATGAGGAAATATCAAAACCTAATCACAGCAGAACAATACCCATGACTCAATGTTTATCTGAGAATCGTTTAGATGCTTTTGAGGCGTGGTCATCTAGTCAAGACAAA
>Ga0114959_10002601_pt1 | contig 14634 bp, 11 predicted proteins | sample C_130625_EF_Meta_FD_87317 | JGI IMG/M metagenome (GOLD analysis project Ga0114959, IMG submission 87317) | Freshwater microbial communities from Lake Croche, Canada to study carbon cycling - C_130625_EF_MetaG | ecosystem: Environmental > Aquatic > Freshwater > Lake | place: Lake Croche, Canada...
CCGAAATCCGTTCTCACGCGCGGCGAACGCGTCCCACGGATTGGAGGAGACGAACACCAGACGGGACGCGTCGCCACCAAAGCGATCAATCGCCAGACGATAGACACGCGGATCAGGCTTGAAGATGCCGACGCTCTCCACGCTGAGCACTGCATCGAGCAGATCGGCAATACCCGCCGCCGCCACGCCCTGCGCCAGCATCGCCGGCTCCCCGTTGGAGAGAATGGCCCGTCCCAGCCCGGCATCGCGCAGCGCGGTCAGCATCGCCACCACCTCCGGATAGGCCTGCAGCGCGCGATAGGCGAGGCGCAGATCGGCCAGCAGCGCCGGATCGTCAATCCCCCGCGCCGCCGCTACCACGGCCAGCGCCTCATCGGTGAGAACGGCGAAGTCACGATGCTGCGCGGGGCCGGCAAGGCTGCGGATCCAGCTATATTCGAGCTGCTTGGCCCGCCACGCCGCCGAGATCTGCGCCCAATCGGGCCCCAGCCGGTCGGCATGGCGCGCCATGGCGGAATGCACGTCCAGCAGCGTGCCGTAGGCGTCAAACACAACGGCGTGGGTCTGGGGCAAAGGATCAGCCTTCCTGGCGATAATTGGGCGCTTCGCGGGTGATCGCCACGTCATGCACGTGGCTCTCACGCAGCCCGGCGCCGGTGATGCGACGGAAGCGCGCGCCCTGTTGCAGATCGGCGATCGTCGCCGAACCAGTATAGCCCATGCCGGCGCGCAGCCCGCCCACCAGCTGATGCAGCACCGCCGAGACCGGGCCCTTATAGGCGACGCGCCCTTCAATGCCTTCCGGCACCAGCTTCAACGCGTCCTTCACCTCCTGCTGGAAGTAACGATCCGCCGAGCCGCGCGCCATGGCGCCGAGGCTGCCCATGCCGCAATAGGATTTGTAGGAGCGGCCCTGATAAAGAAAAACTTCGCCCGGCGCCTCGTCCGTGCCGGCCAGCAGACTGCCGATCATCACCGAGTCGGCCCCGGCGCCGATTGCCTTCACCAGATCGCCCGAGGTGCGCACCCCGCCATCGGCAATCGCCGGCACGCCAAGCTCACGACACGCCGCCGCTGATTCCATCACTGCGGTGAATTGCGGCACGCCGACACCCGCGACAATGCGCGTGGTGCAGATGCTGCCCGGCCCGATGCCGATCTTCACCGCATCCGCCCCGGCGCGGATCAACGCCGCCGCTCCCTCGGGCGTGGCCACATTGCCGGCAATCACCTCAACGGCGTTGGACATCTCCTTGATCCAGCTCACCGAGCGCAACACGCCCTCGGAATGACCATGCGCCGTGTCCACCACGATCACATCCACCTCCGCCTCGATCAGCGCGCGGGCACGGGCATGCCCGTCCTCGCCCACGCCGGTCGCGGCGGCGACGCGCAGCCGGCCCAGCTCGTCCTTATTGGCGAGCGGATGGGTCTGCGCCTTGTCCATATCCTTCACGGTGATCAGCCCGACGCAGCGATACGCGTCATCCACCACCAGCAGCTTCTCGATGCGATGGCGATGCAGCAATTGCCGCGCCTGATCCGGCTGCACGTTCTGCCCAACGGTGATGAGGTTCTCCCGCGTCATCAGCTCATAGACCTTGAGCGTCGGGTCGGTGGCGAACCGCACATCGCGGTTGGTGACAATCCCCACCAGCCGCCCCGTCTCGCGCTCCACCACCGGAATGCCGCTGATATGGTAATGCGTCATCAACCCGCGGGCGTCTGCCAGGGTCTGGTCAGGATGGATGGTGACGGGGTTGATCACCATGCCGCTCTCGAATTTCTTCACCCGGCGCACCTGCGCCGCCTGATCCTCAATCGAGAGATTCTTGTGGACCACGCCCATGCCACCGTTCTGTGCCATGGCGATGGCCATGCCGCCTTCCGTCACCGTATCCATCGCCGCTGAGATCAGCGGAATGTTAAGATGAATGTTGCGCGTCAGCCGCGTCCGCGTGTCCGTCGCCGCCGGCAGCACCTGCGAATAAGACGGAACGACAAGCACATCATCAAACGCCAGCGCCTCCGTGACGCGCCCGCCAAACGGGTCATGCGTCTGGATGCGCGGCTGTGGGTCGGTGAGACCGTCGGGAGGTGTCATGGCCGGAATCTCCGCTGCGGCGGCCACGCCAGATGCGCGGCCCAGCCTGCCTTGACGGCGTGACTTAACCCCGGTCAGGGGCGAGCGCAAGGAGAGAGAAGGCAAGGAAGGGCGGGCTCTGCCCGCACCCGCCAGGGGCCAAGCCCCTGGACCTCATTCTTTTGAGGGTTGTCGATCTTCAGAGAGGGGGCGGGCAGAGTCCGCCCTTCCTTGCCTCACTTCACCGCCCCTGACGTCAAGCCCGCGATGAACTGCCGCGACAGCGCCACGTAGCACAGCGTGATCGGCAGCGCCGACAGCGTCAGCCCTGCGAACAGCACGCCCCAATCGGTGTTGAACTCGCCCATGAACACCGTCAGCCCCTGTGGCAGGGTCTTCAGCCGGTCGGTGGTGAGGAAGACCAGCGGGAAGAAGAAATCATTCCAGATCGGCACCGCGTTCTGGATTCCGGCGATGATCAGCGCCGGACGGGCCAGCGGGAGCATCACCTGAAGCATCACGCGCAGTTCCGAGGCGCCCTCGATTCGCGCTGCCTCCTCCAACTCGCCCGGCAGTGCGCGCAGAAAGCCGGTGAGGATGAACACCGCGCTTGGCAGACCCATCGCTACATAGACGAGTACCAGGCCACCCCGGCTGTCGATGAGACCGAGCCAGTCCATCTGCACGAAGAGAGGAATCACCGCGAGCTTCAGCGGCACCATCAGTCCGGCCAGGAACAGCATCAGCAGCGCCTCTCGCCCACGAAACGCGTAGCGCGACAAGCCGTAGGACGCCATGGTGCCGACCACCAGCAACACCGCAACCGAAGCCGTGGTGATCAGGGCCGAGTTGCCGAGATATGCAACAAAACTCGTCTCGCGGAAAATGGTACGCAGATTGTCAAACGAAAGCGCCTCGGGCAGCGCCATTGGCGAGGCGAACAACTCGGCGTTGGTCTTGAAGGCGCTGAGCAACATCACCGCGATCGGCGCCAGCATGAACAACGCGTTGAGCAGCAGGAAGGCCTGGATCAGCGTATGGGTCAGCCGCTCGCCGCGCATCAGATATCAACCTCACGCCGCCGCAACACCCGCAGCGACAGGGCGGAGACCACCGCCAAAAAGAGGAACATCAACACCGCGAGCGCACTGCCATGCCCGAAATCCTGGAGCCCGGACGTGACCGAGCCGAAGGCGGTGCGATAGAAATACAGCCCCAGCACATCCGTGGCGCCGCCCGGCGCGCCGTTGAGCCCCGCCATCACGTAAGGCAGTTCAAACCAGTTGAAGCTGCCGATGAAGGTGAGGGTGAAAATGATGGTCGCCGCCGGCGCCACCAACGGCCAGATGATGCGGCGCAGCAAAACCCCATCCGTTGCCCCATCGAGCCGCGCCGCTTCGAGGGTCTCGGCGGGAATGCGCTGCATGGCGGCGAGAAAGATGAGCGCCGGAAATCCGGTCCAGTGCCAGAGATTGGCCAGCATGATGCTGGGAAGCGCGGTCTCCGCATCACCCAGCCAGGGCGGGCCCTGGATGTGAATCAAAGCAAGAACCGCGTTGACCGCGCCGAACAGCGGATGCAGCAGCAATTTCCAGAGAAACCCCACAATCACCGCCGACAGCACCACTGGCAGGAACAGGATCACCTGATGCACCCGATGCCCCGGCAGCGATTTCAGCAAAGCGAAGGCCAGCAGATAGGCCAGCCCGTTCTGAATGACCATCAGGCCCGCAAACACCACGACGTTGTGGCGCAGGGCGGCGAAGGTCCAGTCCCGCCAGGGAGGTGCTGACAGCACGTCGGTGAAGTTGCGCAGCCCGGCAAACCCGGAAGGCGCCAGGCCGTTAAAGTCAAAAAACGCATAGCGCAACGCGCCGAGCAACGGCCAGGCGACGAAGATTACCAGGATGGCGGCGGCCGGCGTGATCAGACACGCCAGCCACAGCCCCAACCTGATTCCGGGCCGCAACCTCACTTCTTCTGGAACGGCGTGAAGTAGCGCGCGATGCCGGCGGTGACATCCGCCCCTACCTGCGCCGGCGTGGTCTGGCCGGCGAACATCTTCTGCACGCCGCCGGAGAGCAGTTCGCTGCCGGTCGGCGTGTCAAAGCGGAAATGCACCGCCATGATATAGGGGATCGCGGTGGCGTTGAGCCTCGCGACACCGGACAGCAGCGGATCGGTGATCTCCACGCCCTTGATCGGCGAGATATTACCAAGCAGCGAGGCGAATTTGTCGCCATAGGCCTTGGTGCCCATGAAACGCACCAGCTTGATGGCGTCCGCCTGGTTGGGCGACTTGGCGTTCACCGCATAACCGCCATCGAAGAACTTCGCCACATAGCGCGCCCCGCCCGCCTTGGCCGCCACGGGGGCCACGAAATCCATATTGATCTTGGGGTTCTGCTTGCGGAAATTGGCGATCTCGAAGCTGCCGCCGGCAAAGATCGCGGCACGGCCAGTGAGGAAGAGCTGCTGGGCGGTCGGGTAGTCGATGCCGGTATAGCCCTGCGGCATAAGATCGCGCAGTTCGAGCAGCTTGGCGAGCGCCCCCACATAGCGCGGATCCTCGAAGGTGGCGCGGCCGGCAAGGATGTCGGCGACGAAATCGGGGCCGAGGAAGGGGGCGGTGAAGATGCCGGTGAACACCTCGTCCATCCATGCCGTGGCGGTGCCGTTGGCAATCGGCGTGATACCCTTCTCCTTCAAAGCCTTGCCGACGGTCAGCAATTCATCAAACGTCGCGGGCGGGGTCAGGCCCGCCTTCTCGAACACGTCCTTGTTGATGAACAAGCCAAGGGTCTGCGAGGCGTAAGGCAGCGCATACACTTTGCCATCGGCGCGCAACGTCTCGGCGGCCAGCGCCTCGGCGGGCAGATTGGCGAGTTCCGGCACGATGCTGGTGTCGAGCGGCAGATAATACCCGGTCTTGGCGAATACTTCGAGCCCGCCATAGGCGCGGGCCTGCAACACGTCACCCCCACGGCCGGCGGCGAGCGCGGTGCTGGCGATGGTGTTGTAGTTCTCGGCGGCAAAACTCTCAAACTTCACGTGAATGTCGGGGTTGAGCTTGCTGAAATCATTGAACAGCTCGGTGTAGGCGGCACGGTCTTCCTGGCGCCAGGTCCAGAAGGTGATGTCCCCCGCCAGAGCGGGGGTCGCCACGCCGATGGCGGTGGCAAGAACGGCCACGCGGGCGAGATGGGTTCGGATGGACATGGCGAGGCTCCCGTTGAAGGCGTTTGGTTGACGTATTAGTTCACCGCCCGTCGTCCATAGTCCAGAGCGATCACCTGGTCGGCAACGTGAAAGAAGCGGTCATCATGGCTCACCGCCACCACCGTCTTGCCTGCCTCGCGCAGGCGCGGCAGCAGCGTCTCATAGAACAGGGTGCGGAACGGCGGGTCCTGATCGGCCGCCCATTCATCGAGCAGCAGCACCGGCCGGTCATCCAGCAGGGCCACCACCATCGCCAGACGCTTGCGCTGCCCGGTGGAGAGCGTGCGCACGGTAAAGCCGCCATTTTCAAAGCGGGTCACGGTGCTGAGCCCGAACTCCTCCAGCAAGGCCGCGACCTTGGCCGGATCGGCATCCCGGCGGCCATAGAGCCGGTCAAACAGATGGAAATCGGCGAAGATCACGCTGAACAGGTCCTGGCAGCCGCGCGGATCGCAGCGCTGGCCGTTGATCAGCACCTCGCCGAACGCGGGGCGGTAAATACCGGCCAGCAGCTTCATCACGGTCGATTTGCCCGAGCCGTTGCCACCGACGATGAAGCTGATCTTGCCGGCCGGGATGTCCAGATCGATCGGCCCCACCCGGAACCCGGCCTCGCCCGGATAGGCGAAGCTCGCGCCGCGCAGCGCGATGCCGGTGAACGGGCCGGGCGGCGGCGGCTCAGGCGCTGACAGCGGCTCCAACCGGTCAAACAGCTCGGCGATCTCGCCATAGGCCGAGTTGGCGCGCGCGATGCTGCCCACCGAGGTGATGATATCAGCCGGCAACATGATGATCACGGTGGCGGCCACCGCCCCGGCCATCGCCAGTTCCGGCCAGATCGCCGGCAGCAGCAGGCCGGTGATGCCCATCAGGATCATCGGGATCGCTCCACCCAAAGCCGAGTTCAGCGCCATCAGCTCCCCCGCCTCGATCCGTCCGCGCGCCGCATCGCGCACCGCGGGCGCAATCCGCTCGGCCTGCAACTGGGTGCCGCGCTGCGGCATCAGCCGAATTTCCTTGAAGCCGGCCACCAGCTCCGCGAGGCCCTGAGCCGCCGCCCTGTCGCTGGCGCGGGCGCGCTCGTGCCGGTCCAGCAGGATGCGCTGAAACACCCACCAGATCGAAAGCAGCGCCGCGAGACCCGCCAGAAAGCCCAGCAAGATCTGGCCCGGCCAGAACAGCATCACAACCACAATGCCCATCATCCCGCCGGCCGGAAAGATCAGGGCGGCGATGTGATTGACGGCGGCCGCCATGTCGCCGGCGCAGCGCGAGACAATGTTGATCGCCTCACCAAGCCCCAGCCGCTCCAGCGCACCGATATCCGAGCCCACCACGCGCGACATCAGCCGCAGCTGGATGCGTGCATTGGCCCGCTGCACCAGATCGGTGAGATCGACCAGAATGGCGAAGATGCCGGCCTTGGCGACCACCAGCAGCGCCAGGAAGCGCAGCAGCAGGCCAAATCCCTCATCGAGCGTGATCGCCTCCTTGGAGACCGTGCCCAGCACATCGTTGATCGCCGCGGAGGCCAGGCCGAGCGCTGCCAGCAGCACTGCCATCCACGTCAGGCTGCGCCGCCCGAAGGAGCGCACCAGATGCCACAGATGCATCAGACCTCCTGCTCGATTATCTCACGCACCACGCCCTGCTCCATCACCACCAGCAGGTCACAGCGATCGAAATACCGATCATCATGCGTGGCGGCGATCACCAGCTTGCCGGCTTCACGCATCTCCGCGAGCAGCTCGGTGTAGAACAAATGGCGGAACTCGGGGTCCTGATCCGCGGCCCATTCGTCAAACACATAGATTGGCCGATCGTCGAGCAGCGCCACCAGCAATGCGAGGCGCCGGCGCTGCCCGGTGCACAAGGCGGCCACAGTGGTGAAACCGCCATTGACGAATTCTGTCTTGCCGGCAAGGCCGAAGCGCCGCAGCAGCGTGCCCATTCGCACCGGGTCAGGCGTCACGGGGCCAAAGGGCCGCTCGAACAGATGAAAATCACTGAACACGGCGGCGAACAGCGATCGCAGCGCCGCCCGTCCCGCCGGTCTTCCATCCAGCAGCATACGGCCCTCGCCGGGCGGATACAGCCCGGTGATCAGCTTCAGCAGCGTGGATTTGCCGCTGCCGTTGCCACCCACCAGAAACACGATGCTGCGCGGCCGCAGCGTCAGATCGATCGGTCCGATATGCCCGATCTGTTCGGTCTCGGCGCTGGGATAAACAAAGCGCACGCCCTCGAGCTGCAAGGTCGTGAACCGGCCACGGCCGCGCGGGATCTCGGCCTGCGGGCTGGCGGCTTCGTCCAGTTCCACCTCGAGCGCGCGCAGCCGGCGCACCGCGCCGCTGGCGGCCAACAGATCGCTGATGCTGTAGGCGATGCCGGAGCTGGAACCGGTGGTGTACAGCACCAGGAAGGTCACCATCGCCCCATCCGGCCCGAAACCGAGCGAGGCGGCGGAAAACGCCGCGACCCCCGCCACCAGATAGATCGCGGCATTCTGCAACTGGCCGAAGCGGTTGATGCGCCGCACGATGCGCAGCCGGGGCTCCAGCGTCGCCTGAGCGGCTGGGCGCAGGCCGGCGGCGAACAGGTCCTCCCGCTTGCGCGCATCCACCCGCAGCTCCTTCACGCCGGCGATCACCGAACGTGCCAGATCGAGCAGCCGTGCCTCAGCGTCATCGGCGAGGTCGGCATCCGCGTCCATCCGCGTGATCTCAGCTGAGCGGGAGAAGGCCACCAGCACGACGATCAGCATCAACGCGATCACCGGTGCACGCGACAGCAGCACGCCGAGCACCACCACCGCGCTGGCCGCCTCCTTCACCGTGAGGAACACCACACGCTGGCGGTTGGACAGCACGGCGATGTCGCGCGCCGCGACATCCAGCAGCCGTTGCGGCCCGATGCGCTCCAAGGCCAGCAGCTCGATCCGCCGCGCCGCCGTGACCAGGCGCAGCAGCACCCGGCTCAGCATGCCCTCCGAGAGCTGAATGATGCGCCGCAGGGTGATCACCTGCACGAGCACCAGCAGAAACGTGGCGGCGATGAAGCCGACGGCGGTGGTGATCGACACAGTGTCCTCGCCACGCGCGAGCGCGTAAGCGAGCCCCACCATCAGCGCCGCCTCAGCGGCACCGACCAGGGCGGACAGCACAAAGAGCAGGCCACCCTCTGCCCCAGCTTCGCTGATGAAGAAGCCCAGCAGCGTGGAGCGATCCGGCAGAGCGAGACGCATAAGGTTGTGATCCTTGCGGCAAAGCGGCGGCACAATGAACGCGGCGGAGGGAGAGAGGAAGGGCTTGGCGCCTATTTCACGGCCTGAACAACCGCCGCCCCTCGCTCCACTGCCATGCCAGCAGCCCCGGCAGCCCGACCGACAGCTCCCGCACCCGCTTTACCATTGACAATGCGATCGCCGTGTCCGCCGGTATCTGGAACAGCCCGCACACCAGAATGAACCCCGCCTCCTGCACGCCCAGCGCACCCGGCACCACAAAACCGGCGCTGCGGGCAGCCATGCCGAGGCTCTCAATCACCAGCGCCTCGGCCAGGGTCACATGAACCTCCATCGCCGTCAGCGCCAGCCACACCTCGAAGGTGCCCAGCATCCAGGCCAGCAGATGCACCGCGAAGCTGCGCGCCAGCGCCCGCCGATTGGCCTGCAGCCGCATCAGCTCGGCATGCAGCCCACGCACCGACTCGATGGACAAGCCGGGAAACACGCGCTGCAACCGCTCGGCCAGCGCCTCGATCAGCCGCATGAGCCCCGCCCGCTGCGCCAACACAAATCCCAACAGCCCCAGCGCCATCGTCACCATCCCGCCTTCAACCCAGGGCAGCCAGCTCTTATCGCCGCTGATGGCGGCCAGAGTGGCGATGCCGATCATCGTCCAGGCGAACTGGGTCAACGCCTCGACCGTCAGGTCCAGCGTCGTGCCGGCACCTGCCAGCGCGCCCGGCACGCCGCGCTGCGACAACATGCGGATGCCAACGAGATTGCCACCCATCTGCGCCACCGGCAGCAGCGAGTTCACCGATTCCCGAATCCAGCGCAGCCGGAAATACACCAGCATCCGCGGCAGACGCTGCCCCACCGACAGCCGCCAGGCGATGCCGGAGAGATAAAGCTGGATCAGATGCAGGCCGATCGTCGCCGGGATCGCCCAGCGCGCTTCCAGCACCTCATGCCCGATGGCCTGCGCGCCGAACCAGGCGACCAGCACCACCAACGCTGTGCCGCCAATGCCTATCGCCAACAACCCCAATCGCATCCGACCAACCCTTGCGTGCCATGCGATCCTGGACCGCCGACGCTTTCTGGCAGGCTAACGCGTGCAGGCAAAGCCCCGCCCATCGCTCAAATCGGCAATCGCACCCGCGCCCGCAATCCTCCGGAGGGGCTGCTGTCCAGTGTGATGTCGCCGCCATGCGCGCGCACAATGTCCTGCGCGATGGTCAGCCCGAGCCCGGTGCCGCCGGCCGCCCCCGAGGCGAAGGGACGGAACACGCTCTCACGCCGTTCGGGCGAGATGCCGGGCCCGTCATCATCCACCACCACCTCGACCGCACGCGCCGTCACCTGACCTGCCGAGAGCGTGATCTGGCCGGCATGGCGACGCGCATTGTCGAGCAGATTGGTGATGGCGCGGCGCATCGCGTCCGGCCGCAGCGCCAGCAGCAGCGGCGCCGGCGCATCAAACACGACCACGGCCCCCGCCCGCCTGGCACTGCTCGCAGCATCACGCAGCACCTCCACCAGATCGGTCAGCCGCGCCTGCTCGCTGCCCTCGCCACGCACAAAGGCCAAATAGCCGTCAATCATCCGGTCCATCTCGCCGATATCGGCCTCCATGTCGGCGATGTCGCTGGCAAGGTCCGGCCGGTGGCTGTGCAAAGCGAGCGCGAGGCGCAGGCGGGTCAGCGGGGTGCGCAGATCATGCGACACGCCGGCCAGCATCTCGGTGCGCTGCTGGAGAAAGCGCCTGATGCGTTCCTGCATGCGGTTGAACGCCGAGGCCGCCTGCCGGATCTCCGCCGCGCCCTCCGGCTTGATCGGCCCGGCATCCCGCCCGATGCCGAACGCCTCGGCCCCCGCCGCCAACCTCCGCAGGGCCCGCACCTGGTTGCGCATGAACAACGCCGCGATGGTGAACAGCAACAGCGACGAACCGACCAGCCAGATCATGAACAGATAGACCGTGCCGGCATTCAGCCGCTTGATCGGCACCAGCACATCAAGAACGCCGTCCTCCATCTGCACCCTTATGAGGATCGAGCGCGGCTCGGCCTGCCAATCCAGCGCGAAGGGTCGCTGCACCCGCTCCTCCAGCGCCAGCACCAGCGAACGGGTGCGCGACACCTCATGGGCGATCTCCTCCGGGTCCAGCCGAAGGAGCGGACGGAACTGCATGGCCAGCTCCAGCCGCTCCCACGCCGTCTGCATCGCCCAGGCGCGATCCTCCAGCGTGGTGTAGCGCGTCATCTGCGAAGCCGTGACAGCGATCTCGCCCGCCACAGCGCCGGCAAAGCGACGCGAGACGATATCGAGATTGCTGCCATAGAAAAGCTGCATCGCCACCGCCTGCACCACGATCAGCGGCACCAGCATGATCAGCAGCGAGCGGCCGAGCAGCGAGCGCGGCAACACCTTGCGCACCGCCTGGGTCTGGCTCTTGGGCAGCAGCCGCATGGTCAGGGCCCCGGCTTCAGCACATAGCCCTTGCCGCGCACGGTGTGCAGAAAGCGCGGGTCACGCGGATCGGCTTCGATCTTGCGGCGCAGCCTGGTGATCTGCACGTCAATCGCCCGCTCGCCGGCCTCATCGGTGCCAAGCGCCTGGGCGATGTCCTCACGCGTCAGCACCTCATGGGCCCGCACGGCCAGCGCCGCCAGCAACGCCGCCTCGCCGCCGGTGAGGCGCACCGAGCCCTGCGGCCCGCGCAGCTCGCCGCGCTGCGGATCAAAATGCAGCCGCCCAAGCTGCACCGGGCTCGCCGGCAATTCGACTTGCGGCACCGCGGCCGGCGCGCGCCGCAGCATGGCGCGGATGCGCAGCACCAGCTCGCGCGGGTCGAACGGCTTGGCCAGATAATCATCCGCGCCCGCCTCAAAGCCGGCGATCCGATCCTCCGGCGCACCGGCGGCGGTCAGCAGGATGATGGGAATACCGCTCGACTCGTCCTTCAGCGACTGAGTCAACGACAGACCGCTCTCACCTGGCATCATCACGTCCAGCACCATGAGATCAGGTTGCAGAAACCGCAGCCGGTCTCTGGCCATCTCCGCCGTCTCGGCCGTGGTGACACGAAACCCGTGCTCGGCGAGGAAACGTTGCAGCAGCGAGCGCAGCCGCTGATCGTCGTCCACCACCAGGATCAGCGCGTCCTCCGTCATGGCTCATCCCTTTCCGTTGCCACGACCGCCATCGAGATAGAGTCGCGCCGCATCGTCCATGATGCCGCGCATCACCCGGCGGAATCCCTCCACGCTGGCGCCACCGGCCTCACGATAGGCCTGGGTGAGACGCTCGCGCTGCTGATCGAACAGCCGTCGCTCCAGCGCCGCCCCCTCCTCCGTCAGCGTCAGCAGGCGCTGGCGCCGATCGGCAAGCCCGGTCGCCTGCGCCACCATGCCACGCTCCACCAGCTCGCCCAGCACCCGCGCCAGGCTCTGCTTGGTGATGCGCAGCAGGCTCAGCAGGTCGGTCACCGAGATTCCGGGATTGCGCCCGATGAAATGCAGCGCCCGGTGATGCGCTCGCCCAAGCCCGATCTCGTCGAGAATCCGGTCCGCAGCGCCGGTGAAGTCGCGATAGGCGAAGAACATCAGGTCCTGGGCGAGGCGCAGTTCCTCCTCGCGCAGGAACAGCAGCCCCGCCCCGGCTTGATGCGGTGCGGCGGCAGATGGATGCGGCAGGTGAGAGACCGGTTGCGCCGCCTGAACCGACCGGTGCGGCCGGTTGGCGATCTTCTGTCCGGACATGACAGGCATACCTTTCGAATGAGGCAGGAACGTTGACGCAGTTTGCGTCTGATTATACCGTCAGGCGTGTTGAAGCAACAATCTTGCGGGAGAGTTCACAGTGGCGCTTGTTCCTTTCGATGACCGGGATGGACTGATCTGGTTCGACGGGGAGATGGTGCCCTGGCGGGACGCCAAGATACATGTTCTCACCCATGGTCTGCACTATGCCAGCGGCGTGTTCGAGGGCGAGCGCGCCTATTCGGGCAACATCTTCAAGCTGCGCGCCCACACCGAACGGTTGATCGCCTCAGCCGGCATCCTGGGCTTTGAGATCCCCTACTCTGCCGATGAGATTGACGCGGCATGCAAGGCCGTGGTCGCGGCCAACGGGCTGACCGACGCCTATGTGCGCCCGCTCGCCTGGCGCGGCACCGAGCAGCTCTCCGTCTCGGCCCAGCAGACCAAGATCCATCTGATGATCGCCACCTGGGCCTGGCCGAACCTGTTCGGCGACAACCGCATGAAGGGCGTGCGGCTGGACATGGCGGAGTGGCGCCGCCCCCACCCGCAGACCGCGCCCACCGCCAGCAAGGCCGCGGGCCTCTATATGATCGGCACGCTCGCCAAGCACGCCGCCGAGGCGAAGGGGTTTGATGACGCGCTGATGCTGGACTGGCGTGGCCAGGTCAGTGAAGGCACCGGTGCCAATGTGTTTTTCGTCATCGATGGCGAGTTGCACACGCCCACGCCGGATTGCTTCCTCGATGGCATCACCCGTCGCGTGGTGATGAGCCTGGCGCGGGCGCGGCAGCTGAAGGTGGTAGAGCGGGCCATGTGGCCGGAGGATATGCAAAAGGCCAGCGAGGTGTTCCTGGTGGGCACCGCGGCAGAGGTGACGCCGGTGCGCCAGATCGGTGAATTGCAGTTCACCCCGGGCGCGGTGACCGAGATGCTGCTGGGGGCGTTTGAGAAGCTGGTGCGGATGGAGCCTGCGGCGGTTGAGGCATTGACAGCCGCCTGACCACAGGGGGCCAAGGGTTCAGCCTCCCCCCTTGGCCCGCCGCGCCATGACGATCCCGGGCAGCAACAAAATCCAGGCAATGCGCGCCTGATAGCGATCATGTGGCCCCGACAGCGCCCCGGTTGTACAGGCGTTGGCAAGCACCGCCACCAGCACGCAAACCGCCAGAATGCGCGCCCGTGGCGGCCCTGCCAGCGCCACACCCACGCTGGCGACGGCCCCCACCAGCAGCAGCGGCACCTGGAACCAGTTGAGCGATAGACCGATGGCGGCAAGCCGGTCCTGAGACTGCAACGTCTCGCTGAAACTTTGCGCCGCGCGCGAACCCAGCAGGCGGCGAATGGCGCCTTCAACCCGCTTTCCCATGTCGGCGCGGGTCAGCACATCGCCCAAAGCCACGCGGTGCAACTGGGTGATGGTGTTGCCCAGCGCCGCCCGCGCAACGCCCAGCGGGTCGCGAACCAGTGTCGCGACCACGATCTGCCGTGCCTCGGGCGCAAGCCCCGTCGGGTCCGCCCCGACCGGCCCATCCGGAGCCCATAGAAACGCGTCACTGTCCGTGGGCACCCGCCCTCGCCAGGCGCACATCCGCCAATGCATCTGCGGGCAGTTGGCCTGAAGCGTCGGCTCAACCAACCCATCGCCACTCAACCTTGCCAGCGCGAACACGGCACCATGCGGGCTCACCGAGACGCGGCCAAACACCGCAGCATTGGTCGCGAGCAACGCCGCCAGCGCCACAACCAGCGGTGCGGCAAGCACCAACGCCCGGCGCCAGCGAAACAGCGCCAGGATGGCGATGCACGCGGCGGCCAGCGGCAGATGGGCCAGATGCACGGCGATGGCAAAGCCCGTGAGCAGCACGAGAGCGGTGCGGACCCACCGCCCATCCTCGCCCAACGCGAGCACCATGAGCCCCAGCACGACGATGGGCGCCCAGATATCCGGCATCAGCAGCGAGGCAAACCAGGGCGCGGCGGACGCTGCGGCCAGCACCGCGCACACCGCCACGTGCCGCAGCGGCCCGGTGCCGCACACCAGACGCTGAACCCGCCACAGCATCCCGGACAGCGCCAGGCCCTGGAGTGCCACGGGAATGTCCAGGCTCACCCCGCCATGCGCCGTGTTCAGCGCCGGACCATAGATGAACGGCTTGTCCCAGATCGCCAGCCAGTCGCCGCCTTGCGCCAGGAAGGCCTCCGAGTCGAAGAACAGGATCGGGCCAAGATTGACAATGGCTGGCCACACCAAGAGCGCGGCTCCAAACAGAATAGCGACGATCGTCACAATCACCGGGTGATATCTGTATAATCGTGCCCACATGGAAGCGGCCTTAAGG
>Ga0114959_10002602_pt1 | contig 14632 bp, 14 predicted proteins | sample C_130625_EF_Meta_FD_87317 | JGI IMG/M metagenome (GOLD analysis project Ga0114959, IMG submission 87317) | Freshwater microbial communities from Lake Croche, Canada to study carbon cycling - C_130625_EF_MetaG | ecosystem: Environmental > Aquatic > Freshwater > Lake | place: Lake Croche, Canada...
ACGGGAACCACGGGTACGACGGGAACCACGGGTACGACGGGAACCACGGGTACGACGGGAACCACGGGTCCAACGGGTTATACAGGCTGGACAGGAACCACGGGTACGACGGGCACAACGGGTATGACGGGTCCAACGGGTTATACTGGTTGGACCGGTATGACCGGAGCGACAGGTGTCACGGGTCCGCCGGGTACTCCGGGGGTATTGGGTACCACGGGTGCGACGGGTACCACGGGTGCGACGGGATACACAGGCCCTACCGGTATCACAGGTAACACTGGTGCTACGGGTGTCACTGGCCCCACTGGTTATACGGGTAACACGGGTGTTACGGGTCCCACGGGTGCCACAGGTGTCACTGGTGCCACTGGTTATACAGGTGTCACAGGTGTCACCGGACCCACGGGCGCGACCGGTGTCACGGGAGTCACTGGTTACACGGGTTGGACAGGTCCCACAGGTGTCACCGGACCCACGGGCGCGACCGGTGTCACAGGACCCACTGGTTACACGGGTTGGACAGGACCCACTGGTACTACAGGACCCACTGGTACCACAGGACCCACCGGTTATACGGGACCGACCGGTTCCACTGGTATCACCGGGCCCACGGGCGCGACCGGTGTCACGGGGACGACCGGTTATACGGGTCCTACCGGCATCACCGGGCCCACAGGTACGACAGGCACGACGGGTACTACCGGGCCTACAGGGACGACAGGTACAACAGGTATCACCGGCCCCACGGGTATCACGGGACCCACCGGTATCACCGGACCCACGGGGACAACAGGACCCACGGGGTCCACAGGTTATACAGGGGTAACGGGTGTTACCGGTGCGACGGGAGTGACAGGTCCCACCGGATATTCACAGTGGTCGTTCGGTGCGACGGGGGGCGCGATTTATTATCCAAATTCGGTGGGTATTGGTACGGTTTCGCCCACGGTGAACACACTCTTGGATGTATCCGGGTCTTCCCTCTTTTCCAGCGTCCAGGAGCGTATTCAGACCGCGAGTGCGGGGTCCATGACGGGTAATGTCCTGAATATGAATTACACCAACGGGGCCATCCTGGTCTTGCCCAATACCATGTCGGTGACGAGCAATTATATCTTGAATATCACGGGTATTCCGCCTTCCGTGGTGGGCGATGTTACCAAGACGTATGTGGTCACGGTCATCAATACGAGTTCAGGGGTGACGACCCTGCCTAACAATTCCATCATCGCGAACGTGGTCAATATTAACGGAACGACGTTACCAGGGACGATGGTGTTTGCTGGCGGGGCCGTCGGATTACCCACCACCACCAGCACGTATTTGATCCAGCAGGTGGCGATCATTACGGTCAATGGTACACAGACCATTGCCATGAGTAGTGTCAGTCAGTACAGTTAAGTACGGGAGCGTAGTAACTTAGACAATTGATTTTACATATAGGGTATATGATGAATTCCTATATGTGGGGTTTAGGGATCTTGATGGTTTGGTCGGGAGTCGTCACGGGGTTCTGTCCGAGGGTGCCGTTGCAGCCATATCGTGGCTGTCACAGAGGATGGCACTTGTCTTCCGAAAAAAAAGGGACAGGTTCGGAAAAAAAAGAAGGTGGGGGAACAGAACCCAAGACCAGCCCCACGACGGACCATCGGTTGCGCCGGTTCCCCTTTTCCAAAATGTATTATGAAGATTATTTGCGCCGGCTGAATTCCCATAACCGTACCATGAGCGAAGACGCCATACTCCAAGACCCCGGGTTCTCGGATGAAGAAGAGACGGGGGAAATCGGTATGATCAAGATCCCGCGGGCCGCGGGGGGCGGAGGATTCCGTATTTTCATCCAGCCCGGGGGACTAGGTATGTTTCAAGAGGGAGTGGAAGGCGACGACGAAGAGGCGGGTACCGACCCGCTTGGTATTCCCTCACCTAGCCCGAGTCACTATTCACGGGGTCGGGCCGAATCGTACGCTGCATACAAACGACGCGGCAGTCAAAAATCCGAGAATTTCCAGGTCATTACGAACGCGACCACCCGGTTCGGTGATGTCGGCGGCTACCATAATGTCAAACAAGAACTCATGCAGTGCGTGGACATGTTGCAAAACTACACTAAATACGCCAAATTCAATGTGCGGGTGCCCAAAGGGCTTATTTTAGAAGGGCCACCCGGCAACGGCAAGACGCTGCTCGCCAAGGCCTTTGCGGGGGAAGCGGGGGTCGGGTTCATTGCGGTATCGGGGGCCCAGTTCCAGGAGAAATATGTGGGGGTGGGGTCTACCCGGATGCGCGAACTTTTCAAGCTGGCGCGGGACAACCAACCGTGTGTGATTTTTATTGACGAGATTGACGCGATGGGGCGGAAGCGGTCGGGGGACGGGGAAACATCGTCGTCGGAGCGTGACAGCACGTTGAACGAGCTCTTGGTGCAGATGGACGGGTTCACGTCGGCCGAGGGTATCTTTGTGATGGCGGCGTCCAACCGGGCCGATCTGTTGGATCCGGCGTTGATGCGTCCCGGGCGCATAGACAAGCGGATTTTCATCGGTCCTCCGGATGCGGTCACGCGGGAAGAGATCCTAAACATTCATTTGGCGGGGAAACCGCGGGACGTGGTCAATATGACGGTGGACCATTTGGTAGATATTACAGCCAGCTTGTCGTGTGCGCAAATAGAAAATTTGTTGAACGAGGCCATGTTGTGTGCTCTGCGTGATAACCGGTATGTGATGAACCTGACCGACATGAATATGGTGATAAACCGCATGATGGTAGGGTGGCAGCCCAATGAGCACCAATTTTCCAGTGATATCATTGACCATATTGCGATTCACGAGATGGGGCATGTGGTGATGGGTCTGATGTCCAAGCATCACGCCAAGGTGTCCAAGGTCACCATCAATCTGTATTCGCCGCAGAGTCCGGGATATACCGTGTTCCAGCCGTCGGCGTCCACCATTTATACGCGGGAGGCGCTCTTTGAGCATCTGATGATTTTGCTGTCGGGGCGCATCGCGGAAGAGGTGTTTTTCAATGTCACGGTGACGACGGGGGCCATCAACGATTTTGAAGAGGCGCTCAAGTTGGCGGAGAAGATGGTGGTCTATTACGGCATGGGAAAACATGCTATTTATCCTAGCAACAGTGACAAGTACAAGGAGATGATTGACGATGAGGTATGGGCACTCCTGAACGATGCTTACAGTTACGCGAATTTTGTGGTACGCCGTTGCCGTCATTTCATCGGCGAGACCGCCGAGCGGCTTAAACGGGACCGTCTGTTGCAAGCCGCCGATTTATGGGCGCTTTTGGAAACGGAACCTTACCGCGAGTTGCTGGACCTGGCCTACTGTGACAATCCCCATCCTCCGTCCCAGGCGCCTTGAATCCGGCTCCTTGGGTCCGGCTCCTTTACTCGGATTTTCTAAGGAGATCCTATACTGTCATTGGGGATGGGGGGTACGTTGAGCAAGAGAAGTAAGGTAGGCAAGGGAAGAAAAGAAGGCAAGGGAGGCAAAAATCATCGTCAGACGCGACGTAAACATCGCGGAGGGCGCTCATTGCTTATTGAAGATAGCATGCAAACGGAACCCGTGACCGTCGTGAAATTTCACGCCAAGTGGTGCGGTCATTGCCGCGACATGGCGCCGGCCTGGGACGCTTTTGCCGACGAGATGCGTCGTGACCATCCGGAGATTCGCGTGGAAGCCTACGAGGTCTCCCAGGAGCCGGCTTTTACGATGGCCCAGAAAAAATACGGGGTGAAGGCGGATAGTTTTCCCACGATTGTCAAGGCGGACAAGAAGAAGCGCATCAAAAAATACAACAAGGGTGGGCGGACTACGGAAGAACTCTGTCAATTTGCCCTGGAACCTTAGATGGTACCAAAATCAGATTTGGTATCATTTTCTCCACTTGACCCCAAACAGGGTCCGCGTAGCGGTTACTTGACCCCAAACGGGGTCCGCGTAGCGGTTACTTGACCCAATAATTGAACTGCGTCATGCCTTCATTGTGTCCCCGGAACAAGGCAATCCAGAGTGAGCAATTGCCCGTACCACAGATCACATACTTGCATTGGGACATCAGGTACGTGATGGCCAAATAGTACTTGGACATGATGTAGTTCTGGGAATAGAATTTTTTATCCACGGTGGTCTGAGGGTTGCGCGGCATGTGCCGAATCTCGTCGTAGAAAATCACGTGGTTGTCGGGGAATGCCGCCTTCATGGCGTCCAAGAATTCCGTCTCGTCCGACTGAATCCAGATGCGCAACTCGGGATCGGTATTCAGGAGGGATTGAGCCGTTTGCAGATACTTTTCGTAACTGGGGAGCGACGTTTCCTTCGCCTTGTCATTGCCGCGGTAAAAGAGCACACAGGTGCGGTCGGGAATAAAGGCGTACTTGTCCTGCAAGTCCGACATGATGGCTTCAATGGTCGGCGACGGCGAAAAATAATGCTTCACGAATGGTGTCACGTCGGTGTAATTGAGGTACTGGTAATGCACATACTGTTGTTCTATAGGTTTGCTCGTGGTGCAAATGGTACGATCCGTGTAGGGCGGGATTGCGATGTCCCGGTTATGCGCCAAAAAATACTCGGTTTTAATGTCTTGGGGACTGTTGTGCTGCATCTTATACCAGGTGTACATGCCCCCGGAATGGATGGTCTCCGGAGGTACGTGGTACCGGTTGAAATAATCCAGGATATGCTCCAAGAAAATGGTAGTACATGAGAAGAAACCGGCACTGTGTGCCACGGTCAGAGGTGGGGGAGTGGACGGGGTTTGAAATTCAGACATGGGTCGGCGGATCTTATACCGTCTTTATGACAGCATCGGTTTATGTGGATTCCGTGGATGGTGGCCGCGTTGATGGACGTCAACCTCAGGCGGGCTTTTGTGCACAAAACTGCACCATACCGTCGGCGTTTCCACGCAAAAGGGCAATCCAGATGGAGCAATTGCCGCTTCCACACACCACATATTTGCATTGGGACATCAGGTACGTGATGGCGAGGTAATTCTTGGACATTTCGGCGTTTTGGTGGTGAAATACCTTGTCCACGGTGGTTTCGGGGTTGCACGGCATATGGCGAATCTCGTCGTAGAAAATCACGTGGTTGTCGGGGAATGCCGTCTTCATGGCGTTCAAAAATTCCGTCTCGTCCGACTGAACCCAGATACGCAGGTCGGGATGAATGTCCAAGAGTTCCCGGGCAATATTCATATAGTGTTCGTAACTAGGTAACGGAGTTTCGGTGACCTTGTCATTGCCCCGATAAAAAAGCACGCAGGTTTTTTCCAAATTCATCTGGTATTTAACACAAAACGCCGATGCGAGGGCGCGGATGGTGGTAGCCGGCGAAAAGTACCGCTGGATAAAGGGTTTCAGGGCGGCGAAATTCAGATAACGATAATCCGAGTACTGTTCTTCCACCGGTTGATGGGTCACCTTGACCGGATGTTCGGCTTGGACCATGATGTCCACGCCGTGGGAATCGGATTCAAAATAGTCGCTCTTGATGTCGCGGGTCCATGTCTCGGGGGTCTTGTAGAACTGGAATTGGCCCGTGGAATCTACCAGGCGAGGCAATTTGCCATATTCGTTTACGTATTTCAATATGCCCTGCAGATGAATCGTGCAACATGAGAAGAATCCTTGTCCTGGAATTTGCGTGAAACGGAGAATATCGCCGTCTACCGTAATTCTGTCCATGTTATCTTGTACGACGAAAACACCTGGTACGAAGCCTTGTCTTGGTATATAAAACATCCTTTATCTGGGTTTGTGGAAAGGAGGGCGGGGGCACCAGTTCCTCGGTGTAGATTTGGGGGTCTATCTCTGGGAAAAACGTGTCGCAAGGGGTGGGTCGTGTCAATTCCAATTCATTCACCAAGATTCGCTCACATTGAGGATGTCGCATGGCTTCTTGGTACACCTGGGCTCCGCCGATCACATAGATGGATTCTATGGACGGCATCTGCCCCAGGGTGCGAAGAGCCTCGTCCAGTGAAGACACGTATAGGATCCCTATGGAGTTGGGTACCGATTCCGGGTCTTGTTTTGTGGTGGCGGCGGCGGTGGCAGACCGTGTTAAGCACACGTGGAACCGTCCGGGAAGTCCGTATTCGGGAAGACTTTCCATTGTGCGTCGTCCCATGATGACCGCATTTTGTCGCGTTGGGTCGCACGTTTGGGTGGTCGTGATCCGGAAAAAACGCATGTCTTCGGGGACATGCCACGGTATATGGTTCTGATAGCCGATGCCGCGGGTAGCCTGATCATAGGCCGCGATGATTGTAAATGTAGGTAAGTGGTCTTTAGGCGTCGTCGTCGTACCAAGAACGGGGACGGAGGCAGGGAAAGCCGACGGCGTGGACATGGGAACGAAGTAGATAAATTCTATATAGGGGATCCTATACGTCCTTTGAAGGATGATGAATGCTGTGATAATTGCTTCCCGGGCACGCGACCCAGGAGTGGTACCCGGTCTTCCCTACCCGACTTACCGTGGCTCTGGTGGTACGGTGGTGGGGACGCCGCCGGCGGTACCGCCGACCCCGAGCGCCCTGGAAGCAGCCAAAATACGTGATTCAATGCGGGTATCCATGTTGGACCGGGTGGCCAGTGCACCGATATGCGCGTCGTGTCGGGGGGCCGTGTGAGAAAAAAATAGGTCCGTTTTGTATATGATATGAAAAAGATAGGAGGATTGCAGGTCACAGGAAAAAGTGCGTGGGTATTTATCGGTCTCATCTTGTTGATTTGTTTCTGTGCCTTTTTGGCCGGGGGACAGTCGGGGGGCCTCACCGTGGAGGGGGCGGTCGGTTCGTCTACCACGGCCAATACCAATGTGATTGGGAGTGCCAATGGTCCATTGACCCAGGGTCTCAATCTCGCCAGCATCGCCAGCATGAGTAATGTTGCCTGTGCCAATCTGTGGAGCAATCTCTACGCCGACCCCAACGGTTATACCATGGTGAATGCGCTCCAAGAACCTGACGGTACCTGTATTGTGGATTTTATGGACACCGACGGACTCTACTATACCCAAACCTGGAGCAGCCAATCCAACGGATCGGCGACCCCGGGACCCACCGTCTTGGTGACGCCGAGCGGTGGTTCATCCGCGACGACGGCTCCCACGCCTTCGGGAGGGGCGTTTACCGAAATGGAATATGCCCGGCCCGTGGTCTACTAAGCGGGCATGAACATCTGTAAAAAAGTCACCCTATATTCTAACAGACCAGATACAGAATATAGGATGAAATTTACTCCTGTTTTAGGATTATCCGCCCTTCCTGGGACCCTCGGATGTGTAGTGCTGATATGCATCATGATAGGTTTATTATGGTTCTCTTATGCCCCGCGACAGCGTGAAGGTATGGACGCGGGGGGCAACTATGTGATGTCCAAGGTATCGGCCGGAGATACCCCTCGGGAAACCTGGGAAAAAGTGGAAACCGTCGGTTCCGATGGGCGATTTTCCAGAGCCTTGTACGACGTGAAAATACATTCCCGGGAAAAGATCAATTGCATGGCTCCCGCCACGTACAACTCCTATACCTTTGAGTGTGATTGCCCCGAGGGTTCCGACTACAGTGATGTCTACGGCTGCATTTCCAAGTGTGATTTTTATCAAAAGTACACGGCGGACGGTTGCGTGAACCGGTGCGACGTTTCCAACCAGTTTTTCTACGACGACGTTTTGGACGCTTGTTTGCAATGCCCGGTCGGTACCTACAATGATGGCAACAACACATGTTTACCTCTCACGGCCTGTCCCGGTGACGGCCAGTACGTGGACCGGTCGGGACGGTGTTCTTTTTGCCCTTCCGGCCAGGTGTTCAACGACCAAGGCGTTTGTGTGGCTGCCTGTGCGCCGCACCAACAGTGGGTGACGGGTCCGACCGGAGGACATTGCGTGCCCCGGTGCCCGATCCAATACCAATATTGGAAGGCGGGGGATGCGGGGGGTGCATCGGGTTCCTGTGTGGATTGCCCCCCAGGGCAGGTTGCCGATGCTCAGAACCGATGTGTGCCGAGTAAGATGACGTGCCGCCCGGGCGAGTCTTACGGCAGTGGGCATCGGTGCACCTCGGTGTGTCTGGAGTATGAGCGCTGGGATGCCTCGTTCGCTAATTGCGTCCCCAAATGTGGGGCGATCCAATACTACAATTCGGATACGCGGGGGTGTGCGATGTGTCCGATGGGCCAAATTTCCGACGGCAAGAATGGTTGTGCTCCGCCCCCGGTTGAACCGGTCCCGACCCCCAATTGCCCCGCAGGCTTTGCATTGAATGCGGCCGCCACGGCCTGTGACACCGTGTGTCCCTACTGGCGTTACAATGCCGACGACGACCCTACGATGTGCGAGCTGATATGCCCTGTGAAAACCCAGTATTATGACCGCGCCGTCAATAACGGCTGCACGGATTGTCCCGTGGGGTACATTGCCGACGCCAATAATGCCTGCACCCTGTGCGACAGTGACAACGGCTATTTCATGGTGAACGGGGTCTGCGCGTTTGAATGCCCCTCCTACAAACGCTGGAATGCGGTGACCGACGTCTGCGACTACAATTGTCCCGACAATAACACGTATTATGTGGAGGGCAAGGGCTGCCAGTATTGTCCCAAGGGATATCTGGTGGATCAGAAGAACGGCTGCAATTTGTGCGATACCGATAACGGATATACGGGTTCGGGGGGGCCGGGGGGATGCAAATTTCAGTGCGGATACTGGCAACGGTGGGACAATGTCGCCCAGCAGTGTGTGAATCATTGTCCGATCAACCATTATTACGACAAGACGACGGAAACCTGCACCACGTGCCAAGATATGCATCCGCTCAATTATATCCTGGGGTTCAACGGTGAAACCAATACTTGCACCGTGGGGGGGCTGATTACGGCGCCGCCTACTCCGGCACCCGTCGTTACCACCTTGTCCGCGGAGTCGGTGCAGAAGCCGGCGGCACCGCCGCCGCCAGTCATCACAGAGCCGCCTCCCGCGAATCTGAGCGTGAAATTGGTCTCATTTACGACCACGGCCTTGACTCTGGCCGTGACGACGCCGAATTACGGGGGCACGGTCTCGGTCAACGGGGCGGTGGTCCATACGTTCTCGGCCGGTCCCAATGTCACGGTGACGGTACCTTTGTCGGGGGTGTTAAACACGGGTCAGAACGCGACTATCTTGATTCAATTGCTAGACAGTTCGGGTGCGCCCGTGTCGGTGTCGGGGGGGACTAAGACGTTGACGGTTGCCTCCAATACCGCGCGCGACAATTACACTCCTTCGTCGGACAAATATTTGTACAAAATTACGTACGATTTGGTCGGTGGTGGTGGCGGGGGCGGCAGCGGTGCTTCTACGAGAGAGGGCGACTATTATACCGGCTGCACTGGAGGGGGCGGGGGTGCGGGACAACATAAACAGGATGGTATCTATATGGTTGATCAGGCCAATGCTACCAACAGCACGATTAACATGAAAATTGGTACTGGAGGGGGCGGGGGTCAAGGAGTGATGGGCACCGGGGGTAATTCCGGACAACCTGGACAACCCACCACCCTGTCGTTGAGCGGGGCGGGGGTAATCGCCACGGCGGCCGGGGGCGGCGGAGGTGGCGGCGGCGGGGAAGGAAGTGGAAACAACTGTTATGGCGGGGCCGGGGGATCCAGTGATTCATGGTGGGGGACCGGTATCACCGGCAACGACTGGGCCAATTCGGACAATGGTCGGGCCCGCGGCGGTTCCAACGGTTCGGGTGCGGGTTCGGGTGGGTCCGGTAGTATCGGCGGCAGCAGTGGACCTAGTCCGGATGCCTCGCCAGGTGTCTCCGGCTCGGGGACCTATACGGCGTACTACTACACCATTCAGGGCATATGAGAACTGGTGAGAACTGGGTGGGATGGGATGCTTTGGTTCTGTAAAATACTCGGCGTATTGTATAGAATGGAACAATGAACCATGGAGGATTAATTCTGGGGTTCCTGCTCTTGGTCCTCGTCATAGCTTGGTATGTGGGGGGATGGGGATTTAGTCTGAATCGTCAAGAAGGCATGGCGTCCCTCACTGCGCCTACGGGCATGTACGAAATGTCCAAGGCTCATATACATGCCTCTGGGAATGAGGTGGACGAGGCTGTGGTCACTGTGGACAGTCGCGGTCATATTACCGAATCCCGCATGCATGAAAAGGTCTTTTCGTCGGCCGGAGGACACTGTTTGCCCGGAAGTGTGTATAATAGCGCCACGCACGGATGCGACTGTTCAGCGGGGTTTACCTATTCCACCAGGCTGGGGTGCCTGTCGGATTGTGCCTCCTACGAAACCTATGTAACTACCGGGGGGTTGGGGGGTGGCGGTTCCTGTGCGCCTCTATGTACCGACCCCAATCAGTATTATAATACCACGACGCGTTCGTGTCAAGCCTGTCCGGTAGGGTACCAAGTGGGCCCCGATATGGACAATGTATGTACCGCCATGACTGCTTGTGAATTGAACCAAGTCTATGATGCTAGCGGAAACTGCAAGTCCTGTCCGGAAGGGCAGGTGGGCGACGCCGACAACCAATGTGTCAGCGCCTGTCTGGATTTCCAGACCTACAACAGCTTGACCGGTGAATGCATGGCGACTTGTCCGGGACACAACCGATATATGGATATGACCACGGGGCAGTGTCAGACCTGTCCGCCGGGTATGATGACCGACAGCCATAACCAGTGCGTGGTCGCACCGGAATGTCCCCCAGGCATGCGCTTGGATGCCAATGCCCAATGTGTCAACCAATGTCTTGTATGGGAAACCTATGATGCCGCCTTGGACGTCTGCTTGCCTCAGTGCAATGTTCAAAATTCGGCCGGGTTCTATACCCAGTATCTGGATCTGGAACGTACGGATGCCTGTGTGCCCTGTGGGTCCGGGATGATCAGTGACGGCAACAACGGTTGTATGCAGGGACCCACCTTGCCGGCGCCCACCTGTCCCGCGGGCTACGTGATGAATCGCGGCAATTGCGAAATGACGTGTGCTCCGTGGCGCAAATACGACGTCCATACCGACAGCTGTATTTTGCGTTGTCCCAGTAAAACCCAGCATTGGGACGACACGGCCAAAGGATGTATAAATTGTCCAACGGGCTTCCAGGTGGACGGATTTAATCAATGTATCGTGGGCATCCCCGTGGCGCCGGTATACAATACGCCGGCGCCCACGTGTGCACCAGGCTATGTGGCGAACAGCAAAGGGGTATGTGTGTCCGAATGTCCCGCGTTTGCCACCAACAATGCCTACGACCCTCTGGTGTGCGACAAGAAATGTCCGGGGGAGAACCAGTACTGGGATGCCACGAATCCTACGACATGTGGGACGTGTCCCAATGGCTACGTCAGCGACGAACACGGGGGCTGCAACGATTGCGATGTGCTGGCCGATTATATCCCGGCCATGTACAAACAGGGCACCCTGGGTTATACGCCGGTGGCCGATAAATTGCCGGGGGAGACGGCGAGCGGCTACACATGTGAGGCCAATTGTGCGGTGGGGTATTTACTCAATACCGACGTGGCGAGTCCCGGTTACAATACGTGTTCCGTCTGTAATACGGCGCCCAATCCCACGCTGTTTATCAGCAAATACCGGGTGGATTCAACGCCGGGTTCTAGTACCCAAGGTCAGTGCATGCCGATGTGCAGTGCGCCCAATCTGCTGAATGCCGACAATTATGACCCGGCGCATCCCTGTAATTTGTGCGTTACCGGCTATACCACGGACATGGTGGCAAACAACCCGAATTTGGTGCAGGCCGATGTGAACCCCAACCTCCGGCGTTGCATGCCGGCGGTTTGTAATACCGGTTACATCATCGGCGACGATTTTACCTGCAGTGCGTGCGATACGGCCAACGGTTATACCAACGACGTCACCAAGATTACGACCAAGATGCCGGGGGTCAACTACAGTAATCCGGGTAAAAAGTGTTTCCCCATCACGTGTCCGAATAATGCGGCCCTGGGACCAGATTTGACTTGCAGTGTCTGTGCCCCGGGATTTTATGGTACCCCCGCGGGGGCAGGATGTGCACCTCCCCAAGACGACATCAAAGTGGTCAGTGTGGAGAAGGTGCATGTGGGCAATGTGACATTTGACGGCACCTTGGTCAATGTGGATACATTTACGTTGGATTTCACGTTATCCATTGCGCTGTCCAATTACGCCTACGCCAATGTCACCTTGGCCGGAACCACGCGGCCTTTGTCCAAGGGGAGCGCGGGTCAGAAGGGACAGTCGGGCAATGTTACGTTTTCCGGCGTCAAATTGACGACAGAAGATTTGCCCCTGACCGTGAATTATTACGACAATGCCGGGATGACCGGAAAACCGGTCGCGACCAGCTCGTATGCACTCAACTATACGGCCAATGTGTCTACGGCATCCAGTACGCCCGTCCAGACCGGCGATTTCGCGGTGGGCTACCTGTTGATTGGTGGCGGGGCGGGCGGCGGGACCAGTACCATGAAGGATGGAGGCACCACGACGACGGATCCGTATCCCAACTGCTGTGCAGTCATCGGCGACGACTGCACCATCTGTTGCGATACAAGGTTTCCGCAAGGAGCACCCTTTCACCGTAGATGTTAACCGATTTTCCAACCTCTTCCGACATATGCTGCATATGCTGCATATGTCGTCGTTGAGCGAAAGACGTTCACCGGCCGCCCTATCTAGATTATCTTGGGTGGCGGGGGCCTGGTACCCAATGGAAATATATGATCCTATAGTAATCATCATGGGTAGTTCACATTCTAGTAATACCGTCGCCAATCCGCCCGTCAAGGTTCCCGGCAATCCCGGAGGTAACGGCGGCGTGCAAATGGCGTTGTTGCCCATTAAAACAACGGATGTGAACAGTGCCATTGCCCTCTCCATCGGACAAGGTGGAGGTGCAGGAAAACCTGGTGGACCGACCAAGATTATTTTGCACAACGGGTCCAGTGATACGGCAGGTGGCGGTCAGGCCAATGGCGCGGTCGGACAAGGTGGCTATAACCGCAACAATAAAAACATTGCCAATTATATTAGTTACGGTCAGGGTGGGGGGAGCGACCAACCCGGAAGCGACGGTTATGGCATCATTAGTGTATTTACACTGAGCATTGCCAAAAAATAGCCACAACATATATGAAGACGGTAATGAAAAATTTAGGAAAAAATATCGCGATTGCGGTCATGGTGCTGGTGATGGCCGTTTTGGTCGCGCAACAGTACGGTGTGATGCCAAGTTTTGTCATTGAAGAGAGTATGAGTTCAGGAAGAAAGGAGGGATATTACATCATGACCAATGCTTCGGTAGACGACCAAGGCAATACCATCATCAAGACCATGGATACCACGGGGTATTTTGACGTTTCTACGAGCCAACGTTCCATGTTTCTTAAGAATGGGGCCTCGGCGGGAACGCATTCGTCGTAAATAGTATGTGCCAAACTATATAGTTAGATCCTATACAGTTTGTGTGGTGTGTGAGCATTGAACATGAATCCGTTTTTGGAACCTCAAGTTCAGCAGTATGGTAGCAGTATGGTGATGACGGGGGTACAAAAACCGACCAAAAAACGGATCATGAACGTGGACACGCGGTTCACCGACGAATATATTTATCCCAAGGGGAATTACAACGGGGTGGAGCAGTATATCTTTACGTTGCCGCAGCGTTTGACCGATGTCCGTGCGATGCGCGTGCGCTCCGTGGAAATCCCCGTCAGTTTTTCCGCCTTTTCCGCGGCGATGGGTAATTCGGCTTTTGCGTATAAGCGCATGGACACCTTGGTGTCTTCGGTCTGTGTGTTGCCCGACGGGAATTATGCCAGTACGACGGATTTGGTGACGGCTGTCAATACGCAACTGTACGCGGCGCCGTCGGGGGGCGGCAACCTGGAGCTCTTTGCCAATCCGGCGGGCAACCTGTACTTTGTCAACAATGCGACGACGTACGACTATATCTTGAATTTCGCCGTGGATGTGTGCGGCAACGACGACAAATACCAGTTCCGGTCCAAATTGGGATGGGCCATGGGGTTCAGAGACGCCTCCTACGGGGTGGTCCGAAACCATGCCGCGTCTGTGACCGCCGAGTCCGCGCCCAATTTCAATACGGTGCGGTACCTGTACCTGGTCGTGGACGAATTTTCCAGCTCGTTTCCCAATTCCTTTTTAGCTCCCCTGGACCAGTACATGCTGAATAAGAAAATCCTGGCCCGCATTTGTGTTCTGGATTCGTCGCCTTATGGTACCGTGTTGTCCGGCAACGAGGCCAATGGGGTCTTGGTGAGCGACGTCCGTACGTACCAGGGCAAGATTGATATTCAGAAATTGAGTGTGCAGTTGGTGAACGAATGGGGCGTCCCGGTCAATTTACAGGGTCTGGATTTCAGTTTTGCTCTGGAAATTGAACATGAGTAGGGGGTGTAGCCGGGCAAAAATTCGGCCATAGGCAATTTTTGCTCGGTGTTGTAGGGTGTTGTAGCCGGGCAAAAATTCGGCCATAGGCAATTTTTGCTCGGTGTTGTAGCCGGGCAAAAATTGATTTTGGGCGGACTTGAAAGAGGGTGGATCCTATAC
>Ga0114959_10002606_pt1 | contig 14625 bp, 3 predicted proteins | sample C_130625_EF_Meta_FD_87317 | JGI IMG/M metagenome (GOLD analysis project Ga0114959, IMG submission 87317) | Freshwater microbial communities from Lake Croche, Canada to study carbon cycling - C_130625_EF_MetaG | ecosystem: Environmental > Aquatic > Freshwater > Lake | place: Lake Croche, Canada...
AAGTTGTTTCTCCACCATTCATTGCAACAAATGTTGTTGCATTGACTACTGGTAATACTGTACTCAATAGTACCACGGTAACTATGTCTAGTGCAAATCCTTCTATGATAGGCGGATTCATCGACGGCCCTGGTGTTCCTTATGAAACACTTGTAGTATCAGTAGTTAATGGCGTTAGTATTACAATTAGTCAGAAAGCAAATGCAACAACTACAGCTTCAACTTATACAATTGTAACAAATCCAAACCCAGCTACAGTAATAGCAACTTCAATAGCATTTTCAGCAGATGGTACATGGATGGCTAGCGGAAGTCCACTAGCTGGTTATGCTGTCACGGATTATCTAGGTGTATACAACACTGCTAACATATACGGAGCAGGATTAATTGTTTCAACTGGATCTGGTACTAGTACAACATACTGGCAAGCACTAAGTAATGTTCCAGTAAACAAGCCCCCAGCAAGTAATTTAGCTTACTGGAGTCCAATATATTATCTACCGGTTGATTCTTATGGTACATGGAATATAACTGATTCGTATGTTGCAAATACTTTAGTAGTTTACAAATCAAAAGTATACAAATCAACAACAGCATTATACGGTCAAACAACTGTCAATGTTTTAAGCACAAATGGTACAAATTATATTTTAACTGCTGATACTACTGCTGGTCTTGCTCCTAACTATCAAATTATTTTCACAGGAAATGTATTTGGTGGAATACTCGATGGTGGAATATATTATGTTTCTGCGGTTCTTAGCAGTACAACATTTACAATCACAGCATTGCAATATAGCACTTCCTTAGCACCAGTAACTAGTGCATATGGTTCTATGCAAGCTACTCAGCAACCACAACCTGCCCCAGACTCTGGAAGCGGCCAATGGACACTGCAAAGTACACAGGCTGGCCCAGTTGGCCAAGGTGTAATTAGTTTGTATAAGAAAGATCCTAATAATATCTACGGATTAGTTGATACTATCGTTAGTCCATTCCCGGCATCAAATGAAAACTTTGGCAAGACAATTGTGTTTGGAAATGACACATTATATGTGTCTGCACCCGGATATGGCAGTGTTGGTCGAGTTTACAAATTAAAATATGCAACCACAATACAAGCTCAAAGTGCATACAATCCTGTTGGCAGTACTAATTCTACATTGGTAGTTACCAGTACTGCCGGCGTTCGTGTTGGAATGTATGTAATTAATCCAGCATTTACTAGCGACCAAACAGTTATACAAGTAGTAGATTCTCGCACAGTGGTATTAAGCGGCAGTCCAAATTCTGTTCCAAGCGGAATTATAAAATTTGCAATTGTTAGCTGGGGATATGATTTTACAGAAATTTATACAGGTACACAATCTGGCGCAGCCTTCGGCAATTCTATTAGTCTAAGCCAGGACAACCTTACATTGGCAATTGGCGCAGATACTGGAACAGTAAACGGCGTACTTAGCATTTATAAAAATACTGGCTCAGGCTTTAACCCGGCGGCACCTTTACAAACTATAACTGGTACTACTAAAAACTTTGGTATCAGTACTAGTATTTCTAATGACGGTACTTATATTGCAGTAGCCGATGATAGTGCTACAGTTGGTGGTGTAATCCAACGAGGCGGCGTAACTGTTTACAATTTTAACGGCAGTTCATATACAACTTATCAATCACTAGTGCCTCATCAGCCAGAAATTAACGGACATTTTGGTAACAAATTATCGTTCATGAACGATTACGAAACTCTAGTAGTTTACAGTCAATACGGCGATACAGTTATTACAACTACATTTGATGATAATAAAACTACATTTGATAAAAACAGTACAGATTTTGTATTCACACAAACTAATAGCGGCCGTGTTGATGTATATGATATGTACTCTACTAAGTGGGTATTCAGTGAAAGTTTGACCAAATCAAATCCAGTAAAGACAGCTGGTAACTTTATTAGAAATAATGTTTATCAAATTTTAACTCTTGGTACTACAGACTTTACAGAAGTTGGAGCCAGTACTAATGCAATAGGTATAACTTTTACAGCTACCGGCGACGGCTATGGTACAGGTACTGCGGCACTAGTTACCAATGAAACACTGATAGACGATGGATACGGAGTAGGTTTTGCTGTTGGTGCAAACCATATTTTAATTGGCGCTCCAGAATCAACTGACCAAGGATTTAATTCAGGCAAAGTATACGATTACGGCAAGCCAAATAATACATATACTTGGACCATCGACCATTCAGAAGTTGACAAACCCGATGTTACAAAAATTAAACAAGCATTCTTGTACGACAGAGTAACAGGAGAATTAGTTACACATTTAGATGTTATTGATATTGCTCAAGGAAAAATTCCAGGTCCTGCTGATGAAGAAATAATGTATAAAGCATTTTACGACCCAGCAAATTATAGTACAATTAACGGAACTACAACATCTTTAGCAAGTGCAGTATGGACTAGTAAGCAAGTTGGACAACTATGGTGGGACTTGCGTACTGCAAAAATTATTGATGCTTACGAAAATGATCCGGTATACAGAAATACTAATTGGAATACACTAGCAACTGGCGCCAGCATTGACATTTATGAATGGGTCGGCACTAAACTAAAGCCAAGTTCATGGGATGCCCAAGCAGACACTCCAGCTGGGTTGACTAATAATATTAGCGGTAAGAGTCTGTACGGCGATGCAAAATACAGCATCAAAACAACTTATAATACAGTAACGTTGTCTACAATTACAACATATTATTACTGGGTTAAAAATAAAAAGTTTATACCTAATGTTCCAGGCCGTCACATGGCTGCGCAAGATGTATCTAACTTAATTGCAAATCCGCGTGGCCAAGGCTACACTTATCTTGCATTAACTGGTCTTGATAGTTTTAGTTTAATTAATGCTAAATCTTATTTAAAATCTAATGAAGTTGTGCTAAGTGTTGAGTATTGGACTAGCGACAAGACGGATCAGAATGTACATAGTCATTGGAACATCATTAGCGATGATCCAAAAACATATATTCCTCAAGCAGTTGAACAGAAGTGGATTGACAGCTTATGTGGTAAAGACTCTGCCGGCAGAGAAGTTCCTGATTTAAGTTTGCCAACTAAATTGCGCTACGGTATTGAGAATCGTCCAAGACAAGGAATGTTTGTTAATAGATTTGAAGCATTGAAGCAATTTGTTGAAACAACAAATCAGATTTTATTAGCAAATCAAATTGTTGAAGAAGCTAGTATTACTGCTCTCCAAGGATTTGACCCACAGCCAACAGTAATATCTGGATTATACGATGTAACATTCCCCACCGATGCCGAGCTTGTATACGCCAGTACTGGTAGTTTTACTCGAGCAGTTATTGTACCAGTTGTTGCTGATGGAAGAGTTACTGGGGTAACAGTAGTTAATTCAGGCAAAGGCTATCTAGTAGCACCTTATCTTACAATAGTAGGAGTGGGTGTTGGCGCAATGGTTAGAGCTACTATTAATACCAAAGGACAAATCACAGGAGCTACTGTAATAGCAAGCGGTGAAGGTTATAGTGACACTACTACTACAATTAAACTACGAGACTACTGTGCATTGGTACAAAGCGATAGTCAGGCAAGTAATAATTGGAGCATTTATAGCTATGATCCAATTCAACGCTCGTGGGCAAGAATTTTAACACAGAGTTATGATGTAAGAGATTACTGGAGTTATGCTGACTGGTACGGTTCATATACTAATAGTGCAGGCCGAGTAGTATTCACAGCGTCTCAATTTACCGTTGCCAAGTTTTCAGTGGCCACTTTAACAGAATTAAATGGTATTCAACCTGCTATTGGTGATACAGTTAAAGTTAGAACCACAAATGCCGGCGGCTGGGAGTTGTTATACAAATATGCAAATTCTACTAGCGTAGATTGGACTCAATCATATGCTACTGTAGGTATTCAGAATGGTACAATACAGTTGAGTAGTAGTTTATATAATCTATCTAATACAGACTTAGGCTTTGATAACACTATCTTTGATAGTAGCAGTTACGATAAGGTAGCAAGTATTGAATTAAGAATTATTTTAGATACACTTAAAAATAAAATCTTTACACAACACACTAACCTTAATGGTGCATATTCAGATTTGTTCTTTGCCAGCGTAAGATATGCATTAAGCGAACAACCGTATGTCGATTGGATTTTTAAAACTAGTTTTGTCAAAGCTCAACATAATGTAGGACAGTTGGATCAGCCAGTTACATATCAAGCTGATAATTTAGCTAACTTTGAAGATTATGTTAACGAAGTTAAGCCTTATAAAACTAAAGTACGAGAGTATGTTAGCAACTATGACAGTTTAGATCCGGCAGAATTGCCTATTACTGACTTTGATCTACAACCAATTTATCAAAACGATGCATTAACTGTTATTGATACATTTGTAGACGGAGGTAAATTAGCAACAACTAATTCTATTGTACAACAGTATCCATGGAAGTTCTGGTTAGACAACGGAGGCTTTGAAGTAGTTGAGCTAAAATTAACCAGTAACGGTTCTAAATATATTTCTGAGCCTCAAGTGATTATCACTAGCGATAGTGGTAGTGGTGCAACAGCAAGAGCGTTTGTATCTAATGAAAAAATTAACAGAATTGTACTACTAACTCCTGGTAGCGGATATTTGTCAGCACCAAAAGTAGAAATTCGTGGCGGCATATTAATAGATGGAACTAGTGCAACAGCAAGTGCTATTATTGGTAATAGTGTTGTACGTGGAACATTGATTGGTGTTAAATTTGACCGAGTCGATTCTACATATTTTATTACACAACAGTCTAAAACTGAGAAATTTACCGGTACTGGTAGTAGACAACAGTTCCCATTGACATGGGGCCCTGATATTAAGATAGGACAAAGCACAGTATATATTGATAACATCTTAGCATTGCGAGATAGTTATATGATGTATGTTGTTAAATCGACAAGTTTAGGATATACAACATATTCTGGAATTATACAATTTGATACAGCTCCTAATAAGGGTAGTTCAATTAGTGTAATTTATAACATTGATCCATCATTGATGAGAGCAACTGATAGAATACAATATCTATATAATTCTTCTACAGGCGAATTAGGTAAAGACTTATCACAGTTGATGACAGGTATTGACTACGGTGGTGTAATTGTAGATGGTACTGGATTCCAAATATCTAACGGCTGGGATAGTTTACCTTATTATTCGGACCAGTGGGATTCGTTTGACGAAACATTTAATGATTATAGTGTAGTTGTTGGAGCAGATACTCACGCATTTACATTACCTTATACACCAGCTAGTGGTGTACAATTAACATTGTACAGAAAACAAAGCAATGTAGATACATATCAATCTGATGGTGTAACTAAAACATATCTATATTCAACAGCTGATGTTGCTCCGTATGTTACTGTTGCAAATAATCTTGCAACTACTGGCATATCTACTACATTTACAAGCATTAATCGTATAGGCAGTTTGTTTGGAACTATATTAGTTGTTACAAGTACTACGGGTATTGTTGCAGGTATGGGAGTAGTTGGTGCCGGCTTTGCAAACGGACAAACTGTTAGTTCTGTTACAAACAGCACAACATTAGTCTTAAGTATTCCAGCAGATAGTCAACCAAGCGGAACAATACAGTTTATTCGTAACGTTGTAGGTAGTGCAACTTTAAATTTAACAAGTACAGTTGCATTGAAGCCTGGCGATGTTGTTACTTTATTAAATTTAAATGCGTTTAGTTATAATACTACTGTCTTGTCTATCCCAAATAGTACAACAGTTACATTGAGTAACATCATTTATCAAACTATTCCTCCAGGAACTTTTATAACATTTACACGTAAGTTGATACAACCAACAGACGTTACTGTTAAAACTGATGGTAGTATTGTATTGACTAACTTAGCTAACTCTAAGATAGTTGCTGGAACGTTAATTAACATCATCGGACAAATTAATCCAGTACGTCTTGACGATCCAAATTATAATATCAAGCCTTACTTCCAGCAATTAATAAATGCATTTGCATATGATACTGCATTCACAACAAGTACTATAAGCAATATGCAAAGTATTTTTGCGGGTCTTGATATTTTAACACAAGTTAAAACTTATGGATACGATGCTGTAACAACTGCGGCAAGTGTTACAGCTTTGGCAAAAACTATATTAGCTATTCCGGCTGTAGCGGCAAACAGTAACGCAGTTACAACAATCAATGCTAATCTTGCTAACATTGTAGGACTTATTGACCAAGATAATAGCGGAATTATACCAACACCTGAGTTTCCAGAGTATATTGACTTGGCAGGATATTCGGGGCTAACAAGTTCTACAGTAGTTGCTATTATCAATTATGCTCAAGGTTTTAGTATAACATTTGATACAAACTTATCTGCCGGTCAAACATTGTTTACTACAGGTAGTCGTATTCGTATAATTTCAGTAGCAAACAATTCAAACTATCTAGAAGGTGTTATTACATCATACACTGGCACATCTCTTGTGTTTAGTGTAGACAGCGTTGGCGGCAGTGGCACAGTCTCTTCATGGACTATTGTAGATATTGATGCGCAGAGTTATATAAATGCTGGAACACTATTGTTTGATAATATAACATTCATCCAATTTGAAATGGTTGCTTATATCACAGCAAACTATCCTAGTGCAAGTTACGATCAAAACATTTTCCAAGAAGATGTGAGAAATGTAATATGGAGTATAATCTATGACTTAACTTACGGTGGAAACAGCCAATCTGTACAAGCCGGATTAAGATATTGGTCATCTAATAATAATTTAAGAACTAATCTTCTTGCCGCATGGCCTGGAATTTATACTCGCCTAGCCAGCATAGCACAAAGTGTTATTACTAAATCAACAGTTACCAGATTACAAACAGTAGTTGCGCAATACAAGCCTGCTAATATATTAACTGAAGGCGGCATTGCAAGTACTAGTGTTTCTGCTAACCTTGCTACAATCAAATCAATAGTTACTGCACTTGGCAGACCTAACATAACAGCAACTCCGCCAGTACTAACTAAGGCATTACCAGCATTACAACCAATAGCAACTGCTATTCTTAATGCTTCGTTAGTTCCTCCTTATAATCGAAATGCGATTGTTAATACATTCTTATCTAATGGATTGCCAGATTCTAATGGTGTAGTATCTAAGACATTTACTATTCCTACTCCATATACATTGATTGATGGTGGAGCAAGTTATACTACTCTTGATACAGAAGTTGACGACGGCGGCAACGCAAGCTCGTCTCCATCGGTAATAGACGATGGCGGTACTGCTATATCTAATGGATTTGTTGTGTCTAATCTTGACCAATTTACTATTAGACAAATTACTAGTGATGGTAGTATCAAACCTAAAGAAACAGATTATGATACTGCATTAAACGGCGGCGACACAAGCACATTACAAGGTGTATATGCTACTGCTACTGGATTGTCTGCTGATGATATTATAGTTGACGGAGACGACCTAGTCACTCCAACATCAAGTCCAGCACCAGAAGAAGTTGTCCCTGGACAAGTAGTTGATGCAGTTGCAATTAAAGTATTTGACAAGCCATATAATGGTAGTGCAACAATGCGAGTTGATAATTTTGTTGCTAACGGTACAACAAAAAGTTTTGCGTTGAGCCAAACTCCTAACGGTAAAGGTGCAGTAGTTGTAAAATTAAATAATACAATTAAAACACTAACTACCGATTATACAATAGACTACAGAAATAATCTAGTAGTGTTTGTAACAGCACCAACAGTCAATACACAAGTTAGTTTATTCAGTATTGGATTTAACGGCGCAAACATTTTAGATATTGACCACTTTGTTGCCAATGGTTATAGTACTGAATTTGTATCAAACGCTAAATGGCAGGAAGATATCAGCACTCTAGTTTATGTTGACGGTGTTGTTGTTAATCCTGAAATATTTAAAACAGATTCAAGTTATGATTTATCTAACTCTATTGCATTTAGATTTGCAGTTGCTCCGGCAGAAAACGCTCTTATCAATTTTGTAATAGTTGCCGGCGATCAACAAACATTTGCTATTACTAAAGTAGAAACAGTTGCTACTAACGGAGCATTAACATATACTTTGCAAAACCAAATAGGTGACAGTTTACCTGCAGAATCTAATATGATTGTGCGTGTGGATCAAACAATATTGTCAGCGCCAAACAACAGTTATTTTACAATTGGCGGTAACAGATTAAACTATTCTATTGATTCTACAAAGTTTGTTCCATACTCTGTGGATATTACAGCTCTAGTAGTATTGGTTGGCGGAGTTACACTACGAGCTGGTCCTGATTATATTGCTGACTTAGGTGGTATTACAATTAAGATTACTAAGAAAATTTACAACTTGTACAAAGGTCAAACATTGGTCATAAGTGTGTTAACTGGTGCAGGTTATTCTTATAATCCTACAACAAAACAAATTACATTTGCCCAAGCATATGATAATACACATGTGGTACAAGTTGTTAGTAGCTATCAACACGATATCTTAAATATCCAACGTACTACGATTAACGTGATAGGCACTTCTTTATTAACACCTAATAGTGCAAATTATTTCTACTATCAGGATACTGCTGGTGGATTAGTAACATTAGACCGCCCAGTGATTAATGATTATTATGTCTGGGTAATTAAAAATTCATTGTTATTGACACCAACTGTTGATTATAAACTAAATGACGATCATCAAAGTATTACATTGGCTACGGTATTAAACACCAACGATCAAATTACATTAATGACATTTGGATCAGACATAATAACACCTGGTATTGCTTATATGCAATTTAAAGACATGCTGAATCGCGTAAGTTACAAGCGTTTAAGTATGCCGAAGCAGACAACATTGGCAAACGATCTAAAGTGGAACGATACTGTTATTGTTCTTACAGACGCTAGCAATTTTGAAGCTCCAAGTCCTGCAAATAACAAGCCAGGAGTTGTTGAAATTCGTGGAGAACGCATTGAATACTTTGTCAAGAGTGGTAACACTTTAAGTCAGTTACGTCGTGGAACATTGGGAACAGGTGTATTTTTTAATAATTTCGCCGGCACTCCAGTACAAGATATCGGTGCAAGTGAAACAATTCCTTATAAAGATACACAAACAGTGACACAGATTATCAGTGATGGTAACAAAGTAATACCATTAGATTTTGTTCCAGCAAGTGCGGATGCAATTGAAGTGTTTGTAGGCGGATACAATACAGATAATGAATGGGCCAGTGGTGTAGCATATATAGTGGGAGCTATTGTAAAGCAAGGCCCATATACATACAGATGTATAACTGCACATACAAGTACTGCGTTCTTTAGTGATGCTGCCAAGTGGACTTTCTTCATTGGTAACATTAGATTAAAGAAAGAACCATACAAGGTATTCAACATTAATAATGCTCCAAACAGTCCAGCTGGTGATGTAACATTCCCTGCAGACTTTACTGTGGACGGTGTAACTAAACAAATAACATTAACTAATTTGTTAGACTTTGGAATACAAGTAACAGTGGTACAAAATACTGGTGTAGCTTGGGATAATACAACTAGTGTACTATATGATGCTGGAAAAATCAGCGAATTCTTAAGAGCTCAACCCGGCATCTGGTATAGTCCGTACAAGCAGATAAGTATTACATCAACAGGAACATTTGACAGTGCTGGAGATACATTGGATAGTGCTAATATAACATTCGATCAAGGAACGTAAGATGTCGCAAAATATAATTAACATAGGTACAATCGCAGGAGATCACACAGGTGATAGCTTGCGTACTGCCGGACAAAAAATAAACTCAAATTTTACAGAGTTGTATGGTGTTGTAAACTCCACTGCATTGCCTGCAAGAACTGGTAACAACGGTAAAGCATTGTTTACCGACGGTACAGCAGTTTATTGGGCACCTATTGTTGCTACCAACGGTGTTGTGACTACTGGAAGTTATGCCAATCCAGGGTGGATTACTAGTCTTGCATACGGAAAAATTACAGATGTTCCCACGGCAACTACTGGTAATGCTGGTGTAGTTCAAGTAGATGGAACATCGATTGTTGTAAATTCAGGAGTCATCTCTGCGGTGTTAGCATTACCAAGCCAAACTGGTAATAATGGAAAATTTCTTACAACCAACGGCAACGGAACTTTAAGTTGGGGAGCTATAACACTAACAACATCGTCTCTAATCAACGGAAATTATACAGCTAGTCTTAATTCTAGCGGCAATTTAACAATTCCTGGTAATTTAACAATACCAGGTAGTTCAAGCGGAACAATAACATTCCAAGCTGGTGCTACCCCGTCAGTTCAGACTTATACCCTTCCTAGCGCATATCCAGGAGTCAACAATTATGTGTTAGCAAGTTCAACAGCCGGGGTATTGAGTTGGATATTGCCAACTGGTGCAGGAACAGTTACTAGTGTTACATTGGCTTTACCTAGTCAGTTTAATGTAACTGTCCCCACAGTGACCACATCTGGTAATTTAACAGCCACTTGGAATACACAGACTGCCAATTATGTGTTAGCCGGTCCCACAACAGGTGCCGCATCTGCACCCACATTCCGTGCATTGGTTGCCGCAGATATCCCAGCATTAACATACCAAGCACCAATTGGAACAATCAGTGGACTAGTTAAAGGCAACGGTGCAAATGCTCTCACTGCCGCAACTGCTGGAGTTGACTATCAAACAGCGCAAAGTGTTACTGGTATAGTGAAATCAACTGGAACAACACGTTCAGCGGCAACTGCTGGTACTGATTATTCAGCAGGCACCAGTGCATTAGCAACTGGTATAGTAAAAAGTACAACTACAACCGGAGCATTGACCATTGCCGCTGGTTCAGATATTAACACAACATTTGGTAGTCAAACACAAAACTACGTATATGCCGCACCAAGCTCGGGAAATGGTAATCCTTCATTCCGTCTGTTGACAGTTACAGATATGCCAATATCAGGTTTACAAAGTCGATCAACAGCATCTGCAACTACTGGAAGTTTGGCATATCAAACAAGTTCCACAATTACAATTCCTGTCGCCAAAGGATATGCACTATACAGCATACAGTCTAGCGTAGGATCTTGGGTAACCATTTATACAAACAGTACTTCAATGACCAATGACAGTAGCAGAAGCATTACTACTGACCCAACTCCGGGTAGCGGTGTAGTTGCTGAGTCGGTGACTACTGGCGCATCTACAACGTATACTTCTTTCTCTCCAGCAGTAATTGGTTATAACATAGACGGTCCATCAACCACTAACTTATACATGAAAGTTTATAATAATAGCGGATCTACAAGTACTGTAACAATTACTTTAACATATTTAAAATTAGAAGTTTAATATGACAACTGTTATAACACCATTGGATACTCAGTTGATGATTACAGTTTATCTTAAAAGAGATAAACACGAAAATGGCATGACTATACAAGAGTATGCCGACGCTGTCATTGCTGGAACACAACCAGTTTTAGGACACGACGAATATGTTTATCAGTTTGGTGCAGTCAAAGATGAAGTAATACTTGTGGCAGACTGGGCAACAGATCACGATCTTACAGTAATAGAAGCAAATATAAATTCGGCTACTGTAAAATTGTCAGGAACTGCTGAACAATACAATAATATTTTTAATATTACTTTACAAACAGTTACAGCAAATGATAGAGAATATATAACACATACTGGTTCTATTACTATTCCTACAGACATCGATGCTGTTGTTGATCTTATTTTAGGTTTAGATAATTCTGTAAGTTTTTTTCATAATGCAATATTAGAAACGACAACATCGGGCCCGTTAGATCCAAATTTAATTAGTAGCCCTACTCCTGTTGACTTGGCATTGGCATACAAATTTCCAAGAGCTCCGGGTGGAGATCTCGTACAAGGTAACGGTGCCTGTGTTGCTATTATTGAACTAGGCGGCGGCTGGACTACACAAAATTTAACCAGCACATTTGGCCGCATTAGTCAGCCTAATCCTACTGTAGTTGATGTTTCAGTTGATGGTGGAGTAAATGATGGCGGGGTAAGTGGAGATAGCGCAGAAGTAATGCTTGATATCTATTGCGTAGGCGCAGTAGTACCAGCCGCAAAGATTGCCATGTATTTTGCCCCAAATAGTTTTCAGGGATTTATTGATACAATCATAACTCCGACAAATGATACTGTAAATAATCCTAGTGTAATCAGTGTTAGTTGGGGAACAACAGATACTAATTGGAGTAGCACATCTAGAAATGCGTTTGAAGCGGCCCTGGCAGCGGCAGTGGTCAAAGGAATTACTGTGTTTATTGCTGCCGGAGATTACGGAGTAAGAGCAATCAGCGGTGGCCCAACATATACTGTACAGTATCCAGGAACAAGTCCTTATTGCATATGTGCTGGCGGAACAGTTGTATCTATTAATAATGATTATTCTATTGCTAGTGAAGTGCCATGGGGCACAAGCGGAGGCTCATTTGCAGGAGGCGGAGGCGTTAGTGGAATTTTTAGTGTGCCAACATGGCAAACTGGTTTTAATAGTAAATTATATCCGGGCGGAACAGTTAGCTCATTAACAGGGCGTGGCATTCCGGATGTATCAGCTATGGCAACTGGCTACACTTTTTATTATTTGAACTCCAATGTTAGCGGAACTTTTTTAGGAACTAGTGCTACTGCTCCATTGTTAGCAGGAATGATGGCTAGATTAAACCAAATGTCCGGCGGCCGAATTGGATTTGTAAATGCAGATTGGTACGCGGTAAGAACTACAGCATTTAATGATCAAACAAGCGGCGATAATCATGGTGGAAATACTGTAGGTTATATGGCAGACACTGGATGGGATGCCGCAACTGGACTTGGTAGTCCAATAGGTACAGAATTGTATAAGTTATATAAAATTGGCACTACTTTTCCTAAACAAAACTACGGATTTAGGCCTGCTACCGGTGCAACATACCCTAGAAAAACAACCGGCGCTCGTTAATAAAAGTAGCACATTTTAAACATTGATAAATATTAGATAAAGAGAGTTAACTATGCAGACCAAAGATCAGACAGGAATACATATTGAGGGTCATATTAAGATCCATGACCCAGTTTCTAAGGAAGTTTTCATTGATAAACGCAATGCAATTCACTACGAGAACATCAGTTTGGCCCTGGCTCAAAGTTTAGCCGACAGCGGTAGCGGATTTGTTTACCAAATGGCATTTGGCAACGGTGGAACTAGCATAGACCCAACAGGAATTGTCACCTATTTAACTCCAAATACTAGCGGAACCAATGCAAGTTTGTATAATCAAACTTATGCCAAAGTAGTTAATCAAAATTCAAGCAATAACACGGACCCTAGTAGAAATTTTATTGAAACACGACATACAACTGGTACCAATTATACAGATTTATTTGTAACTTGTTTACTAGATTACGGCGAACCAAGTACACAAAGCGCATTTGATACAGTGACTAACAGCAATAGTCAGTATGTATTTGATGAATTGGGTTTAAGAAGTTACAACACAGATGGTACCAGTTTGTTATTAACCCATGTGGTTTTTCACCCAGTACTTAAAAGTTTAAATCGTCTAATACAAATTGATTATACTGTACGTATTCAAAGTTTAACCGGATTGGTAGGAGTATAATAGATGACTTATCAAGTTACATTTACACAAACTAATAATCCTGACAAACCACCTATCACAGTAGCTGACGGTGTTGTAGATAACAGTACTAGTTTAGAATTTCCAGGTAAGAATTACTCAGGTTATGGTGCTATTATTGCTAAAGATTTTTTGCATTTGCTAGAAAACTTTGCTAATGATACATCTCCAAATAATCCAGTTCAAGGTCAGCTATGGTTTGATACTGCTAGCGGAATTAACTTACTAAAAGTATACGATGGAACAACATGGGAACCAGCTGGTAGCTTAAAGAAAGCTAGTACAGCTCCTGCTGCCGCTACTGCTGGTGACTTGTGGGTTAATACCAATACAAGTCAGTTATATTTGTATTCAGGAAGTACATGGACATTAATTGGTCCTCAGTTTAGTGCAGGTCTTGCAACTGGCCCAGTAGTCGAATCTATTGTAGATACTGCTAACATTAGCCATAATGTTGTTGTAATTTATGCGTCAAGTGTTGATAATACTACCAGTAGCTATCGAGTAGCCATTATAAGTCAAGATTCATTTACACCTAAATCCGCAATACTGGGATTTACGACAATCAATACAGGCGTTAATGTAGCCAGTTCAAAATCAACGGTTGATACTGGTAGCCAGTATACTGGTTTCTGGGGAACTGCTAGTTCTGCCGATGGATTGTTAATTAACGGATCAGCAGTTGACGGCGCAAACTTTTTGCGTAGCGATACTCCAACCATTGCTAACAATACAATTAGTATTCGTAATGACGGTGGCCTGGTAATTGGATCTAACTTGGGATTCAACATTGGTATTAACGGTAACAGCACATTGTTCTATTCAAAGAACAGCGGAAACCCAATTGATTTTGCATTAAACAACAACGGTACTGTAA
>Ga0114959_10002608_pt1 | contig 14618 bp, 16 predicted proteins | sample C_130625_EF_Meta_FD_87317 | JGI IMG/M metagenome (GOLD analysis project Ga0114959, IMG submission 87317) | Freshwater microbial communities from Lake Croche, Canada to study carbon cycling - C_130625_EF_MetaG | ecosystem: Environmental > Aquatic > Freshwater > Lake | place: Lake Croche, Canada...
CCGATGTTCGGTCGATGGTGACGAAGCCTTTGTGGCCACGTCAATCGTAACCGCGTCAACAGTACGACTCGGAGTCAATCAGTCCCAAGAAGCGCCCGAACCGGCGCAAATCCTGCGCGATGATGAACTGTGATCCCAATTTTATGCATGGCAGTCATGTGCAAAGCAACGCCGTATCCCGCATTGTCGGCCCAGCCATAGCCGGGATGGCGCGCATCCAGCCGCACCATCAGCCGGTCGCGCGTCACCTTGGCGATGATCGAGGCGGCAGCGATCGAGAGGCTGATGCCGTCACCACCCACCACGCAGCGCGTCAGGCAGGGCAGTCCCGGATCGCGGTTGCCGTCCACCAGAGCAGCATCCACCGCTGAGAGCCGGGCGAAGGCGCGGCGCATGGCGAGCAGGCTGGCCTGGAGGATGTTGAGGCGCAGAATTTCGCCCACCGAGGCCGCGCCGAGCCCGATTTCGGCCCCCCCGCGCCGCAGCGCCAAGGCTGCGGCATCACGACGCGGGGGGCTGAGCCGTTTTGAATCATCGAGAAGGTCCGCCAGCGATGCCGGCAACGGATCGGGCAGCACAACCGCGCAGGCCACCACGGGCCCTGCGAGAGGCCCCCGCCCGACCTCGTCCAGCCCCGCGACCCGGCCGCCGATCGCCTGTTCCAGCGTCAGGCCGGGCCGTGCGGTCGTGATGTTTTGCGCAAGCCTGGCCATTCCCGCATCCGTGTCACACGAAGGACAATGCGCCAGGCCGCCCGAACAGGCTATACGACGCGCATGAGCACGCGCGGCATCAGGCTCTCCAAGGCGGCATTGCTGGCTGCGATCCTGGCAGCGATCGCCGCCTTCGCGTTGCTCATCCTGCGCCAGGGTCTCACGCCTGACGCGTTGCGTGTCGCCCTCGGTCAGGCGCAGTCGGCACGAGATGCGGCGACGCTTTTGGTGTCGATTGCCTTTCTGTGGTTTCACATCACCTCTGCGGCAATGTCCCTGCCGCTCAATGTGCCGATCGCGGTGGCGGCTGGCGCCCTGTTTGGCCTTGGTTGGGGCGTGATGATCGCCTCGTTCGGCGCCGCGATCGGGTCGACCCTGGCCATGCTCTCCAGCCGCTTCCTGTTCCGCGACTGGGTGCAGGCACGATACGGAGTGCGCCTGGCCGAGATCGAGCAGGGTCTCCAGCGCAATGCCGGTGCCTATCTTGCCAGCCTGCGCTTGATGCCGGCAGTGCCCTACACCCTGGTCAATCTGTTGTTCGGCCTTACCGCCTTCCCGGTGTGGCGCTTCTTCTGGGTCAGCCAACTCGCGATGTTGCCCGGCAAGATCGTGTTCGTGCAGGCCGGCACGGCGCTGGACCAGGTGCACAGCTTCTCTGATATTCTCTCACCCTCGCTGCTGGCCGCACTCGTCTTCCTCGCCGTCCTGCCACCGGCGCTGCGCCATGCGTCACGCTTCTGGCGCACCGGGGGCTGACCCATCAGGACAGTATTGCGTCGGCCGGGTGAAGCGCACGGGTGAAAAATCGTACGCTATGATGGTGTGAGCGCGGGCAGGTGGTCAGATGCGCCCACGCCATCCGCTGCGCGCCGCGACGCCGCAGCTGACAGCGATCGCGTGGCGCTCGATTGTTGCGGGTTTATGATGGAGCCCAGCGCTTCCTTCACCAAACCACCGCCCGCCGCGCCGAGAACGGCAACGCCGGCCCGCGCCCAAATCGCATCACGATATCCGGCCGCCGCCCCGGCAGGCCGGCAAGGCACGCAAGGTCTGGCCGTAGCGCCGGGACCTCGACAGGTTGGTTGATGAACGCGCATGACAGACCGAGCGCGGTCGCCCGCAGCGCAAAACGCTGGCAGGCGCGACCGACCTGGCTCCAATGCGCCGGGTCCGCCTGCTCGGCGACAAAGACGGCAATGCCGGACGAGGAGGCAATCTGCCGCGCGTATTTGTCATTCTCGGCGCCGGCGTTGAACATCAGGTCAAAGAAGATCGGCCCCAGCCAGGCCGGCAGCGTCGGGCTGCCGCTTGATGCGCTGTAGAGCCCGTCACCCATCTCGATCGCCTGGCGCGGGCTGAAACGCAGCCAGCTTCGCAGTTCACGGACGAAAGCCTTGTCCGCCATCTGGACGGCGTTGCCGGCGATCACCAAGCCCCGCAGGCGCGTCATCTTCGGCACATCGGTGATCAGCACCAGATCGACCCCCGGCACAGCAGCGGCATCAGCCAACGCCCGCAGATCAGCGTTGCTGACCGGCTTGCCGTCATAGACGGTGCGGGAGGATCTTCGCCTTGAGATCGCGTCAAACAGCGTGGAACCGCGCGCGTCGCCGCGGGCGAAGTCAAAGATCACCGTCATGGTCGTCGGATCGAACCGCAACTCGCCCGGCCGTCCCGTGGCCGCAGCGGCCAAAGCGAGATTTTCGCCGGCACAGCCAAGGCTGACAAAGAGATGATGATCGTCCGGGTCCACCACCGGTGTACGCCGCGCAAAATCGGGCAGGATGTCGATCTGGTTGCCGCCGACACGAAACAGCCAGGGTTGGGTGTTGTGGCCGCTGGCGGCGAGCGTGGCGAAGCGCAGGAGATCGCCGATCTCCGGCGTCTCCCCCAGCGCCGCCCGCGTGGCGGCAACGGCAGCCGCATATTCGTCATGCGACCCCATGGCGCGGGCGGTGGCGAACACGGCACCGCCCCCCGCCAGAGCCAGTGCGCCGCCGCCCAGCCAGAGAGTGCGTCTCGTTGTCACCGTGAACCACCCTGGTTTGCCGAAGATGCTCGGTCTGAACGACGCGATAGCGGTGGCCTGGAGACGCGGACAGGATCGGACATCACCCAGGCCAGCACGCCGATGGGTATAACCCGATGCTGCGCGGCACGCGGCACTGTCCGTTACGCTGCTGCGATCCGTCCCCACCGCTTGCCCCCCACCGCTTGCACAAAGGCACCCGCATGGCCTGGACCACACCAAGAGCGGCCGCCCGGCGGTCGCGCGCGTGAGGGCGAACCACAGGGAGACCCACCTGATCGCGCGCATTGGCTGGTTGCGCGCGGCGGTGCTGGGGGCCAATGACGGAATCATCTCAACCGCGAGCCTGGTGCTTGGCGTTGCGTCGGCTGAGCAATCAGGACACGGCGCCATTCTGGCAGGAGTGGCCGGCCTTGTTGCAGGGGCGATGTCGATGGCGGCGGGCGAATATGTCTCGGTCAGCTCGCAATCCGATACCGAGCACGCCGACCTGGCGCGAGAGACCGCGGAGCTTTCGGCCGATCCGGTGGGCGAACGCGAGGAGCTGGCCCAGATCTATGCCGATCGCGGCCTCCAGCCGGCTCTTGCACGGCAGGTGGCGACCCAGTTGATGGCCAAAGATCCGCTGGTGGCGCATGCACGTGACGAGTTGGGGATCTCGGCCGTGACCATGGCCCGTCCGGTGCAGGCAGCAATGGCGTCGGCCGCCTGCTTCACCGTCGGCGGGGCGGCGCCGATGGTTCTGACAGTGATCGCGCCGCCAGGCTTGCTGCTGCCGTTGGTCGCCGCGGGATCGCTGCTGTTCCTGGCGTTGCTTGGCATGATCGGTGCCCGGGCCGGCGGCGCCGGTTTGCTGCGGCCGACCATCCGCGTGGTGTTCTGGGGCGCATTGGCGATGGCGCTGACCACCGGGATCGGCGGCTTGTTCGGTCAGGTCTGCTGCACGGCTGTTCCCTGATCGTCGCCTGAGTATTTTCCGGCAATTCAGCTTCCGAAATTTTTCATGTAATCCAAAATAACCGCGTGAACGGTTCAAATGACAGAGTTCGTTGTTTGGTGATATTGCGCCGGTAATTTAGGAATTAACCAATGAAAGCCACATCCCTGCTTCTGCCTTTCGCCTTGCTGGCGCTGGCCTCGTGCGGCCACAGCACGGGTGAGCGCGCGCTCTCCGGTGCCGGGATCGGCGCGGGTGTTGGCCTGCTCGGCGGAGCGCTGGCTGGCGCGCCGCTCGAAGGCGCAGCGATCGGCGGCATCGTCGGCGCCGGCACCGGGGCACTGACATCGCCGCGGCAGATCAATTTGAATCGCTGATGAAATCCATGGGGATAATTGGTGTTGTTCTGATACTGTTGGGCGGCACGTCGCTGGCCGTCCGCAGGATCAGCTACACCACCGAGAAACCGGTCCTCGAACTGGGGCCGCTGACGGCCTCGGTCACCGAGCAGCATAGCTTCGCTCTGCCCGACGTCGCCGGGATCGGCCTGGTGATCCTGGGTGGCGTGCTTGTGTTGATATCGCAACGTGCCGTGAAAATCTGAAAAAGGGCCACGACGATGCTCACCAAAGCCCTTGTTGCCGCAGCGCTGCTGCTGCCGGTCGGCGTGGCCCATGCCGACCCGGATCGCCCCGGGGATGCTGACTCGATCTGGACCGTTCGCGCCGAGAACGACGTGATCAGCACCACGCCGCATCGGTCTGACCAGAACTACACAGCAGGGCAGCAATTCGGCTGGACCTCCGGTGTACAGGCGGTGCCTGACTTCGCGGCAAACCTCGCCGCAATGCTGTGGCGTGATGGCACCACGCGGGTCGGGCTGGGGCTGGCGCAGCAGATCTTCACGCCGGTCAACAAAAGCCTCGCCGTGCCCGACCCGCGTGACCGGCCCTATGCCGGGTTTCTGGCCGTGACCGGATCGCTGATGCATGACAGCGGAGCAACCCGCGACGTGCTGGCGCTCACCCTCGGCGTGATCGGACCGTTGGCGCAAGGTGAGGAAACCCAGAACGGGTTCCACGGCCTCATCAGGGATGGAACCGCGAAAGGGTGGTCCCACCAGTTGCCCAACGCGGCCGCCGTCGAACTGCTTGGCCAGCGGACCTGGCGGGCACCGATCGGACAGTTCGCGGGACTGGAGATGGACGCCCTGCCGGCCGTCGCGCTCGGCGTGGGAACAGTACGCGATGATCTTCAGGTGGCAACCTTGCTGCGCATAGGGCAGGGGCTGGCACATGATTTCGGCCCCTCACGCATCCGCCCCGGCATCGGCGGCGGTGATGCGTTCGAGGATTCCAACGAGTTCTCCTGGTATTTCTTCGCCGGTGCCAACGGTCAGGCGGTGGCACGTGATGCATTCCTGGACGGTGATCTGTTCACCCGGTCACGCCATGTCAAACGCATCCCGTTGGTGGGCGAGCTTGAGGGCGGCCTGGCGCTGATGTGGCGCGGCGTCCGTCTGACCTATGTGCAAACCTGGCAGTCAGCCGAGTTTCGTCATCAGTCTACCCGGCTCTTCAATTTCGGCTCGCTGGCCTTGTCCGTACGGTTTTAGAGCGTGATTCACGCCTCCGGTTCATCCAGCCTGCGGTGATCACGCGCTCAGCACTTCCCTGCTTTTCACACGTCCACCAACCGCGCCCGCAGCCGTGTCACGGTCGCATCATTCACTCCAATCGCCGCCAGATACGCCACAACCCCGCCATGCCGTTCCGCGAGATGATCCAGAAACGCCGCCATCGTCTCCGGCTCGCATTCCAGCAGCGCCTGGAACCGCACCATGTCCTCGCCGCGCGACGCCGCATGTGCCAGGATCGCATCGCGCAGCGGCGCGATCTGCGTCTTGGTCAGTGCATAATCGGCAATGATGTCCTCCCGCGCCACTCCTACCAGTGCCAGCAGCAACGCCGCGATCACCCCGGTGCGGTCTTTGCCGGCGGTGCAATGGAACAGTACCAGCCCCTCCGCATTGGCAATCGTCGTCAGAATCTGACGGATCTCTGCGCCACGCTCGGCCAGCGCCAGGATATAGAGGCCGAGCAGCACATTCACCTCGCCCTCCTTCGGCGCCTCCGCCTCCAGCAGTTCAAGCCGGTCGAACAGCGAGACATGCACGTAATCGATCCCCGCATGCGACCGCGTCGGGTTCGGCTGCGCCTCCAACTCATGATCGCGCCGCAGATCGATCACCGTGCGCACTCCCAGGTCATGTAACTGCGCCACGCCCTCATCCTTCATCCGGTGCAGCCCATCGGCACGCAGCAACTGGCGCCACCGCGTATGGCCGGATGGCGTTGGATACCCGCCGAGATCACGGATGTTATGGGTACCCGGCACAGGGATATGACGTGTCGACATCAGCGCAGTCCTGACTTCATGAAGGATTGAATGACCTGGCGTTGCAGCACCACATAAAGCGCCAGAATGGGCATGCTGGCCATGGTCGATGCAGCCATCAGCGGACCCCACTGATTGCCCTCCTGGGTCATGAACATCTGGATGCCGATCTGGATCATGGTATTCTCCGGCGTGCGCGACAGCAGCAACGGCCAGAAATACTCGTTCCAGGTCGAGATGAAGATCAGGATCGCCAACGACGCCAGGGTGCCCCGCAGATTGGGCACGATCACCTGCCACAGCAGCCGCCAATTGCCCGCGCCATCAACCAGCGCCGCATCGATCAGCTCGCGCGGAAACGAGCGCATCGCCTGTGTGGTCATCAGTACCGCCAACGCTGAGGCAAAATGCGGCAGAATCAGCGCGGTCACGCTGTCCAGCAGCCCCAGATCGGCCACCAGAAGAAAATTCGGGATCATCACCACCTGCAACGGCACGAGCCAGGTCAGCGCCACCAGCGCATAGGCCAATCCCTGACCGCGAAACCGCCAGCGGGTAAAGGCAAACGCCCCAAGTACCGCGGTGCAGAGCTGGACCAAGGTCACCGCAGTTGCCACCACCAAGGTATTGACCAGCATCTGCGCCACTGGAATGGCGTTGAGCGTGTACCGGTAATTCGCCCAGGTCGCAGCACTCGGCCACAGGCTGGTCTCAAACATCGCATTGGCCGGCCGCAGCGACGAAACCACCATCCAATACAGCGGGAACAGGCTGAGAAAGGACAGCACCAGCATCACGCCATGCCCCAGCACGCCACGCGGCAAAACGCGGCCGATAAGCACGCTAATCATCATGAAAGCTCAACCGGTCAGAGAGACGGATCAGACCCATGGCAAGCAGCGCAAAAGCCACGAACAGCAGTACCGCCGAGGACGCGCTCCACCCCACCGCCCCCGAGGAAAAGCCGAAATCCCATAGCAGGTAGTAGATGTTGATCGTCGCCCCCAACGGCCCGCCTTCGGTCAGCGCGTTGATATAGGCAAAACTCCATTGCGCGCCGAGCAGCAGGCTCATCGTCACCAGCAACATGGCCGTGGAGGAGAGCAGCGGCAGACGTACCCGGCGAATGATCGCCCATGGCCCCGCGCCATCAAGCTTCGCCGCTTCGATCAGTGACGGATTGATCGCCGCATTGGCCGCAGCCGCGATCAGCGTGGCAAAACCGATCAGCTTCCAACCGGTGATGAAGATGATCGTCCAGATCGCCACATGCGGATCGGTGAGAAACCGCACCGGCTCGAACCCTGCCCCGATCAGCAGCCGATTGACCAGCCCATGCGCCGGATCAAGCAGCCATCGCCACACAGCGGCCGCCACCACCGGTGCCACGATCATCGGCACAAAGATCAGCACACGATAGATATTGCGAAACCGCGCCGGCAAATCCTGCGTATAGATCGCGATGGCGAACGGTATCACCACCGAGAACGGCAACAGACCGAGCATGTAGATGACGGTATTGCCCACCGCTTTCCAAAGCTTCGGCAATGCCAGCAGGTTGCGGTAATTCGCCCAGCCGACAAAGCGCTTGGCCGTGTCGGGCAGCATGTCCCACTCAAAGAAGCTCAGCCATGCGGCCTCCCCCAGCGGCTCATAGACCCAAACAATCAGCGGCAGCACAACGGGCAGCAGATACAGCCAAGGCAGGGCCCCAGCCAGCCGGTTCGCGCGCCCGATGCGAATGCTGCCGGACATCGAACGGCTATTTCGGTAGCATCGCCTGGGTCACATCCTGCGCCGCCTTCAAGGTCGCCGCCACGTCCACCTTGCCGGTGACAGACAATTCCACCGAATCCATCATTGTCTTGACGATCTGCCGGTAATTTGCCCCGGGCATCGCCTCCCAAGGCTCCAGTACCTTGAGCTGCTCCAGATTGGGCTGCACGAGAGGATGGGCCTTCACCCACTCGCCCAGATAAGCCGGATCGTTCACAATATCGGTGCGCAGTGGCAGATAGCCGATCTCGCTGGTGATGATCGTGTAGCCGCGCTTGGAAGTGAGGAATTTCATCAATTCCCATGCTGCCCGCTGACGGATCGGGTCGTTTGACAGAATGACCAGCGCGCTGCCCGAATTGTTCGGCCGCACCGGCTTGTCCCCAAAGCGCGGCATGGTGGTGGCACGCAACTCGTATTTTCCCTTGGCCCCCGCCACCAGCGCGCCCTGCACGGCACTGGTGTTGAGATACATCCCCACATCCCCGGCTGCCATCGAATCCATGCCGCCGACGGTGTCGAGATTGGCCATCGCCCCCGTGTCATTGAGGTCGCGCAGCATCGCCACCGCCTCCACTGAAGCAGGCTCGGCAAACGTCATACGCTTGCGGTCGCGCGAGATGGTCTCTCCGCCATTGGACCGAATGACGCCCTGGAACAGCCAGTCATAAGCCGAGGGGCCGAGAATGCCAGTGGCCAGCCCGACCTTGCCGGTCCGGGCCTTGATGGCAAGGGCCGCCTGCTTCACCGCGAACCAGGTGCGGGGCGGGGCCTCCGGGTCAAGCCCCGCGGCGCGGAACACATCTGCGTTGTAGAACAGCACAGGCGTGGAAAAGGTATAGGCCAGCCCATAGGTCTTGCCCTCGAGCATGCCCAGACGCAGCCCATTGGGGGCGATCCCCTCGAAATTCGCAGCCATCTCACCCGCCGGGATCAGATCCTCCAGCGCCTTGGCTCCAAGGCTGCGCACGGCGAAATCAAGGTCTGCAAAGATCACCTGCACCAGATCAACTTGGCGCCGCGCTGCCAGATCGGCCTGCACCCGGCCAATGAAGCCGGCAGCGTTCGCCCCGATGCCGTTCACCTTGATCATCGGGTTGAGTTCGGCGAATTCGCGCAGCATTTTGCGCGTGGCATCCGCGCCAAGCCCGGCAGTGGCGAGGTTGTAGTTGTAGAAGTTGATCTCCACCGGCGCCTCAATCGACGCCGCCGCCATCCCGGCACGCACCGGGGCAGCCGACAGCAGCGCTGGCGAGGCAGCGAGACCGGCCAGCACAACACGACGATTCATCATGTGCGTCTCTCCGAACGGAATTATTGTGGCAGCATCGGCTGCGTGATGTCCTGCGCCGCCTTCAGAGTCGCCGCCACGTCCACCTTGCCGGTGATCGACAGCTCCACCGCATCCATCATCGTCTTGACGATCTGGCGATAATTCGCCCCCGGCATCGCCTCCCAAGGCTCAAGCACCTTCAGCTGCTCCAGATTGGGCTGCACCAGTGGATGCGTCTTCACCCACTCGCCCAGATATTGTGGATCATTGACGATATCCGTGCGCAGCGGCAGGTAGCCGATCTCGCTGGTGATGATGGTATAGCCGCGCTTGGAGGTGAGGAACTTCATCAGCTCCCACGCCGCCCGCTGCCGCACCGGATCACTGGAGATGATGATCAGCGCGCTGCCAGAATTGTTCGGCCGCGTTGGCTTGTCGCCAAACCGCGGCATCGTCGAGGCGCGCAGCTCAAACTTGTCCTTCGCCCCCGCGACGATGAAGCCCTGCACCGCGCTGGTTTGCAGATACATCCCCATCTCACCGGCCGCCATCCGCTCCATGGCGCCATTGACATCCAAATTCTCCAGCGCTCCGCTGTCGTTGAGATCGCGCAGCATCATCACCGCCTCAACCGAAGCTGGCTCGGCGAACGTCATCCGCTTGCGATCGCGTGAAATGGTGGAGCCGCCATTGGACCGCACCACGCCCTGAAACAGCCAGTCAAACGCCGACGGCCCCAGAATCCCGGTGGCCAATCCGCTCTTCCCGGTCTTGGCCTTGATCGCCAGCGAAGCCTGCTTCACTTCCGCCCAGGTCTTGGGCGGCGCCTCAGGATCAAGCCCGGCCTTGCGAAACAGATCGGCATTGTAGAACAGTACCGGCGTCGAGAAGGTATAGGCGAGCCCATAGGTCTTGCCGTTCAGCATCCCCAGCCGCAGCCCATTGGGCGAAATCCCTTCGAAATTCGCTGCCAGCTCAGACGCCGGGATCAGATCCTCCAGCGCCTTGGCGCCCAGGCTCGCCACCGCGAAATCCAGATCCGCAAACCCAAGCTGCACCACATCCACCTGGCGCCGCGCCGCGATATCCGCCTGCACCCGCCCGGTGAATCCGCTGACATTCACCCCGACGCCGTTCACCTTCACCTTGGGGTTCAGTTCCATGAACTCCCGCATCATCTTGCGCGTCGCATCCGCCCCAAGCCCGGCGGTGGCCAGATTGTAATTATAGAAATTGATCTCCACCGGCCCATCCAGCGAGGCCGCGGCCATTCCGGCCTGCGCGCCCCGCCCGGCCAGCAGCAATGAAGACGCGGCAACACCCGCGATCAGGTCACGACGATGCATCATGGTGATCACTCCGTGCCGGCAGCCAGCAGGCTCGCCTCGTAATTGGCGATCAACGTCTTCATGTCGCCATGGCTGTACCGCTTCAGTTCGCGCCGATCCGCTGGCTGAGGAACGAACGAAATCGTCAGCCCCGACGGCCGAACGGTCCCAATGGCAAACGACGCACCTGCCACCATCCGCAGCCCCTCGGGCAGATACAGCACATCCGTCGCCGCGTGCTGCCCGATCCCCACCACCACCGGAATGCCGTTCCACAGACTCACCCGATCGTAATGGATATGCCCGCACAGCATGCCAATGACATTGTGCCCGCTGAGCACCTCGCGCAGACGGATGGTGTCAGCGCACGAGATCGCCTCCCACTCCATCTCGATATCATCCTCATCCAGCGACGGCGGATGATGCACCACAATCAGCTTCGGCAGATCAGGATTGACCCCCAATACCGCCTCCAGCCAGCCAAACTGCTCAGCGTCGATATATCCGCCAACCTTGCCCTTGCGGCTCGAGTCCAGGGTTATGATGTGCAACCCGGCAATCACCGCGTCATGGCAATAAGGCGCGTCCAGATTGTCGCTCTGCCCCAACATCCCCTGATAGAACCCGGCGCGATTGTCATGATTGCCCAGCGCCCACAACACCGGCATGTCCAGCGCGGCCTCGGCAAAGATGCGCTTCAACTCAACAAACGCCGCCACCGATCCACGATTGGTGAGGTCCCCGCTGACCACCACGAAATCGGGCACCGGCCGCACGTGCTTCACCTCGGCCAGAATGGTGGCCAGCGTGGTGGCCGTGTCGGAATGCAGACCGGGATCGCTGACCGCCGGATCGCCGATATGCAGATCGGTGAGATGGACGAAGCAGGGATGCTGAGACATCGGTAAGCCCTCGAATGCGATATCGAAGGCTAGCGGTCGTTTGATGACAGATGGAATGTCAGGGTGGTGACCGTTTGAAGAAAGCAAGTAAGGCCAGGGCTCTGCCCTGGACCCGCCAAGGGCATCGCCCTTGGAACCCATTCCTTTTCCAGTTCAGCACTGCCAAACGAATGGGTTCCAAGGGCTATGCCCTTGGCGGGTCCAGGGCAGAGCCCTGGCCTTACTTACCTATACACAAACGCCTTATCATCCAGATCAATCGCCGGAATGGCGTCCTTCTCCACCCAATGATCCTGATTATGCTGCCACTCCGGCTTCTCCCCCCGCTTGGGCAACAGATGCAGCCCCCGCATCAGATACCCCGCATTGAAGCTCTCCGGATCAATCCACGGCAGCAGCGCCATCCCCTCATCCTCCGGCCGCAACGCCGGCGTCACCATCCGCGCCTGCCGCACCTCCATATGCCCGAGCAGCTTGCACACGAAATCCGACACCAGATCCGCCCGCAGCGTCCACGCCGCCCGCAAATAGCCAAACACCCACACCATGTTCGGCACCCCGGTGAACATCATCCCCCGATACGTCACCGTCTCATGAAACGCCAACGGCTCATCATCGATGGTGAAGGCAATGTCCCCCAACACATTGAGATGAAACCCCGTCGCCGTCACAATAATGTCCGCATCCAGCCGCGCACCCGACTTCAGCACGATCCCCGCGGCATCGAACCGCTCAATCTCATCCGTGACCACCGAGGCCTGCCCCGACCGGATCGCCTTGAACAGATCCCCATCCGGCACATACGCAATCCGCTGCCGCCACGGCCGATAGCTCGGCGTGAAATGCGGCGCGATATCGAAATCCGGCCCCAGATGCGCCCGCACCGCGGACAGCAGCTCCTCGCGCGTCTTCTCCGGCTCGCTGAACGTGCGCTGGGTGAACACATCCGAATCCCGCATGATCCGGCGCCGCACGATCTCATGGATCCAGCTCTCATCCACCCCCAGATCGCGCAGCTCATCCGCGATCTGAATGGCATTGCGCCCCGTCCGAAAGAAGGTCGGCGAGCGCTGCAACATGGTGATATGCGAAACCTTCGGCGCCATCGCCGGAATCAATGTCGCAGCCGTCGCCCCCGACCCGATCACCACCACCTTCTTGCCGGCATAATCGAGGTCCTCCGGCCAGTTCTGCGGATGCACCACCCGCCCCTGGAAATCGCCGAGCCCCGGCCAATCCGGCGTATACCCCTCGCTGTGCCGGTAATACCCCTGACACATCCACAAAAACCCGGCCGTGAACCAGACCGTCTCCCCGGTGTCGGTCCGCTGCGCCTCAATCGTCCATTGCGCCTCGGGCGTTGACCAGCGCGCCGACGTGATCCGATGGTGATACCGGATATGCCGGTCCAAGCCGTTCTCAGCGATCACCTCGCCCAGATATTTCCTGATCTCCGCCGCCGTCGCGATCGGCGCCGAGGTCCAGGGCTTGAACCGGTAACCGAAGGTATAAAGATCGCTGTCAGACCGAATCCCCGGATAACGATGCGTCCACCAGGTGCCGCCAAAACTGTCCTGCGCCTCCAGCACCACAAACCGCGTCCCCGGCCGCTGATCGGTGAGGTGATACGCCCCGCCAATGCCGGAAATCCCCGCCCCCACGATCAACACATCGAAATGCTCGACGGTCACGCGCGCCTCTGGTGCCATATGATTCATGAGATCGTTCCTCCCCGATCCCCCGATCTTCAGTCACCCTCGCCCGGCTTGCAACGCCCGCTTACGGCATCTCAAGCCAGCTCCGCCGAAACTGCTCCATCTCCCCAGGCTCGGCATCCGACACCGCCCACAGCCGCATCCCGCCGCTCGACCACCCCAGCACCCGATACCCGCTGCGCATCTCCGACCCCGACGCCTCACCCGGCCAGATATAGAGGTCGATCACATGCGCCCCCCGCCGATACGACAACGCCGCCACCGGCCGCCCGCCGAGATAATCCAGCCGCCCGCCGATCAACGGAAACCCAACCGCGGCCAGCTCCTTCACCGGCGGCGCGAAATCCAGCCGCCCATCAAACCACGGCCGCACGACATGATGATCGCTCGACACCACATCCGTCAGATGCCCCGGCTGCAACGCCCGGATATGACTGGCCGCAATCGCATCCAGCAGCCCATCCTCCCCGCGCGGCACCAGCACCAGCACCAGTGAGGCCGCCAGCGCCAACCCCGCCCCCCACATCACCGGTCGGCGAGATGTCACGCGCGCAGGCCGCGCCACCCCCATCGCCGCCACCCGCGCCCGCAACAGCTCCGAAGCCCCCATGGCCGGCACATCGCTGCGCAACCGCTGCGACAAGCCAGCCAGTTCCGCCTGCCGCTCCCGACACGCCGCACAGCCCATCAGATGCGCCGCCAGCTCCGCCGTCGCCGCCACATCCAGCTCGCCGTCATGATCCGCCTGCAACAGCAGCTCCATCCGGGAGCACTCCGCCCCGCTCATGATGCCGCCCCTGCCTGAAGCTTGATGAGACTCTGCCGCGCCCGCCACAGCCGCGACATCACCGTGCCCACCGGCACCCCCGTCACCCGCGCGATATCGCGATACGACATCTCTTCAAACTCCCGCAGCACCAGGCATTCCCGCAGCTCCAGCGGCAGCGCCGCCAAAGCGCCCTCCAACTGCCCCATCGCCTCGCCCTGCTGCATCATCGCCTCCGGATCCGGTGCCGGATCGGCCACCTCAAGACTTGCCTCGTCCATCTCTGTCTCAGCACTCCGCCCCCGTCGCGCCAGCCGCCCATAGGCCGTGTTGCGCACAATCTGCAGCAGCCAGGCCCGGCCATCGCCGCCCCGAAATGAGGGGAAATATTGCAGCGCCCGCACGCAGGCATCCTGCACCACATCCTCCGCCGCCACCGGATCACGCGTGATCCATCGTGCGAGCCGCACCGCCGCATCCAGATGCGGCAGCACGACCTCCGCGAACCCGCTCACCGCCACGTCCGCACCATTCGCACTCCGGTCAGGTCACAACGACCGTCCCCATCATATGCGGATGCAGTGAGCAGAAATACGCAAACGTACCCGCCTCCTGGAACACCAGTGAGAACGTCTCCCCCTTGTCCAGCGCCTGAGACTTGAACGCCTTTTTCGCCGTCGCATCCGACACGGTGTGCGGCTCGTCGTCCTTGTTGGTCCACACCACCTTGGTGCCGCGCGTGATCTTGATCTCCGCCGGGGTGAAGGCGAATTCCTCAATCA
>Ga0114959_10002609_pt1 | contig 14616 bp, 12 predicted proteins | sample C_130625_EF_Meta_FD_87317 | JGI IMG/M metagenome (GOLD analysis project Ga0114959, IMG submission 87317) | Freshwater microbial communities from Lake Croche, Canada to study carbon cycling - C_130625_EF_MetaG | ecosystem: Environmental > Aquatic > Freshwater > Lake | place: Lake Croche, Canada...
CGCCTTTGCCGGCTCGATGTCGGCGAAGGCCGCAACAACTTCAGGCGCTTCGTCATCCAGCGTCTTCTGCAGGCGTTCTGCAAGCTGCGTGGTCTGCTGCAACGTCGTTCCCGGCACCATCTCAATGCGGATGGAGCTATAGTCGAAATTCATCGTGGGCTGGAACTGGAAGGGCAGCGACATGACCATGAGGACGGTCGCCACGAGCGATCCGGCGCCGCCCACAACAACCCAGCGGCGGTTGTGGAGCGTCCAGTGCAGGATCTGCATATAGCGATCCATCATCCAGCCTTCGCCATGCTTTTCTTCGCCATGCGCCTTTAGGAAGTAGGCCGCGATCATCGGCGTAATCATGCGGGCGACGGCCAGCGACAGCAGAACGGCGGCCACCACTGTAAAGCCAAAATTTTTGAAAAACTGTCCGGAAACGCCTGGCATCATTCCGACAGGAAGGAAGACGGCGACAATTGAAAACGTTGTGGCAACCACGGCGAGACCGATTTCATCCGCTGCATCGATGGAGGCCTGATACGCTGATTTGCCCATCCGCATATGTCGGACGATGTTTTCAATTTCCACGATGGCGTCATCGACGAGCACGCCGGCCACAAGGCTAAGAGCAAGCATCGAGATGCCGTTAAGGCTGAAGCCCAGCAGGTCCATGAACCAGAAAGTCGGGATTGCGGACAGCGGAATGGCGATGGCGGAAATGGCTGTGGCGCGCCCGTCCCGCAGGAACAGCCACACCACGAGCACGGCCAGCACCGCGCCTTCGATCATCGAGGAGAGCGACGAGGAATATTGCGACTTGGTATAGTCGACCGTCGTATAAAGCTCTGTGAAGTGGATCTTCGGATTTTCCTTCTGGATCGCCCGCAGTTCTTCCCACATCTTGTCATAGACTTTGACGTCCGACGCGCCCTTGGCGCGCTGGACGGAGAAGCTCAGCACCTGACGCCCGTTCATGGTCGATATGGCCCGCTGCTCGCCATAGAGATCACGCACTTCGGCCACGTCCGACAGCTTGATCGAGCGACCACCGCCAATAGCAATATTGGTTTCTCCCAGCGCATAAGCATCGCGCGCATTGCCCAAGACGCGCACCGACTGTTCAGCGCCTGCGATCTCGGTGCGCCCGCCCGCCGCGTTGATGTTGCTCTGGCGAAGCTGGCTGTTGACCTGCGCGGCGGTGATGCCGAGCGACTGCAGCTTGGCCGGGTCAAGGATGATGCGAATTTCGCGGGAAACGCCGCCTTCACGATTGACGGCGGCCGCCCCCGGAACGCCTTGAAGCCTCTTCACAACGACGTCGTCAACGTACCAGCTCAGTTGCTCCAGCGTCATGTCGACGGCTTCAGCGGAGATATAGGCGATGGGCTCACCTGTTGTATCGACGCGGTTGACCTGCGGCTCAAGAATGCCGTCCGGCAGGACGCTGCGCACCTTGGTGAGGGCATCGCGGATGTCGTTGACGCCGCGGTCAATATCGGTACCAATCTGGAACTGGACAAAGGTCATCGACGTGCCTTCACGCACGGTCGAGTTGATTTCATCCACGCCATTGATCGACCGGAGTGCCGGTTCGACGATCTGCGTCACTTGCTTTTCAAGTTCGGTGGGCGCGGCCCCCGGCTGGCTGATGATGACCTGCGCGCCGGGGAATTCAATGTCTGGATTATTGTTGACGTCCATCCGGCTGAAGCTGACGATGCCCGCCAGCAGCAGGGCTACGAAAAGCACGATCGGCGGAACCGGGTTGCGAATGCACCAGGCCGAGATGTTCCGGAAGTTCATGGGACTTGGCCTCAGTTCGACTTGGGACGGACCGGAACGACGCTTTCCCCGGGGTTGAGGAAAGCACCTGCCGTCAGCACAATGCGTTCACGCCCGGTCAACCCGGTTGCAATCGTGATGCCTGCATCGGAGACAGAACCCACCTTCACTTCGCGACGTTCCACCTTATTCTGCGCATTTACGACAAAAACGTAATTGCCCTTCTCGTCGCTTTGCACTGCGGATTCAGGCAGCAGCGGTGCCTGCGCCGCGCCGGAGCGGATGGACGCAGTGGCAAAGCCGCCGGGGCGGATCGCGTCGTTATAGGCCAGTGCAATGCGCACCGAACCCTGGCGCGTCGTTGGATCAATGATCGGCGGCATCTGCCAGATTTGGCCGGTGAAGGGCTTTGTTGTGCCAACCGGCGTCACGTCTGCGGTACTGCCGACAGAAAGCTTGGCAAGGTCGGCTTCGGCCAGCATTGCGCGCAATTCCATCTCGCCGCCCTTGGCGATGCGGAACAGCACAAGGCCGCCGCCGCCAACAACCTGCCCAGGTTCAACATTGCGGGTGAGGATGAGGCCGGAGGCCGGCGCGCGGATATCAAGACGTCCAATGCGGGCACTGTTTTCGCCATATTGTGCCCGCGCCACGTTCAGCCGCGCAAGGGCGGCGTCGCGCTGGGCCGTGCGACGGTCAATATCGGCCTTCGAAATAAAGCCGCGTTCGGCTAGCGTCTTGGCGCGGTCCAATTCGTTTTGGGCGAGGCTTGCATCGGCCTGTGCCACGCGGATCTGCGCGCCAAGCGACGCGGACTGCTGCGCCTGCACCTGACGGTCCACACTGGCGAGCACCTGACCCTGCGATACCCAATCACCCGCATCGACAAACACCCGCGTCACCATGCCGCCTTCGCCAACGGCGCCGACCGGCATTTCGCGTCGGGCGGCAAGCGAACCCGTTGCGCTGATGGAGCTTTGGACCATGCTGGAACCGGGAATGACAACCGTGACGGTTGGAGCCTGTTTCTGGCCTTCCTTGCTCCCTACTGCGCCGCCGCCGCCCATCGTCTTAAAGGCGATGTAGCCGATCAGGAGGAGGGCCGCGACAATGCCGCCGATAATGAGGAGGCGCTTGCGTTTGCGCGAAGCCGCCTCTGCCGAATCGTCGGACAGGTCCACTGGTTCTGCGTGGCGCGCAAAAGTCGTTTCGAGGTTCATTCTAGTTCCGCTTTCGGCCCGCGCATGCAGGCGGAGTCTCTGGTCTGACCGGTGTATTATCTTAATAACTCACCTGGCACAAGGCGTTTACGGCGCGCCATCCCCCTGCCGTAACTGCTATTTGCGACAATGGAGGCGAAATCGCAAGCGTCCGAAGGGACATGTCCGGTCGATTTGGGCTTGTCAGCAGCCTCCTTTGGCTTGACGATGCCGGTTCGGAGGCAAGTGTTGCGCCTTCGCCACACTCTTGGGGAGAGAGCTCATGGAGATATTTGCAGGACATGGTTGGATCATGACCATCATCATCGGCGGTCTGGCGGGCGCTGTCGGCAAATGGATTATGCCGGGCAAAGACCCCGGCGGGCTTATCATCACGATCCTGCTGGGCATTGCGGGCGCGTTGCTCGTAACGGTGCTGGGCACATTGACCGGCTGGTACGACGCGGGAGAAGGCGCGGGCTTCATCGGCGCTGTGATTGGCTCAGTGATTATTCTGTTCATTTATCGCAAATTTAACGGCACCGGGCGGGGCCCTGCGGCCTGACGTCCCGGGTTTATTCAGGTGCCGTGCAGGCCGGCCAGTGCAGGTCGCGCCAGCCGGCCCTTTTGTTTTTGGCGCGGTCGTATGAAGGAGATCAGATGATGAAACGCAAACTTCCAAAGGCTTTGGCTGCTTTTTCAGCGATGGCCGCCGCTTCGGCCGCGTCCGCTCAGGTCGCTGGGCCCGCACAGGTGATTGGAACGCGTCTTGAACTTCAGGCGCGCGGGGACGTCCGTGTGACACCGGATATCGCTGTCGTGTCCGCAGGCGTGGTTACACAGTCGGTTGATGCATCCAGTGCCATGCGCGACAATGCGGCGCGGATGACCCGCGTATTTGCCGCGCTCAAGCAGGCGGGCATTGCCGAGAAGGACATTCAGACGACCTCGGTCAGCCTTTCCCCGCAATATCGTTACAATAACAATGAAGCGCCCGTTATCACGGGCTATCAGGCCAGCAACACGGTTTCCGTCCGGTTCCGCGACATTGGCAAAAGTGGTCAGGTGCTCGATGCCCTGGTTAAGCAGGGAGCAAACCAGATCAACGGCCCTATGCTCGAAGTCGAATCGCCGCAGGCCGCGCAGGATAAGGCCCGGCTGGACGCGATCAAGACGGTGCAGGCCCGCGCCGCGCTCTACGCCAAAGCCACCGGACTGCAGGTGAAGCGCATTCTGTCGATCAGCGAAGCGGTGGACTATCAGCCGATGCCGATGCCAATGGCGCGCATGGCAATGGCCGCGCCTGCTGCTGAAAAAACCGATATTGCAGCCGGGGAGCAGTCGATTGGCGTCAGTGTTTCTGTGGTCTTTGAGCTGAATTGACGATCAACGCGGGCGCCAGCGGCGGGCGAGGGTGAGCAACCCGAGTGCTGCTATGGCGCCTGCCACGGCCCCGGCATATCCAGTAGCGGACAAGCCAGAATAAAGGCCATGACCGTTGGAGGTGAGCCCAAGGGTGAAACTGCCTGCGGTCCCGACGATCAAATTTACCAGCATTTCGCCTTGCCCAAAGGCGCGGCGCATCGCGGTCGCAAGCCACCCAAAAGCGGCGCCAATCACAAGAAGGGCAAGGAAATTGGTCACGCAGCGACCCTAGCCCCGGTCGACAGGGGGATCAACAGCGCCGCAGAGGAGCCGCTAAGTCGAAACGGAAACGGGCGGCTGTAGGTTTTTTCCCAGGCCGCCCGCTTCGTGTTTTAGAACGGAGCAATCAGAAGCGCTGCTGGCGTTCGTAAAGGCTCTTATAATGCTGGATACGGGTGACCCGCAGCCCGGGCATGCCCGAGCGGTCGATCGCACGCTGCCAACCGGCAAATTCTTCCAATGTGAGGCTATAGCGTTCGCAGACTTCGTCGACGGTCAGCAGCCCGCCATTCACTGCTGCGACCACTTCTGCCTTCCGGCGGACGACCCAGCGGGTCGTCGACGGGGGCGGCAAACTGTCGAGCGTCAGTGGTTCACCAAGCGGGCCAATGACTTGTGCCGGACGGATTTTCTGGTTTTCGATCATTCTTACCTCAAAGCCGGGTCCAGACCCGTTTTCTCTTGTTGCCACCCCACTTAAACACCACGGGTTGAAAGATCGCTAAAATGCCAAGGTAAATTTTGCGGTCATCTTCATGTGCGTCCTGTTAGGACATTGGCAGCCAAACGGTTGAAACTTGGTGAATTTTCGCGGGGCGAATCGCCTTTTATCGGCGATATTGCATCCAGATCGGCAGTGGTTTCAGTCGGCAACTTCGCCATGGCGGCGACTTTGGCCTGCATTCGGGCGGTTGGCGTTGTTGCCTGTTGCGCCGAAATGGTTGCAAGCAGACTGGGCAGTTCAATTTTCTTTGGCCGCGCTTTGCCTTGGCGTGCTGACCGGCGGGGAAATTCCATGTTCATGCGCATGCATTTCTCACAAATGCCTGAATCTCAGGTAAATTCCCTTTGATGCTGCAAATCGCGCGCAAGCACTCTATGTCCGCTGTCCATGTTTGACCTTTTTCAACTTGATGGCCCGCCCACGGCCCGCCGCATCGTGGTCGCGATGTCGGGTGGTGTGGACTCCTCGGTCGTTGCAGCGCTCGCCGCACGGACGGGGGCGGAAACCATCGGCATCACCTTGCAGCTTTATGATCATGGCGCGGCGGTCAACCGGGTCGGCAGTTGTTGTGCGGGCCAAGACATCCGCGATGCCCGCGCTGTCTGCGACCGGTTGGGCATTGCCCATTATGTTTTTGATCATGAAAGCCGGTTTCGGGATTCTGTGATCGAACAATTCGCCGATGAATATATGAACGGCCGGACGCCCATCCCCTGTGTCCGCTGCAATATGGGCGTGAAGTTTACCGATCTGTTCCGTCTGGCAAAGGATTTGGGGGCCGACTGTCTGGCGACGGGGCATTATGTGCGCCGATTGCCGGGCGCACAGGGTGCGGAATTGCACCGTTCGATCGATCCGGCCCGCGACCAAAGCTATTTCCTGTTCGCGACAACGGCGGACCAGCTGGACTATCTGCGCTTTCCGCTGGGCGGCATGCCCAAGGCCGATGTGCGCGCCATTGCGCAGGAGATGGGGCTGGGCGTGGCCATGAAGCCCGACAGTCAGGACATCTGCTTTGTGCCGAATGGCGATTATGCCAGCGTCGTGCGCAAGGTGCGCCCGGATGCGGAAAGCGACGGCGCAATCGTCGATATGGAAGGCCGGGAACTGGGCCGTCACAAAGGACTGATCCACTATACCGTGGGCCAAAGGCGCGGGCTGGAACTGGGCGGTCTGGCCGAGCCACTTTATGTTGTGCGTCTTGATCCGGCGGCGCAGCAGGTGGTCGTCGGGCCAAAAGCGGCGCTGGCTGTTTCAGCGGCGCGCATTGTCGAGCCCAATTGGCTTAGCCCAGTCGAAGGACGGTCCCTCATGGCCAAGGTCCGGTCCCTGTCAAAGCCGGTGCCGGCGCGCATGGAAGGCGAATGGCTGGTGTTCGACGGGCCGGAATATGGCGTGGCGCCGGGGCAGGCGGCCGTCCTTTTTGATGGAGATCGTGTGCTTGGCGGTGGCTGGATTGCCGAAACGCAACGTGCCATAGAGGTCGCTGCCGCCTGACCCCCGCATCTCCAGACGGGGCCGCAGGCGCTTCGGAGGGGATGTCCATGCCTGCTTTATCAACCCGCGTCATTTCGTTCGTCCTGCGCAAGTCCGGCCTGTTCCGGAAAATGTTCGCAGGTGGGCCCAGTATGTCGGCGTATATCGCCAAGGCGGCTGCCACCCAGAGTGCACCGTCTGCAAAGTTGCAAAAAAGTCACGCGATCTCGCACACGGCGTTTGACGGGTGCGCCGTCTGGGAATTCGCCCCCAAAGTGAAGGCACCGACGGCGACAGTCCTCTACTGGCATGGTGGCGGCTATGTTTATCCTGCGGCGGATGCGCACTGGGCGTTTATGGCGCACATGGCGGAAACGCATGGCTGGCGGATTGTCGCCCCGCTCTATCCGCTGGCGCCTGCACATGATGTGGCGGGCACGACGGGCTTTGCGCTGTCGTTTTACAAAGACTTTCTCGCCCGGCAGGCCGGAGCGCCGTTCCTGATGGCAGGCGATTCGGCAGGCGCGGGGCTGACGGCAGCGACGGTGATGGCCGCGCGCGATGCAGGGCTTGCCCTTCCGGCCAAGCTCATCCTCATCTGTCCCTGGCTCAATGCGGATCCCTCCCACCCCGATCAGCCGGAGATCGAAAAGCGCGATGCGATCCTCACCATCCCCGGCCTCCGGGATGCAGGCCGGCTCTATGCAGGAGATGCCGACGTTTCAGACCCGCGGGTCAGCCCGATCCATGCCGATTGGTCAGGTCTGCCTCCGATCCTGTCCTTTGGCGGCGGCAGCGACATATTGGTTGTTGATGCGCGGGCCCTGAAGGCGAAGCTGCCAAAGGTCGACTATCAGGAGATGGATGGGATGATCCACGACTGGCCGATCTTCACCTTCCCCGAAAGCCGCAAAGCGCAGGCGCAAATGGCCGCCTTCGCTGCGGCCTAAAGCTCGCCACGTTCCTCGGCCGGGTGGCCATCGGGGTCGGGGTGGATGATGACCTCTGTGCCCGGAAACTCGGCCATTAGCTTATCTTCAATCTCGTCCATCACGCGGTGGGCTTCGGACACCGTCATCGCCGGATCGACCCAGACGTGGAACTGGACGAAGTCAGACGTGCCGCTGGTGCGCGTGCGCAAATCATGGATGCCACGCAGTTCGGGGTGCGATTCCGCTAACGCTAGGAAGCGGAGCCGTTTTTCCTCTGGCCATTCCCTGTCCATCAATTGGTCAATGGAGGTGCGGGCCACCTGAAAGGCGCTCCATGCCAGCCAGGCCGAAATTGCGACGCCGAACACAGGATCTGCGCCGCGCACGTCCAAAAGGGAATCCAGCACGAGGGCGGCAATCACCGATCCGTTGAGCAGCAGATCGCTGGTATAATGCGCCCGGTCTGCCGCAATCGCGACCGAGCCGGTCTGTTTCACGATGTGCCGCTGATAGGCCACTAGGGCGAGTGTCCCCAAAATGGCGACCACGGAGATTATGATCCCGAGTTCAGGGTCCTGGGGCTCGTGTCCGGACCCGATCCGGCTCATCCCGCGCCAGCCAATGCCGATTGCGGACGTCACGATCAGAAAGGTCTGGAACAGGGCGGCGATGGCTTCTGCCTTGCCATGACCAAAACCATGCTCGTCATCGGCCGGCTCAGCCGCAAGGCGCACGGCATAAAAAGTGATTAGTGACGCAAGCACGTCGAGCCCCGTGTCCGCGAGTGACCCGAGAACCGACACCGATTCTGTCGCAATGGCCGCCCAGATCTTCAGCCCGAGCAGACCGACAGCCATGGTGATGCTGGCCGCTGCCGCGCGCGACGTCAGCTTGCCGCGCTCCGTCGGCGAAAGCGGGGCAGGCGCTGCCAGAGGTGCCGCCGGTGTCACGGGTAAAGCAAGCTTTCGGTCCATCCGCCTGCGCTGCGCAGGAAAAGGCGGCGATGGTGGAGGCGATGCTCACGGTCTTCCCAAAACTCGATCCGCTCCGGCGTGACGCGGAAGCCGCCCCAATGGAGTGGGCGGGGCACGTCCTGCCCCTCAAACCGGATGCGGACATCCTCGAAGCTGGCCTCAAAGGTTTCACGCGCATCCAGTGTTTCCGACTGGAGCGATGCCCAGGCGCCCAACTGTGAATCCCTTCCGCGTGAAGCGAAATAGGCGTCCGCCTCCGTTGCTGTCACCTGCGTGGCCGGGCCCTCGATACGGATCTGCTGCCGCTTGGATTTCCAGTGGAAAAGCAGCGCGACCTGACCATTTGCCTGAAGCTGAGCGCCCTTGCGGCTGCGCTGGTTGGTGTAGAAGACAAAGCCCCGGGCGTCATAGCCCTTGAGCAGCACCATCCGCACACTCGGCCGCCCGTCCACATCTGCCGTGGCCAAAGCCATCGCATTGGAATCATTGATCTCAGTCTCGCGCGCGGCGCGGTACCAGCTGTCGAACAGGTCAAAGGGATCAGTCATGCCGTGCGCTCTACGCCTGTGCGACGACCTAGGCCAGAGGGGATGGGATTCAGTTCTCGCGTTTGACGCGGAAAGCGGAGCGTCCATTGATGCTCGCCAGATAGCTGCCCATCGAAGCCCGGCGGATTTTGATTTTATCGCCGGATTTTGGCGGGAAAATATCTTTCGCCTCCATCTGGCGCCAGTAGACGCCGTCCGCCAGCTGGAAGCGCCAATTGCCGTCGTTCATCTGCCGTGCGCCGGAGACGGTTGTTTCCAGAACGCGCAGCTCATCTTCGTCCTGATCATCGTCCCCGCCGCCAAAGAGCGCGATTTTGGGAATGGAAAAGCCGAACAGGCTCTTACGGGCCTGCTTCATCTGCGCTTTGTCGACGACGACGAGTTCCTTCTTCGTCTCCGCATCATCCAGCGCAGCAACCTGCGTATCGTAACAGACGAGACGCAGCGCTGCGTCTTGCTGTGCGCGGCAATCGACAAGGTTCTGAAATATCGCGGGACGCGCATCGTTGGTGGCCGCGGCACCGGAGGATGCCGCGCCGAAGAAGCACAGCGGAACGATCGCGATTGTCATGTACGTGCGCATCAGGCCCTCACCTCAAACATCGTCTGTCTCGCCTTAGTATGTGCCGGAAACGATGATCAGAAGCCAGTGCTGCCGAACCGCCAATTCTGTCAGCCGACAGTTTAATTTTAGGCCTTTGGGCGGCAAGACGTCAGGCAAGATCCTGCCGCGCCCCATCTGTCCTAAATATCGTTATCCCAGGGAAGCATTAAATAATCATAATGGCTGCAACTTAAAATCATAATGGCTATAATAATAAACGACGCAATTGCGTCAATTAACTGCCAACTTGGAATGAAGTTACAATCAAAACGAATTAAATTCGAACCTTTAGTTGTAAAAATGGCACATTCATCTGACATTCGCGTGTCAAACCCTCCCTAAATCCTTGAACTACTTAACCTTGTGCAGCAATTGCGGCCATCGGTCAGCTTAGGAGAGGTTTCAGACCCTCTCCGGCTGTCGGCGGCGCACCTGCTTTTGGCGGGTACGCACTTCAACAGTGGAGACAGTTTTGAAAAAGAGCACAATCCTTTCGGGTCTGAAGGCAGGGGCAGCACCTCTCGCGCTCAGCCTGTTCGCCGTCGCGTCGCCTGCATTCGCGCAGGCTGCTGCAGATGAAACTGCTGCGAGCGAGATCGTTGTTACCGGTTCGCGCATCGCGCGCCCGAACCTTGAAGCCGCAAGCCCCGTCACGACCGTGACGTCGGAAGCGATCAAGGAATTCGGCGCAACGAAGATCGAAGATCTGACCAACGCGTTGCCGCAGGTGACTGCCGGCCAGAACTCGGGTGTGTCGAACGGTGCTGACGGTACCGCGACAATCAACCTTCGTGGTCTGGGTGCCAGCCGCACGGTCGTGCTGATCGACGGTCGCCGCCTGATGCCAGGCAGCATCGGCGGTGGTGCCGGTGCCGACCTTAACTTCATCCCGGCCGCTTTGGTTTCCGGCGTGGATGTTCTGACCGGCGGCGCTTCGGCCACCTACGGTGCAGACGCTGTTGCCGGCGTTGTGAACTTCAAGATGAACCGTGGCTTCCGCGGCGTCCGTCTGGATACGCAATATGGTTTCTACCAGCACAACAATAATGGCGACCTGCGTGACACGGTCAATGCCTCGGGCCGCGTGACGGCACCGGAAGGCAACGTCACCACGGGTCAGGCCTATGATGCCACGCTCGCCCTTGGCGCGGGTTTTGACGACGACCGCGGCAACGTTGTTGCCTATGCGGGCTACCGTCATGAAACAGCGATCACGCAGGACAAGTATGACTACTCGATCTGCACGCTGAACCAGAACGGCGCCGGCGACGGCTTTGCTTGCGGTGGTTCGGGTACGCCTGCACGCGCACGTTTCGGTGGTTTCTCGGCAGCGAACAAGACGCTGGCCGGCCTGACCGGTTCGGCGTTTACTCTGCTGGATAACAACGCCCTGCGCGCTTACGCCAGCAGCACAGATGCCTTCAACTTTGGCCCGGCCAACTATTATCGCCGTCCGTCGAACCGTTACACGGCTGGTGCATTTGCTGAATATGAAATCAGCGATTCCTTCAAGCCCTACATGGACGTGATGTTCATGGACTATAGCACAGACGCGCAGATCGCGCCGTCCGGTGCTTTCTATGGCCCCCGTACGATCAACTGCGATAACCCGCTGCTGCTCGCCAACCCGACGCTTGCCACCGCAGCCTGTGGTGCAAACAAGGGCACCGCGGACAACGCAACGATTAACATCGGTAAGCGTAACGTCGAAGGCGGTAACCGCTACAACGATATCGGCTTCAACCAGTTCCGTATCGTCACGGGCATGAAGGGCGACATCGCGACCGGCTGGGCCTACGACGTTTCGGCTCAGGTCGGCCAGATTAAGGTTGCCAACACCTATCGCAATGACGTGTCGAGCTCGCGCATCGACCGGGCTCTTCAGGTCGTCAACGTCAATGGCGTCGCAACCTGTAAGTCGGTTGTCGATGGGTCCGACCCAAGCTGCGTCCCTTACAACGTGTTCAACGCAGGCGGCATTTCGTCGGCAGCAGCGGCCTATATCGGCATTCCGCTGGTCCTGACGGGCACGACCAAGGAAAAAATCTTTGCTGGCCAGGTCACGGGTGATCTCGGCACCATCGGACTTCAGTCGCCACTGGCGGATGAAGCTGTGAAGATTGCCTTCGGTGTTGAAAACCGCACGGAATCGCTCGCAACACAGCCTGACCTTGCCTACATCAATGGTGATGGTGCCGGTCAGGGTGGCCCGACGCTTCCGATTTCCGGTCGTTACTCAGTCACCGACATTTTCGGTGAAACATCGGTTCCGATCGTTACGGACAAGCCCTTCTTCCAGGACCTCTCGCTCGAACTCGGCTTCCGTCGTTCGACCTATGATGTCCGTGGCTCGGAAGGTAAGCATTCCGAAAATACCTGGAAGATTGCAGGCACCTGGAAGCCGATTGACGAAGTCACCTTCCGTGCTTCGCGCAACCGTGCTGTCCGTTCGCCGAACATCGGTGAACTGTTCAGCAATGCCTCGATCGGTCTGTTCGGTGGCGGCGACCCCTGCGTTAACGACGCAAATACGGGCCTTGCTCCGACAAACATTACGGCTGCAAAGTGCGCTCTGACCGGTCTTCCGACCGCTCTGTTCGGCACGCTTGAGCCCAACACCGCTGAACAGTATAACGAATTCAGCGGCGGTAACCTCAACCTGAACCCGGAAAAGGCTGACTCCTGGACGGCAGGCGTTGTCCTGACGCCAAAGGGCATCCTCAGCGGTTTCACAGCGTCGGTGGACTATTACAACATCAAGGTGAACAACGCTGTTGGCACAATCGGGTCACAGGTCATCCTGGACCAGTGCGTTGCAACGGGTGATCCGTTCTTCTGCGGCAAGATCAACCGTTCGCCGGCGTCTGCCGGACCTGCGGTCGGTTCGCTCTGGCTCTCGGAATCGGGTTATGTGAACAACCTGATTACGAACACCGGTTCGCTCAAGACCTCAGGTGTTGATATCAACGCTGACTACCGCACCAAGATCGGCAACAACAAGCTGAAGTGGGAATTCGTCGGCACGTATCTCGACTCCTATGTCAATCAGCCGCTCACGGGTGGATTCAGCTATGATTGCGCTGGCTATTTCGGCAAGACCTGCGGTCTGCCGAGCCCGACGGTGCGCTTCAATACGAACCTGAAGTTCACGACCGCCAACGACTTCAGCTTCACCGTCCGCATGCGTTACATGGGCAAGGTGAAGGTTGATAAGTTGAGCGCGGATCCGGATCTGGCCGGCGATGCGCCCGCAATCGATCAGCACATCGGTGCGCAGACGAACTTCGACATTCTGTTCGCGCTGCCGCTGAAGGACTCGATGACGCTGCGTATCGGCGTCAACAACGTCTTTGACCGTGACCCGCCGATCATCAGCCAGACCACACTTAGCGGCGGTAACGGGAACACGTATCCCGGCACCTACGACTATCTGGGTCGTAACGTCTTCATCAACCTGAGCGCTGACTTCTAAGTCACGCTGAGGCTGAAGATACCAAACACAGGCGGCGGGGAGAGCAATCTCCCCGCCGCTTTTGTTTGTGCGCGGGGCAGGCGGCCCGCCTTATGTGACAAAGATGCCACTATGGCGTAATAAACGTGCCATAATGATTTGAAAGTGATTGAAACCCTCCCAGCCGACGCGCAATGCCATCCCCAAGCTGCACAAGGGATGGTGTGGGCGCAGCGGGTCTGTGTGCCATCTTCCCTTGATCCGGCGATGAAAATGAACGGGCCGCCGCCTGGTGGCCGCATCCAGAAAAGGGACTGGAACGTGAAAAAGATCCAAAAGTTCTCAAGCCTGAAGGCCGGTGTTGCACCTGTCGTTGTCGGCCTTGCTATGCTGTCTTCTCCGGCCTTCGCGCAGCAGAGCGCAGCTGAAGAAGGTGCCGGCGACATTGTCGTCACCGGTTCGCGCATCGCGCGCCCGAATGTGGAATCCGCAAGCCCCGTTACCGTGGTGACGTCGGAAGCGATCAAGGAATTCGGCGCGACCAAGATCGAAGATCTCACCAACTCGCTGCCACAGGTGTTTGCGGGCCAAAGCTCGGGCGTGTCGAACGGTGCTGACGGCACAGCGACGATTGATCTTCGCGGCCTCGGGCCAAGCCGCACGGTTGTTCTGATCGACGGTCGTCGCCTGATGCCGGGCAACATCGGCGGTGGTGCCGGTGCCGACCTTAACTTCATCCCTGCCGCGCTCGTTTCGGGTGTGGAACTGCTGACCGGCGGTGCTTCGGCAACCTATGGTCCAGACGCTGTTGCCGGCGTTGTGAACTTCAAGATGAACCGCGGCTTCCGCGGCGTCCGTCTTGATGGGCAATACGGTTTTTACCAGCATAACAATAGCAATGATATCCGCAGCATCGTGAACGGCTCTGGCCGCGTGACAGCGCCGGAAGGCAATGTCGTCACGGGTCAGTCCTATGACGCCACGCTCGCTTTGGGTGCTGGCTTTGACGATGATCGCGGCAACATCGTTGCCTATGCAGGTTACCGTCATGAAACGCCGATCACGCAGGACAAGTATGACTACTCGATCTGCACGCTAAATCCGGATGCCGCTAATGTTAGCTTTTCCTGTGGTGGTTCCGGCACCCCGGCGCGCGCACGTTTTGGTGGCCTCCTCAACCCCGCGGCTGCCCGGACGCAGGCGCTTGATGCGGCCGGAAATCCGCGGGTCGATACGCTGGGAAATCCGATCCTGACGGCTGCCCGTACCCTTGCGGCACAGACCCTGCTCGATAATAATTCGCTCCGGAACTATTCCGGCGGGACCGACGCCTTCAACTTTGGTCCGGCAAACTATTATCGTCGTAACTCTGACCGATATTCGGCTGGAGCGTTCGCCGAATATGAAATCAGCGATGCCTTCAAGCCCTACATGGACGTTATGTTCATGGATTACAGCACCAAGGCCCAGATTGCGCCGTCAGGTGCCTTTTTCGGCCCGCGGACGGTCA
>Ga0114959_10002610_pt1 | contig 14608 bp, 12 predicted proteins | sample C_130625_EF_Meta_FD_87317 | JGI IMG/M metagenome (GOLD analysis project Ga0114959, IMG submission 87317) | Freshwater microbial communities from Lake Croche, Canada to study carbon cycling - C_130625_EF_MetaG | ecosystem: Environmental > Aquatic > Freshwater > Lake | place: Lake Croche, Canada...
AGACGTAGACGATCTCTTTGAAAACCTTCTCAACAAAAAAAGCAAGTATATACTTTGTCTGCGATCTGAGGATGGTGGTCTCAAATTTTACGAGGATGTTTCACTGCCTCCTGGAACCTTGGTGTATCCTGGATCCTATAATCCTGTGCACGAAGGACATGTCAAACTTGCAAACGCGGCCATGCAGTTTTGTTCTGAGCAACAGCAGCAGCATCTACTTGTTTTTGAAATTTCAGTTGAAAACGTTGACAAGTCAGCTTTGACGAAAGAAGAAATCCTAAGAAGAGTGAACTGTCTTTATGAGATGGTGACAGGCTTTGAAAGTTCTTATGGAGTAGTCATCACGTCGGCTCCAAAATTCAGCGACAAGTCTTTGTACTTCCCTTTGTCTACGTTTGTCATCGGTGCAGATACTTTGTCACGCATTTTAGATCATCGTTACTACGGAACCAGGTTTGATATTGTTGCTTCACTTAGTGTCATCAAAGAACGTGGTTGCAGGTTCATTGTTGGTGGACGCGTTGACGAAGCAAACAGTTTTCAGAATTTGACAACGATCATGGAATCGCATGTGGAGTGGCTTCCAAGTTCCTTGGGAACTACTATGTTTCGAGAAATTTCGTCGTTTCGCATCGATATTTCCTCGACGGAGTTGCGCCTGAAAAAAAATGATTTTTTAATGCATAAAGATGCATGAAAAATAGTTGATCGGTAAAAATAAACGAACAATGCAAAAAACTTCGGAAGAGTGGAAAACGTATTTGTTAAGCATAAAAAGTGAAGTTGATGATATGTACCGAACCTTCATGACATCAAAGACGAGTAGTGATAAGTTTTTGCAGGACATTGTTATCGCAGAGACGTATTTGGAAGTGGTGAAAAGTTTGAAAGAACGACAGTTTCCAGGTCCTTTCATTACTTATCTTCAGAACCATCTGCTTGACAATTTTGGTGCCAAACACAACTTGATTACATTGTCCAAAAATCAAAAAGAAAGCAATTCTTTGTATTATATGTCACCGGAATTGAGTAAGCGGTATTATGAATCGTTTTTTACTGTGAAATCTTGGATAGAGAAACTTCAATTAGATGGTATCATTTTATAAATATTATATGGATTTATCATCCTGATATATAGCTTGCATCACTTTATCTCATAATTTCAAAGCAAATCACATGGAGCAAAACGATATTGTCACCATCGATTTACTGCAAAGAATCGTGAAAGAACTAGCTAGTGAGAAGCAATGTGACTTGCTTGATCGAACGTTTATAGATGCAATAGTTTCACGTAAATTTGAAAGTCTTCGTCTTGGTTTGAAATTAAAGTACAGGGGATGCGACACTGCTCAGTATCTGTTTGCATTAGTATTTCGAAATTTTCAAGTTGATGATGAAATTCTATCTTTGATTTTGAAAGAATTGACACTCGACGAATTGGCTATTAGCATTGACCAGGCATTGAAAGAAATACTGACTTTGTTATCACCTTACGTGAAGAAATCTCTTCCGTTACCGGAGACTAGAATGGCGAAGTTAGACTTACTCTTATCGTTGAAGAAGAGGTACAACGTTGACACACTAAATCCCCATCTCCTTTTTTTCTTTGTCACTGAGTTCGGAGACGAGCTAGATATTTTCGCCAAACTTTACGAGTACGGATATGACAAATTTGCAGGAGATCTGTTCATCAAGTGTATCAGACATCGTACTTTTCGGTGTGCAAAATTCATTTTCTACAATTCGGCAGTAGATATGAAGCGATTTGGAGCTGAAGCCCTCGGAGAAGCAGTTAACAAGGGATCCTATGCTTTTGTGAAATTGATTGTTGGAGCAGGCGTCTCTGTGAATTCGGTCATTGCAGAGTATGGTCCATGGCGAGATATACCGGTCGTTGCATTTGCCAAAGACCAAACGATTCTTGACTACTTGCTTCTTCGAGGCGCTGAAATGCGACATTTACATGATTGCACAGCGTTTGCATTGTATCATTACAGTGATTCGTTCTTTCCTCTTCTTCATTACATGTTTGAGGCTTATGGTGCTTCTTTTGATTACAATACAATCGGTATCCTTTTGCCTCTTCCCCAATTCAAAATCATTTTCACGTTTGATCCAAGAGCTCGACGAAGCTATCCTTTTGTCACTACTCAGCTTGAGTACCTAGCTGGTAGACATGATGCAATGATTGATGAGATTGAAAAAGAGGTTCGCTTGGAGTACTTTCTGGTGATGGCGAAAGCCGGTGTTCGATTTTCAGACTATGCGATTATTGAAAGACATAAAAATTTGATCAAAACAGCCATATCGTGTGTTTATGGGAGAAAAACCAAATTCACTTCACTCCTTGGTACGTTGGTCTACCAAAACAAGAGAGACGAGGTAGAGGAAATGGTCCTGAAGCTGCCAAAGAAAACGCTCTCCAAACGAATGGTAGATGGCAATTGGAACGCGTTGCATGTTGCTGCTGATAATGGTGATTGTTACTGGATAACTTACTTGCTCGAAAATGGCGCCAATGTGTTGAGCAGGACCAAAGATATGCAGTACACGGCGTTTCATCTTGTTGCTGCTGGGGGATTTGCGCATGCGTTGACTGTTTTGCATGATGCTGTTCGCGACAGAAACAAAGTGTCAGTAGTGTAAAAGATGGTAAAAGATGAAAATATGAGAGTAGTATGTGTTGAGTCTAAAGATTGCGTATATTTGCGTAACTTAATACTTTAATTTTTGAAAGGGTATCACAATTTAGAGCAGAAAAGATGGAATGCCATATATGTCTAGTTCCGAAGGAGTCGTTTCCTTCAGGGCATGGTTGCCAAGGAAACCTTTGTCTGTCATGTCTTCGTACCATGATAGAAAGGCAGTTGTCTGAAACGGGCGAAAAATTAAATTCACAAATAGATGTTAAATGTCCGTTTTGCCGCTGCAACATGAACATTGACAAACTACTCACTTCATCTGCATTAATCGATGTTGCTGTCACCAACAAAAAGAGAAAACATTGTGCCATGACGCGCCAAACAGCAATGGACTGCGATGAGTCTCCTCCCCAGATGGCAGAACGAGATATGAATACCTATTTGGGATATATGAACGACCTCTCTTTTGATTTTCAGTTCTTTCGAAATTTGATACAAAGCGAAGAATTCACGAGAACTAATGTCGAGTCGTTTCTGAACGCTCTTAGTCTCAACGACTCTCCAACCTTTGACTACATGTTTGTAGGATACGGTGGACTTGAAATGCTGAAACGATGCTCTGAAAATTTACATGAGCAATCTGAGAGTTTCATTCACGCTTGGGACGATTGTGCCGTCACATACAGCTTCATCAACTTTTTGCCCTTTATAGATAGTATAGCCGTTCAAGGCGATATGGCGAAAATTTACGTGACTACCATCCGTCGCATCCTTCCCGATTTTCAGAAAGGTCATCCGAAGTTCAAAGGTTTCATTTCCTCCTTCTTTGAATTTTTCTATAATCCACAAAACGATGTGCATTGTTCGTTTCAAGAGTTGTATCAAATTTTGTCAAGTCCTGCCTTTGTCTTTGATTACACAGTGGATATTGCCACGGTTTTAATAGTGCATTCTTATCTGGAGATTTCAAGCATCAGCGAAATGAGGCAAATGATGCGTCTCTACACTCAATTTCTTGAATGCGACAAAATGAATATCATCTATAAATCCAAAATCATCGGTGATATTCGCATCAAGTCATCACTCAAGAAACATCAAGAAATCCAAAATTGTCTTTTCAATTTGATTGACAGATTTCACGTCGTTCCCATTGTTTTTTGTCTGACAAACTTTGCTCGGAAACTTCACCAATTGAAACATAAGTTTTTTGATGGAGTGCAAACATTCGGTTCTTCCAATTTATTTGCGACGAAAGCATGGCTTCTTGCATCTTTGGAATCAGAGAATATGTTTGATACCGACGAAGGCTTGACTGTTATGCGACGTATTTTGGAAATAGAAATCGTGATGAATTGGAAGAGACAAAATGAAGGGTTCAGTGAAGGAATAGAGAAGCGTATCCAGGGACTTTCCAGTGATGGTTACAATACGCGTAGTTACTTTAGTGCGGTTGCCGCCATCGTCTTCTTGATGCCAGTTCTGGAGACGAGCGAACCCGTGCAGATTCTCGATAGTTTTTTGTCGTATGAAGCCATGGCATTGACGAATTTGTTTGGTCCGAAAGTGTTTGCTTTTTGAAAGTTGTTTCCACAGTAGAAAACGTTGGGGAAGTATATCACATAAATAGTCGTCGCAATATTATAATATGTCTCGACCGATTATTCCATTCAAGTACAAGTACATAACATTATCCCTTATTGTCTCCTTCTTCTATGGGAAAGGTGGACCACCACGGCCTCCATATATAGTGGGTTTGCGTCACAATTTCAACAATACGCTGCAAAACAAATTACACCAAATCACATGTCCTTCATTCCTTTTCGTGAGGAGGTGGTAGATAGCGCACCGGTGTTTGCGTCATCAAGAAAAAAGCGTGCGTTTGACGATGTTGAAACAGTTTTCGGGTTTGAAAAGCTGCAGAGACAAGATTGTCCATTGAAACATGCTGCCAACTGCAACTACTCTGGTGCTTGTCATTCGATGGACGAACATGTCAGTGACGCAGAAATTCATTTTGAAGGGCTTTTAAGAAAGGTGGAAATGTTGAGGAAGAAAGTAGAAATTCTAGAAAATGCGTTAAAGAAACCATACTTGGATTTTGCATGGGATATTCATGACTTTGATCGAGAGAAAACTTACTTTTCTTCTGAAATAAATTTCCTTCAAAAACATCAATTAGTACTATCCGTGGCACCTGATTGTGATGGAGGAACCATTCTGACTGCCTTTGTGTCATCATCGAGTCCCGAGAAGCTCAAGTACAAGTTTTCCATGGGCCGGTACGGGTACGAGTTTCCCCACAACATACAATCATCTGGAGAGTTGGGTTTTTTCCCCGATGAAAGCACTTGGCATTTTGCATCAAGTAGTATCATTGAGCGTCTTCTAACAAGCGATTTCACATTGCAGATTCGTGTAGAAGTATTTCAAGTTTGAAAGGTAGTAGGTAGGTAGAGATTTGTATGTGACAAGTAATATAAACAATCATGCTTTCACAATTCCGAAAATTTTACTAGCGTCCCGCAATTCTTTCTTCGTGGGTTTCTTGCGCGAAAGCCTTCCTAGATTGTATTTGACTGGTTTGGAGGACTTAACAATTACATTCTTATTGCCTTTTGACAAGTTTTGGAGACTACAAGGTTTACTGAGACCTTTCTTCTGCGAACGTCTCTTCTTACTATCGGGAATCAGAAAAGTTGGAATTGGCATATATTCGTTTGTATATTAGCCAAGATATATTTTTGAATCCGTCGCCAAAATTCATCACAATTTGCAATGTCACAGTCAAAACAATCATTCCTTGAATACTTTCGCAACGGAAGCTTTGACAATTTCGAAGGCTTGTCACAGGCAACAAAATGTTTCATGGATCTTTTAAAATGCGGAAATTCGATATTTCACAACCGAAAGCGAAAACTCGACGAGGACAGCAGTATGGAGGGCATCATTGACAATTCTTTTGATTTTCATTGTTTTTGCAGAATTTTGGCGGCCCGAAAACAAGTCATTGATTCGTTTCTTCCCAATCCAGCCTCAATGACCATCTCTGTCAAAATCATTCAGTTTTTGAAAGACGCGAAAGATTTGAACTACTTTATGCAGTGTCTCATTATGCTTCATGATGACATAGCGTGTCCAGAAAACAAAGCAGTGCGTAGCGTGATTATCCTGGAACAATTGATTCAAAATCAAATATTTGATGACAATCTTGAGGCTATTGCATTTGTATTGAAAGATGTTCAAGCCATTCCATTTTCTTTAGTCAAGTTTGCAATCAGCGAAAAGAAAAAACTGTTTCTAGGGATTGTTACGGAATTTTTCCCGAGTGTGTTGAGATTCATAACTCAAGTTCCAACCCGTCGTCCGGATCCGAATGACCTATGGGAATCATGGGATCAACATTTTCAGGAACAACAACAACGTGAGACCAAAGGATCGCTCGAATCCCTTCTGATCGCATGCAATTTTGAAACGCAACAAATAGGGAAAAATCCATTTCTAAACTTAAAACTGGCTTGGGATCCATGTTTGTTGAGGAATATGTTACTGTATGGTTCTTCTGCAGGAGTTCATTTCTTGGTGAAATACATGTCACCAAACAAGGCGGCGCGTAGTACATTTTTGATGGAAGTTTTCCTCTTCCTGGCCGAATCGCCAGTTGAAATGCATGTCTCATTGGCTAGGTCGTTTGCGTATCTTCTTTACAATGGGTTTGCATTGTCGAGTTCTCTTTACAATGCCTTGGCAATTATTGATTTTGGTGCGTTACCTAGTGTTTTACGATACGCTTTTAGTTCTGATTGGAAACAGGTGCTTAAAATTGTCCCCGAAATGATAGTTTCCACGAAACATCATGCTCACGTCGTCCAATTGGTTGCAATGGGTTATCGATTTCAAGAAGCAGAACTTTTGTCATTTATTGAATTCCACGAAGAAAACTACGCACTCGTTCATGATATATTGCTGATTGACCATGAACTGTGCAGACAAGTCGTTTCTACAAAATGGGTGAATATGGTTCTCAGAACGTTTTATGGTGGTCGAAGAAGACATACGAGTAGACTTCGTGAATTTCTCGTCTTCCTTTTGGAGAAAGGAGCCGTGCCGTCGATGGCTACTCTCATGCAATTTCGACGAGAAGTCGAGGACATGATGTTTTTGTACCAAGATCTCGTGACATTAGTGGAAAATAATTTGAAATGTAATCTTTCTGAGTATTATCAATATTTGTAATATGAAAGACGATGTAGTTTTATGATTTTTTGTTTTTTTCACTCATGATAGTTATCTATTAAGAATGATTTATTGCTAGATTCGCTGAATATAGTTGTGTGCGACACAATTTCAAAGGGCATATTTTTCACTAAAATGACATCTGAAAGACGCTTTTCCATTCTGACTCCGATTCCGGATGAGTTGACTTGTGCTATCTGCCGTGAAGTCGCCTTTGAACCCGTGAAATGTGGGAATGCAGACCACATCTTTTGCAAAGACTGTTTATTGGAGTCAATGCAACGTAGTATGCAATGTCCCCTTTGTCGATGTACAATCCCTTCGGAGCCTCAGAGGAGCGCGCTTGCCACGAGGTTCATAGATACATTGCTTGTGAAATGTGAAAATATGTCTCAGGTTGCAGTGGAGACGCATTCTTGTACTTGGACGGGAAAACTGTCCGATCTGGAAAACCATAGACAGACATGTGTCTTTGTTGCTGAAAAATGTCCAAATGAAGGATGTGAAGAAGAATTCATTCGGAAATACATGTTGAAACACATGTCTGCATGTCCCCATCAACTATTTCATTGTCACATGTGTAATAAGAGCATCAAATGTGCAGTAAAAGAAGAACATGAAAGAGAATTGTGCGACGGACGTGTGGTTGAATGTCGAAACGGATGTTCGTCCAAGTTCCCATTTTGCGACCGATTTGATCATTTGAAGGTATGTCCTTTGGAAGTCATTGAATGCCCTTTTGTTGTCAGTGCCAACTGTGCTTATCTTGGCAAACGGAGTGAGATGAACAAACATGCAGCAAATATGAAATGTCATTTCTTCGGCCTTTTGCGGAAAGTTGAAGAATTGAGTTTGCAAGTCAAAGAGTTGACACTTCGTCCCATTACTTTCCAATGGAGTCTTGACGCAACAAGATTGCGAATGTTTGATAAACTGGCAACTCCTTCCTTTGATATCGCTGGACACAAAGCCTATCTTCTTCTTGAGCGAAACAGTAGTGCCGAATTTCCCAATTTCTACGGGTTGTCTTTAGTCCTTGATGAAACACATGCTGCCTTTCGCATTACCCTTCGATTTGAATTGACTTTAGGAAAAGAAGATAGAAGGACAAAGGGTTGGAAAAGTGGTACCGGAATAACGTTTCCTAACTCGGAATGTGGATGGTACTATGGGAGTCGAGGTATTGTTCACGAGTCCGAAATTGATAGTTATTTACATGGTATGTCTAAATTAAGTGTTAGTACCATAATTTATATTCTTAGATAGTGTTTCAGTAGACCATAAAAATGAGTATTTAGCTACTATTTCTATTTATCCGTCATAATTTAAACATGAATGACTTGAGTGATTTTGAAAGTCAAACACAAGAACTGATTAGGTACTCTGTAGGATTCGCCGACGGACCTGTTCATGTGCCGTTTGGAAAAATTCTCTATGTGCATCAAGGTGAAGTAGCCAAGAATATCAAAATGAACAAATTTCAATACGTTGGTTGCGATGGTGCAACTCACTGTCTTATCATCATCGCTGTCCAAGGTGATATGATATGCTTTGTCACGCACCTTGCATTTGACGAGGATGAAGATTACGGTGAAGAGGATGATACAGATTTCGTTCAACATGTAATCAATGGAATAGTGTGCGACCTTTTGATGGAAACAAGAGACGTTGAATCGGTTGTTCCAGTGCAGATTTACATGAGCGGTTTCTTTGATGGTGACAAGAGATGTATTCTCTCACTTGTCGCGGACATTTCGAAGATTGGATTTCAAGTGAAAATTACTTTGTTAAATGTCCTTGAAGCGAATCGCGATGAATGCGTCATTACTGAGAAGACGAAAGAAACAGTCATTGTCAAACCGAAAGTTTATGGAATCGCATTTGTCACAAGTTTACAGGATGTTCGACCTGTGTTTTTCGAAGAGCGCGAACCATTTCTGCCTTACCGCATTTTACTTAGCATGTTTAACACAAATTATGTTGAAACCGTTTACGATGGTAATCAATGTGACAAATTCATTGTTGAAAATAAGATGCGCGAGATTCCATCAGCATCTTACCTGCTTGAACAGACCGACACTGAAATTTTATGCAACTCCACTTCCCCACAAGCCGAGCCAGACCGATTCTGTACTGACATTCGATCTGCTGCTAAGTTTCAAATCACCGCTTCTCCTGAAACACTTGAGTGCAGAGCTTTTGAATTTGTCTGCTTGGAAAATGGTAATTGGGTAACTGAAACTGCTGTTGCTGACATTTTTGAAAAACCATCTAGCTGTAGGATATTTTAGCTAATTGTCTCTTTTCGTTGCATTTATCATAATAAGTAGTTAGCGAAGCGCGATTCTCGAGTGATGGACGGATGGATTCATGTTGCCAAATTCCTGAAATTCAATGTGGAGACTTTCTTGTAATTCGATAGGTTACTCTTCTTTGACTTCTTTTGCACCTATTGTAGGTTCTATTCCACGTTTCAAACCACCGTCAAGGAAGAGATCGTCGAAAGAAAAATAACCAAAATGTAGTTTTTTATGAACCATGCGGCGATAAATGTGTGTAATTTAAGTACTGTTATAAACGATGTACTCATGTAAACGATAATTATTATGGTATCTCTACTAGTTTCATATCAGAGTATGTCAAGTTGCAAAGAATCAGAAAAAATGTGTCTTTCTGAAAATTTTCTAAACTTCTAGAAGTCAAGCATAACGTCGCAATAGATTTACCTGCTCTCTACTTAAAAGCTTCTGTTAGATTGGTTCGCGTTATTTGGTAGTATGGGGTACAAGAGATCATTCACTTGGCGTCGCATCGATTCACATACCAATAAATTGTCAGGGGAAAGCGGTTTATCACAAAATCGAAATGGACAACGAAATTTATCTCTATAAAGGATGTTGGAAATCGATGCATAGCTCACCACTTTACTACAACATGGTGTGAGGACAGCATCTTCCATCACTTGACCATTCAATGGACATTTCATAGTAGATGGTATTGAGCAATCACTAACTCTCTGGGTACATCTATCCTTCAAAGAATCTCGCATTATAGCCGATACAACCATGTTCGATCTCAAAAGCGTTTTTGGAACACCCAGTATTCTGGTGCTTTCATTGGGTATCCTGGCAGCTATTAAAGTCTTAGCAGAATCAAGACGTTTTGCTGCTGGTGGTGGTGTTTTCATTGTTCGAACATTATTATTTTTTCGAAACTGTTCCTGCAGAATCGCAGCTTCCATCGCGTCTGTATAAGAATCCGGTACTAGAGGAGCTGTTGTCATCAGAAGTCTAGATTTGACACATCGACGTACGAGTATTGTGGAGTATGCTGTGGAAAACTTTGCATCGCGTCGTATCCATTCATTTGTGGCAACATTGAAAAATTGAAAATCAACATCCCATCCAGCTTTGGAAGCGTGATTTTCACGAATGTATTGCTCGAATTCAATTAAAGAGAATTTCTCCTTGAAGACGTAGTGTTTAATCTTTTCGTTTGGAAGTAGAGAAAACTTGTAATGAATAGAGATCATGTTATTTGATAGCAGCGATTGATATTGTGAGATAATGAAGAGAGTCGAATGTAGCATAACCATGGCCTATTTCTTGGATTTTGTCTTCTTTTCTTTCATTTTTTTATTTTCTTTCTCAGATGTTTTGCGCGCTCTAGGGGAGGCTTTACTACGACTGCCTTTTTTGCCTTCTTAGTCTTGGTTGAACCACCTTTTGTACCAAATAAACCTAAAACTGAATTTTTTATCCGTTCCAAAACAGAAGTGTTCTCCCTTTTGGTTTCTTCTTTTGCTGTGTCTTTCATGTCCCCACTAAAAAAGGATAATATTTCTTTATAGTTGTTATTATTATTTTGAATCGCAGTTCCATCCAATTCCGTTTTCTCCTCACCCATTTTTGTCTCCTCATTTTGAGATTCTTCATATCTGTATCTATTGTCATTACCGGTAAACCATTTATCTTCAAATGTATAATCGTTCTTCAGTTTAATAAAGTCTTCTGCATTGTCGGCATTTTTTAGTGACACACCGAAAAGTTTGCCTTCACTGGTCACAATAACATAATATTCTTTGTCATTGAACATAGTAGTCCATACAAAACATGAGTCGTTACCATCTGCATCTACAATCTTTTTCAATGTATACTTTGTTATTGAATCAGTTTTCAAATTTGCTTCACTGATGGTGCAGTTTCTGACAGATATTGTTTTCGAGCTTCCAGTTAAAACGAAATCGTTCACTGCTATTGGATCTGATAATGTGGTGGTTTCTACCATTTAAGAAATAAGTTGGTTTAATAATTTATAGCTTAGATTCTTTTTTAGCGTCAGTCGTATGGACAAAATTGTTCCATTATGTTGAAAACGTCGTCGACATTTTCCAGGACTCTTTTGTAAACTGATATTGCTGCACATATATCGTTATGAAGATTTTCCCATTCAAAGTCGCTCCATGGTACAAACGTTTCTCGCTTCTTTCCATCCGGAAACTTTTCTGTAAGAACACCATCTTTCTCTCCGAATATTTTCATGTAGACGCGCAATTGGATCATGTCGTACTCTGGTGGCACTGACCAGTACCTGCGCCTTACTTTGACTTCATGTATGTTATGGCCATCATCCAAGCCGTCGATTTTCCCAAAAAGGTTGTACTGTGATGAAACATAATGACCAGGCATCTGTTGACCTTTTATGTTCACATCAATTTCGTCAATGACTTTTTGTTCCATTTCACACCCACGTTGCTTAATTACATGCTTTTCGGATTTACTCTTCAGATCATTTACTTCTCTGATAACGTCTTTGTCATTTTCAATTGATTTCACGGCTGCTTCCAAGCTTCCTTTTTGCGTTATTTCTCGTATCATGACAGGAAGATGTTGACGCACCGCACGAACTAAAGGAGTGACATCGTCTGCATCAATACAGTTTTCCTTTCCTGCTTCTGATAAATCATTCAGAACTTTTTTCGCTTCCGATTTTGAAAACTTCTGTACAATTGGTTTGTTGTTGTCGTCATTGTTTAAAACTCTGGGCTTAAGACTCTCCATAATTACCTTCGTCGCCTCCTCCTTTAAACATTTGCCGACGGCTACTTTCAACGTTTCTTCTTCCAAAGCAGTCTTCATATGTTTTATTGTCGCCTTGATTCCTGATTCTTTTGTTGCACTGACACTACTTTGAACCGCTTCTTCTAAAAAGCGTTTTGTACTTTGACCTAAACCTTGTTTAATCATTTTGCGTCCTGAATGTTGGAAAAATGTCGTCAAAAAACGATCGTTCCAAAAGACATTTGCAAAGGCTTCATTTTGCGATTTATAAGGATTCTTGCCGATAAATGCTGCTACATTGGAGGCATAAATAGTCGGTTTTCGAGTATGCATTTTATCTAATAGGTGATAATTATTTGTTATATTCTGATTACGTCCTTCTTCATAATTTCTTGGCAATACATTAAATTCTAAAATGTCCAGCAAATCTTCCACGAAAACATTGATTGATAGTGAGCGTACCCAGCTTCCATCTACTGTTCAGAAGTCAAAAGTATCGTCAAAAGCATCCTCCCGCAAAAGCCGTAAAAGTGCGGTAAGTAAACTGACGGCCGAAAATCTAAAAGTTCTATCACCTTCATTGAAACGTACTAGAAGTACGTCGTCAAAGGCATCGAGTATTACTGCCTCTTCTGCATCGTCTGCATCATCTCCTCGGACAATTGTCTTTAAAGATATTCAGCGCCCATACACTCTCAAAACTTCTACTCCACAGATCCAAAGCATTGAATGCAAAGAAATAAGGGAACCGGGGAGCGATAAAGTAAAAGGTCAATTGTGCAGAATCAAAGGAAATTCTTTACATTCTAGCATGACACGAATGTCATCTCCTGTAAAGCAGTCGGAATGTGCACAAACCGAAATGTCATCTGAGAGTTCCATCTTCAATCCATGTGTCGATTGTGGCACAAATACAGGTAGTTATACAAGACAGTTATGCGGTAAAACATTTTGTTACTTAAGATATTGAAACTCAACTCAAAACATGTACGACAACAATAAAAATCCTAAATGAGCTGGCATATTCTTCGCTATTGCTAGTTGTAGTACAATCAGTTTGTACGCATCCATTTCAATCTTTTGCTTTTTCAAGACAAGAAGCATATCACGCGCCGTCAAAACATGTTCCATGGCTGCCCTGACATCATATTTGAGATCGTTGAGCTTCCCGACAACATACACCGTTTTCCGAAGTAAACCATCTCGTACTTTATTTTGATATTCTTGATATGTTTCATTGCAGTCATTATAGACCAGTGTGGCGTCTTCTAATTCTGATGTCACACAGTGAATTTGTTTCTGCACATTGGCATAAGAATATTGCCATGACAAATGCATTTTCCCTTTGCATGATTCACTTTCCAGTCAACTTTCCCGTAAACCTGGACCTGTCATTTTTTTCCGAGTTTTTTTTACGAACAATATGTGCTTGACAACCCAAAGTACAGAAAATATAAAGGTCCGAGAAAGATGGACAGTAGGAGACCGATGACATTTTGAAATATGGTCGAGTTCTTAAAAATGCAAACGATCGAAGTGATGAATGCGATGAAACCAATGACCGACCAAATCATTAAAAATGGCATGATAATTCTTGAGAAGGCAAGTATTTGTTGCTGCCTTTCCTCCGGAGTGATTTCTGCTGTAGTTGAGGAAGATTGATCGGATGACATTGTGTTTATATTATGCAAAGATTTTTTTGGAATCAAAACCCTTCGAAAGCCTAGTTTATGTTTTCATAGTATGTTTTTTCGCGTAGCAGAGCTCTTTTGCTTATGGTCCCATGTTTTCAGAAGTATCAGTTGCGGCTGGGTATGGTTTTGGTATGATGATCGTAATTGTTTTAGTGATAGTATCATTAGTACCACTTGGCGATTCAGATTCCCCATCCTCTTTTTTAGTTGTATTTATTACACCAGAACCGAACTCTGATGGACGAATTTTCAGCTCTTTCGGGTTTTCATAATCGTTAATTCGAAGTGAGAAAATATAATATTTGATTTTGGTTCTTTCGAGAAGCATATTATTTTCTATACTCAAATCAGTGACATATCCTTGGTAACTTCCATTTACGAGAATATATTTGTATATTAGTCGTTCGTCTAAGTTATTCTTTCGATTTTCGTCGTTCTCTACGTAAGACAGTAATTCGTTAAGAGTAGTTTTACCTTCTTCCTCGACTTCTTTCACATAAGGATACAGCCTTACTAATTTGTCCTGTGATGTTGGAGAGTATTCGCGGGTTATGGATCGCGGTTTATTTTTCTCATTGTTAATTGATAATGACTCAAATTTTAGTACAAGCTTAGCTACATTATCCTTTTCATCTTTTACAACTTCAAATGACTTCAACCTTTGCATATAGACGACTCCGTTGGCGTAGTATTGAAAACAGCGACCAATTTCATCTTCTAAGACATATCTCCCTCCTTCCTTTTTCAAACTTATAGTAACCTCTCTAGTATCGTTTTGCTTTCGCTTTAATATTTCGTCGGACTGTAAAGATTTTAGATTCTGGAAATTTTCATCAGGATTGGCAGGACTGAACTCGGGAACGTATGTTAATGCGGCAAGCTCATCTTTTGGTAGAATTTTTGAGTAATGATAAGTATCGGATGCTAAAAGTCGAAAACTTGCCAACAATTGAAGAGTTGGAACATTCAACAACATACC
>Ga0114959_10002614_pt1 | contig 14588 bp, 15 predicted proteins | sample C_130625_EF_Meta_FD_87317 | JGI IMG/M metagenome (GOLD analysis project Ga0114959, IMG submission 87317) | Freshwater microbial communities from Lake Croche, Canada to study carbon cycling - C_130625_EF_MetaG | ecosystem: Environmental > Aquatic > Freshwater > Lake | place: Lake Croche, Canada...
AACAGCAGATCACCAATAGTTGGGAACACATGGTAGGGGTTATCATGTTGAATCAAACTGGTCGCAAGCCTGTTAAAATGACCTTGCCAGAATTTCTATATTGGTTCCCTACTCCTCACGCACTGTTACAAGCTGACGAAGATTTTGTCAAAACTATCATAGCACCATTAGGCATGCTGAATGTGCGATACAAAAGATTGATCCGGATGACCGAGGACTACTTGACCTGGGACGGAGAAGATGCTACAATGCTTTATGGCATTGGAAAATATGGTAGCGACAGCTACGAAATATTTTTCAAACAGAACTACTCTGTACAGCCTACAGACAAAGAATTAAAAAGATATTTACAAGAGGAAATTGAATGCCACATCTAGTACCAATGGTTATCGAGCAAGAAGCTCGTGGAGAACGCAGTTATGACATTTACAGTCGCTTGCTCAAGGACCGTATTGTTATGCTGGACACAGATGTTAATGAACATTCAGCAAGTTTGATTGTAGCACAGCTACTATTTTTAGAAAGTCAAGGCAATGAAGATATTCATTTTTTCATTAACAGCCCTGGCGGTGTTGTTACCGCTGGTATGGCTATCTACGATACGATGCAGTTTATCCGACCCGACGTATCAACCATCGTTATGGGACAGGCTTGCTCTATGGGTTCTTTGCTCGCCACTGCTGGCGCTCCTGGCAAACGGAAAATTCTACCTAACGCACGTCACATGATTCACCAACCCTCGGGTGGTGCAGGTGGGCAAGCTACGGATATGGAAATTCAAGTAAAAGAGATTCTAAAAATGAAACAAACTCTTACTCAAATTTATGTTAACCATAATAGCAAGGGCAAGACATTTGAAGAGTTTTATGCGGGAATGGAACGTGATAATTTTATGAGTGCGCAGGAAGCTGTAGACTTTGGTCTAGTTGACGAGATTATTACTAAGCGTCCTTAAAGATTTAAGCCGGGTTAAATGACTTGGCTATCATTCTTAGAACGTTAGGACCAATGTTGCCAGCGCCAATACTAGTATGTACACTAATTGCTAAGATCATATCATTAACATTAAAGTTTGCCCCAGAAACATAAACTGGGCCATTGACAGATGGCACACGATCGTTGTCGCTACTTATCCCACCACCAACCCAGCTTGGGTAATGTCTACCTATGCTGATCTTCATGTTGTAATACAGCTCAGGGGCAATTAAAATAAAGTCTTTGCCCTTTTGATAAGCATATACCCAATGCAAGTCACTAGGGCCAATTGGCGAGCCGGTTGATGTTCCAAATCGACCGGGATCAACTTGTTTATATCCTGGTAGCTCGGGTGCACCGTCGGGTAGTTTAACAGGTTTACTTTGCTCAATAAGAGAAGCGTTATTGTAAGCAACTTTATGTGTCATTTTTTCAATCTTGAGTTGAAATGGGGTATATATGTTGTGCGGGATACCTACTAGGTTTGCTGGGCTAGTACGAGGAGGTTTCCAGTTGCCACTTTCAGTTCTAACGTGAAAAGGGGTAGGAACCCACATGCCGTTGGGATCTAGATAACCAAAGTCAGGTGCTGCCTTAACACCAGGCGGCCATGTTTTAGGATCTTCAGGGTCGTCATTGGGAGAAATGCCCGAACCTTCGTGTCCGCCATTACTGTTGGGATTTTTGCCTGCCGCCATTTTTGCATTCATCATCTTAACAAATGGATGATCTGAGTTGTAACTACCGTCTGCATTGCGGCCCTCAGACGGTGGCGAAAACGTCGATATAGAATCGCTATTTGTTTCTGAACTAGGCTTGCCGGGCCCTGCTGGACCGCTAGAAAAATCTGAAATGCTAGCAGGTTCAGACTTATTTGACCTAGACTTACTTGAACTAGACTTACTTGAGTCAGGTTTATCAAAAATGTCACCAATATTACTACCTATTTGTCCTAGGCGATCAGCAGAATCTTTACCAAAGATTCCACCTATCGCAGATCCAATTTTGCGGCCAATCTCGCCTTCGGTAACAGGTTTACTAATAATACGTCCAGTTGTGTAATCTAATTCTCGAATTAGCTCGCCGCCTTGATCAATGTATTCTAAACGATTTATTAGTTGTCTTAAATTATTCATCATGTATTTATAAATTTCCATTATAGTTTACTATAAATATTAGATGAAAGTACCATTCCGAGAATTTAATGTACCAAATTTTGATAATATACAATCACAGTTAGTACCCTATATTGTTTCTAAATACGCACATTGTACAGATTTTTGGAATCAAATTAATCAACAAGAATTATTTGATACAGTTCCAGATTTATCTAACACTATATCAAGTTTTATTGGATTACCGCCATCAGTAGCTTACCTAATTGCAATACCCAACAATGCTAAAACAATAGCAGGATTAGGGCCAACTTCTCTTCATTATGATCACGGCACTGAATCTTGTAGATTAAATTGGCCAATATTGAATAGTACTTCAATTGAAACTAGATTATTTACTAGTGATGTTGAACCAACGATCCATTATCTAAGTACTAATGAACCATACCTAAGTTACCACGAACGCGATTGTAATTTAATTGGAAGTTTTAGAATGACCATGCCTACACTATTGCGAGTACATACTATACACGGATTATATCATGTCTCTAAAGAAGCACCGTTACCGCGTTTAGTACTCAGTTTTAAATTTGGGGAAGATCTTGAGCATTTGTTAGAATAAAGTGCGCATATAATTGATTACCTTAGTATACTATAAATACTAATGTCTAGGAGTGTGCTATGGCCCGCGAAGCCTTTAACTGGTCCTTATTGGATCGAAATATGCTGTACTCAATGCTCTACCAACTCAGAACTGAATTAGTAGATAAAAGACTTTCTTTTACTCAAATTACTAGACTGATAAGCAAACACATCAAAAGCCATCTTCCAATAAAAGTTATTAGCACACGTTTCAAACCGGTAAAAAATGGAGAACTTTGGATTGGAGGTTGTTATTACTCTGACTATGACATGCAAGGTAAAGAAAGATTTATCGAAATACAGTTAGCATATCCTGTGAATTCAAACACTATGAAGATAAGCGGTTATCGTTGGGAGAAGATTTGCAGAGTATTTGCAGATACAATCCTACACGAAATCATTCATTGTCGACAATATCGTTCTAGAAATTTTAAATCTATTCCCGGTTACGAAAGTAAAGCATATTATGCCAGAGAAAGAAGAGAACAAGAGTATTATGGGCACCGAGATGAAATGGGCGCACACTCATTTAATCTTGCCTGTGCGCTTCTTGATAAATTTGGATGGGACCCAACTGCTATTAAAGATTATTTGGACAGTCCTGTTCCAAAACGATTACGTCCAAACTGTTGGGGACGATTTATGAAAGCGTTCGCCTACAATCACAACCATTCAAAAGTTATCCAAATGAAGCATAAAATAATGAATCAATTAGAATATGCGGCAATAGGTAAGCCATTTAAGACTCCGGACCACTTGACATACTGATAATTAGAGTGTATAATATACACTTATACAGTTAATCATTGGAGTCGAAATGAGTGTTTGCGCAAGCCATATTTGGAGTTTGGAAAGTCATCCAAGCCGTCTAAACAAAGAAGCTATCATTGAAGCTATTGCCAAAGAAGGTAATAAAGAATTCTTTGAAGGTTGTCGTCTTGCACTAGACCCAATGATTACTTTTGGACTTAAACAAATACCGGAGAAAACTAATGAAGATGGCCCTGGTTTACCTTGGGATGCTTTTACTCTCGCTCTTACTGGTTTTACTACTCGTAACGTCACAGGTAATACTGCCAGAGATGTCGTTGCATCCATGATGAATTCTGCTACTAAGGCAGAGTGGAATGGTTGGTATCGACGTATACTGATCAAAGATTTACGCTGTGGTGTTAGTGAAAAAACAATTAACAAAGTAGTGGAGAAGAAATATGCTGGATATGCTATTCCTGTTTTCGGTTGTCAGTTGGCTCACGATAGCGCAAATCACGAATCAAAAGTTACAGGGCAGAAACTTATCGAAGTTAAGTTGGACGGCGTTAGGGTTATCACTATTGTACATCCTGACGGCAGGGTTGATATGTTTAGTCGTAATGGCAAAGAGCTTGTTAACTTTCCTCACATAGCCGAGCAAGTTGCAGCCGCATTTACTGACGGTGAGGAAGCAATGGTGTTGGATGGCGAGATCATGAGCAGTAGTTTCCAAGACTTGATGAAACAGGTGCATCGTAAAAGCGACGTCAAAGCCAACGATGCGGTGCTTAACCTGTTTGATATATTGCCGCTGAGCGAGTTTGAAAAAGGCAGTTGGTCTCGCAATCAAAGCCAACGCACAGAGATGGTAACTAATTGGGTCACTAAACGTCAACATCTTATGCCCAATGTTGCAGTAGTAGGGCAAGAGCTCGTTGACTTGGACACTGATGCAGGTCAACAGCGTTATAAAGAAATCAATGCACAGGCAATCGCTGGCGGGTATGAAGGCATCATGCTCAAAGACCCCAATGCAGGATATGAGTGCAAGCGTAGTGTGGCTTGGTTAAAGTTAAAACCATTTATTGAGGTAACACTGGAGGTAGCACATGTCGAAGAAGGAACAGGAAAAAACATCGGAAAACTGGGAGCCTTGGTATGCCCAGGAGAAGACGATGGAAGACTTATTCAAGTTAATTGTGGTTCTGGTTTTAGTGATAACGATAGGATTTCCTATTGGGATGCTCGCGATCGATTACCTGGTCAATTAGTTGAAGTACGTGCAGATGCTATTACACAAAATCAAGACGGCACCTATAGTTTGCGCTTTCCTCGATTTAAAAGTTTTAGAGGTTTTGAAGTTGGAGAAAAAATATAATGACTAATCCGTTCCGTGATCAAGAGAAGTTTATGCGGGCTTGCGATCAAACCGCAGATGGTGAGTTTAATAGAGACCAGTTTGCAATGTATCTCGGACTCATTGAAGAAGAATACAAAGAGCTTTGGGAAGCTGTCAACAACAATGATCAGTTAGAAACGTTAGATGCACTTATAGATATTCTAGTGGTCACTATCGGTGCCATTCATAGTACAGGTAGCGATGCCGAGGGTGCATGGAAAGAAGTGATGGCAACCAACTTTGCCAAGATCGATCGAGAAACTGGCAAGGTTCGCAAGCGTGAAGATGGCAAGGTACTAAAACCCGTAGGTTGGGTTCCACCTGATTTAAAACCATTTGTTTAAAGGAATAATATGAGAAGTCATTATTGGACATGCAGTAAATTTGCAGACTGGATTCGCGGTACCACTAAGCTCAAAGCTGGTACTAGCGAGGAATGGCAAGAATGGGAAAAACGAGCCAAAGCTGATTATCCCGTTCGTTGGTGGTTAGCTGAAGAAGGCCTAGACTACATTCAAAAATTTGTTTATTACATTCCGGATCAATTAGATGAAGTACGCTATTATATTAATAACCGTTGGATTTCTCGTAGTCACTCTCTTACCGCACATGCTCGAGACATCAAGCCGGGCAATTGGTGTGACGTCGGCAATCGCTTTTTACCTTGTCTTTTTAACGAGCTTGTGGATTTTGTTGAGGTAGAACAAGCGTGGCATCATTGCTGTTGGAGTGATGAAGCTAAGACCAAGTTTGCTGTACCTTGGTGGCGCAAGGGTTGGTTCCGTTGGCGCACTTGGCGCTGTCCAGAAGCCGGACTAGAATACCTACGTTGGGCCAGTAACTTGACTAATGAAGAGTTTTTGGAAGAAGGCGAAAAGCATCTAGCCGAACCAACCTATCAAGCCAAAGCCGCTAAAGAAATTATCGAGCTTTACACATGGTGGACTGAGACCTATCGGAATCGTCCGGACCCCTATGATGCAAGTGGCTGGACTGCTTACTGCGAAGCAAGTCGTGCGGCCAACGGTGGTAGTCTTTGGGGAAGTCTAAACGCTGACAAAAGTCCTGAACTTCGTAAGATGAGCGACGAGTCTCATACGGCATTGCGTAAAATAGAAGAGGCCTATGCCAAGGAAGAAGAACAAATGATGATTCGTCTTATTAAGATTCGTGAAAGTTTGTGGACATAAACATAAAGTATTGGCGGAAAAATCCGCGTACTTGGATAGTAGAAATATGGCTAGCAGATGGTAATACAGATGGCGATTATGGGGAACAACTATTATCATTTACTCCTCCGGAAACCGCTCTAGTTGAAATCAATCAATGGTGCATCGATACCTTTGGGTATCATGCACGTACTGCCTATAATAGATTTGAGCTACGTAAAAAATCAAACTTAGATTGGTTTTTGTTAAGGTGGTTATAATTAATGTATGAATCAAAAACAAAAAATATTTGAAATAAAAAAGATAACCGATACTGTTAGTCCAACATTTTGTCTGGCCAAATGGCACCATACAACCATTTATTTGCAAACAGGAGAAACTCATAGTTGCTATCATCCTGCACCACATAAAATTCCATTACTTGAACTAGCAGTTAATCCCACAGCATTACACAATACTAACCAAAAGCGTGATGAACGTTTTAGTATGTTACAAGGCGAAAAGCCTAGTGGATGTAATTACTGTTGGAATATCGAAGCGTTAGGTGATGATTATATTAGTGATCGTAAAGAACGTAATGCAAGTATCTATACACCAGAAAGATTTGCAGCCATTAAGGCAGCGCCGTTGGCTAATGTTAATCCACAGTACATAGAAATTAGCTTTGGTAACGAGTGCAATTTTAAGTGTGGCTATTGTCATCCCAAAGCGTCTAGTGCCTATTATAAAGAAATTAAAACACACGGTCGGTATAAAGTTAAGAATCATGGCTTTAGTGTTGACAATTTAGAAATATATGAAGAAGAAACTAACCCATATGTTGAAGCTTGGTGGGCTTGGTGGCCCGAAGTTCGTAAGACCTTAACTATTTTACGAATTACTGGTGGTGAACCGTTACTACAACAATCAACATGGCGATTGCTAGACGATCTAGAAAAGAATCCATTACCTAATTTAGAATTAAACATCAATAGCAATTTTGGTGTTAAACCTATTTTAATTGAACGGCTTGCTGAAAAAGTGAACAATCTTGTTACTCAAGGAAAAATTAAAGATTTTAAAATCTTTACTAGCATGGATACTTGGGGTAAGCCGGCAGAGTATATTCGTACTGGATTAAATTTAGATGTATGGGAAAAGAATTTTGACACCTACTTGACTAAAACATCACTGCCGATTACATTCATGGTAACATTTAATATATTAACTGTAACAAATTTTCAAAACTTACTTGAAAAATTACTAGAGTGGCGTATACAATATAATGGTACAGATCAGAATAAATGGCAACGTGTACGATTTGATACACCATACTTAAAAGAACCTTTACAGTATGATATGAATATATTACCTAAAGAAGAATTTATGATTTATATGCAAAGTCATTTACAATTTATTAAGAACAACGTTGACGATCAAGATCGAACTAAATTTAGTGAACTCGAATATGAAAAATTCCGCAGAGTCGTCGATTATATGGGCACTACAACTTATTCAGATGAAAAATTAGTAGAAGGTCGTAAAGATTTCTATACATGGTTCACTGAACATGATCGAAGACGAGGCACAGATTTTGAAGAAACGTTTCCTGCTCTAGTAAATTTTTATAAAAGATGTAAACATGAAGTCTAAAACATTTTGTGTACTGCCGTGGATTCATCTAAACATTAGTCCCGTTGGTGAAGTATTCCCGTGTGCAATTGGAAATTATGCGCATCCTTTAGCCAATGTACAAAATAATAAAATTACTGAAATTTGGAATAATGATCGATTTAAGAACCTAAGACTTAAGATGTTAAAGGGAGAACGATGCAACGAATGTTCAGCGTGTAATCATGCAGAAGATAATGGTGTTCCGACCGCAAGACAAGGTATGAATGACAGGTTTCAAGAATTTATTAAAATTGCAGATACTACTAATCCAGATGGATCTTTAAACGCAATGGATCTTAAATATTTAGATATTCGTTGGAGCAATATTTGCAATTTCAAGTGTCGAACATGTAATGGAACATATTCATCTAGTTGGGCGTCTGAGGACATAAGCAAAGGACATAACAAAAAAGTTTTTATCTTTGCTGGTGGTGAAAATAATGACGATCTATATGATCAATTATTGCCCTATATTTCTACAGTTAAAGAAATTTATTTTGCTGGTGGCGAGCCTCTGTTAATGGACAAACATTATTCTATGCTAGAGCATTTAATTAGTATAGGTAATAATACTGTAAAAATTCAATATAACAGCAATCTAAGTAATTTATACTACAAAGACAAATCAGTAATAGAACTATGGAGACATTTTAAAAATGTTAAGGTATATGCAAGTATTGATAGTTGGGGAGATCGTGCCGAATATATAAGAGAAGGTACTGTATGGACAGACATAGAAGAAAATATACGGCTAATTCATTCTCAAGCACCTAATGTTGATTTAGATATTGGAATTGTAATATCTGCTTTAAACATATATACCTTGCCAGAATTTCTTGATTATATGTATTCTAATAATTTATTTGATTTTAATAAATCTAGACCAAGTTTTTATAATATAATTGATCCAAACTATTATAGTGTAAGCATCCTTAACAACGAGATGAAGAACAAGATAATTAAAAAATTATCAGATGTCTCGTTTAATAACTTTGTAAATCAAAGAATTAAAGAAGTTATAACGCATATTGAGTACTCAGTGTATAGACCTGAAATAAAAGATAGATTTTTAAATAGGACTGCACATTTTGATAAACTTAGGAATAAGGATTTTAAAAAAACGTTTCCTGAATTAGCAAATATCTGTTAACATTAATTCAAATTTAGATAATTGTTCGTTTGTATTTTTTCTTTCTAAAAATACATTAAAGTTATATTGTAAAACTTCTTCGTACTGATATCTCCAAGCAATTTGATCTTTGCGCGAATAAGATAGCAAAGTGTCAACTGTTTGTTTTATACTATCTATTAGCTTCATATATCTAATCAAATCATTAGGCTCGTCATCAAAGTCTAAATTAAAATATTGCTCATAAGTTTTAAATCCTAGGAGACTAAGTTTTTTATTAATTCCTTGATGGCCATATATTACCATTGGTTGAAAATTAACAATGGGTTTTAGAATCTTTTCTGAAAAGAATAATGTAGTGTTATGTACATTATCTGCAAGTGTTTCATTTACAATACTAAAGATAGTCTTAGCATGTAATAAAGTTAACGAATTGAAAGGTTCATTAATATGGAATTTATCTTCGTCTGCAATTAATGGAAGACTTTGTTTGAACTTTTCTACATCTTCAATTGATAAATTTGCAACTTTCAGTTCTTGCATATTAAAATTATGATTCTCAATCCTATCTTGACTTATGATACTACGTTCACGCAATGTTGAATTGAATAATACTAAATGAGCAAACAGTCTGTGACTTCTATTACGCCTAGATAAACTAAGAATAATATTTTGATAATTTTCATTACATAATTGTTTTGATTGTTCAATGGTTCGTACATAATGAGTTTTCCAATCGTTTTCATTGTCTAAAATAAAAATTGGCACAATATTAATATCTGCAGAATTATCTACAAAATTACCAGTAAAATAAAAAATCTTCTTTGGATTTATATTATGTTTTATACAACTTTGATAAAGAGGTTCTGCTATGGGTCTTTCAATTGGACTAAGCCCCTCAAATGTTGCATCAAATATAAGAATGACTGGTTCAGTCTGCAAACGTTTTAGTATATCGTTACCTAAATATGCCAATAGATCCACACCGCGAAACGACAGCATTGGGTAGGATAATAATACATGTATGAATAATACATTTGAAAAATTATTTTCAAATCTTTTTAATGCACCTGTTAGTATACTAGGCCCAGGAGGGCTCCAAAAATATGGATTTGATTCTATTTCTACTGATAGTTGTTTCATGGAATATTTATGAATTATTTTTTAAGGCAATAAAATTATCTATAAATATCTTTTTAAGGAATATAAGTTAATGGATAAGCCGCATCTTGTTTTAAATTGGACATTTGATATCCCTAACAATGAATTATATTGTGAGATCAGCGACGACTTAAAGTATATTGCGTATGAAGGCGGAACTTTACCGTTTACCAAAATACATAAAGGTGTAACATCTACGTTGTCAGTTAACGAATGGCTTTCACAAGAGCGGCATTGGATTAGCAAACATTACGGAGAACTAGTTGGTTATTTTCAACCGGACCCTAACCGAGTTATAACTCATCCAATATATAATCGCCCGGATCATTGTCCCAACGGCCTCGGTCCTGACGGAAGATATCTTGATCATCTACAACGTATGCAAATTGTAATGGAAGGTGAAGATATGCGTATAATCTGGGGAGGAGGCAAAGATCCGTTATTCCTCACACCTGACCAAGGTAAGACAATCTACAAGCGTGTGCCTACTAGAGATGTAAACTATCCCGAAGTGGAAACTAATCCAGATTCGTGGTGGAGTGAATGGCCGCAGGCATGTGCGCAACAGCCGCGTACAGCAGGTCCAAGATTGAGTAGTCTCGAAGAACTAGAAAAGGCAGGAGCACCTGAAGGCATCATTGAAAAATGTCAAAACGGCGAGTGGCCTGCACCACTACATCCAGAGTTACAGCAATGGTATATATACCCTAAATAAAATTATGTTCTTTAAGATAGGGTAAAATAAATTGATCGCAAATTATTTTTTGATTATCTGAGCCATGATGGCCGCCACCAAAAGTACCGGCCGGTAATGGTTTTAAATTGTGTTGTATTACAAACTCTTCAATATAACTGGGTATTATATTTAAATCTTTAAAAATATCAGAATACCCAATATTTTTGATTATTTTTTGAAGATCAACACACCAACTAAAGAATACTATAGGCACATTTTTTTGTCCTGCTAAGAATGCCATAGTTGATATAGTGTGCATTATTTTATAATATAAATTATAATCGGACAACAGTACATGATTAATAATAAAATCATCAATGTGATGAAAGAATTGATTTGGTTGGTCACCTAATAATCTTGAAAGATTATTAGAATTTTCATGAGCATTAAATGTATAATATACTTGTCCATTATAATGATGGCTACCAATTAGATATTCTTTAGTTTCAGCTCCAATTGGCCAATCCTCTTTATCCCGATGTCGCAATGCCATAGTAAACCTACCCGGTTCGGTCAATTGGACTATTAATAAATCTGGGTTCTGGTCAACTAAAAATTTAACCTTTTCTATATTCAGCTCGTTGCCGGCACCTGCACTAAACGACATTGTATGATCACAATCTAGATGTTGTTTTAAAAAAATAGGCCACGGTTTGCCAAACATATCACTAGAGTGAGAACAGCCAATTGTTGCTAGATGTTTTATTTTTTTCATAATATATTTATTCAATAAATACGTACATAATGAATTTTAAAAAATACAAAAGATTTTTTGCATTTGGTTGTAGTTTTACAAAATACTATTGGCCAACCTGGTACAATATAATTGCTCAAGAAATTTCCGAATCATATAATTATGGAAAAAATGGTGCTGGTAATTTTTTTATCTTCCAATCGTTAATGGAAGCTGTAATTAAACATAAGATTAATAAAGACGATCTAGTTATGATTATGTTTTCTAATGTAACTAGAGAAGATAGATTTGTCAAAAATCGAGGATGGATTACTCCGGGGAATTTATATTTTCAAACTGAGTATGATCAAAAATTTCTAGAAAAATATCTTTGCGATCACGGTTACTTAATGCGTGATTTAAATTTACTACAAGGTTGTAAACTAGCATTAGATAGCATTGGCTGTGATTATAAACTTATGAGTATGGTACCATTTGATAGTAAAAAAAGCGACGGTGGCAAAATGTCAGAAGTTAATTATCTATTAGAATTCTATCAACCCGTGTTACAATCATTAAATCCCAGTGTAATGGATGTAGTATTTGACGGTGATTGGAATACTAGACAGCCACGTCCTTCTTATCATGTTCCATGGCAGAAAGAACTGTACGTTGATAATCATCCAACTCCTACAGAACATTTAGAATATTTACAAACAACTATACCCAATATTGAATTTAGCAATAGTACATTAGAGTATGTCAAAGAAGTTAACAACCTAGTATTATCTAAAGATTTTACTACGTCCACTTTTAAAAACACTAAGGTTAAGAGATTAAGTGAAGATTATGAATAAAAGCCTACAGATACTAGATATTAGATCAGTCACAGTTGATACCGACTTGTTTAATGTCACGGCTATTAATGCTGATGGAGATCCGTATTGGGTTGAATTTATTAAACCATTTTTTAATGAGATTGGTGTTGCTATTGATATATTACCCTTAGATAAAATTAATAAAAATAAAAAATGGTTCATAAATGTTGATATCAATGCGTGGAACTGGCATGATAGGCCGCAAGATATATTTCAATCATTTGGTAGTGTAATATTACAAGAGTTAATTAATGGTCAAGCGTATGCTATTTTAAATCACCAATGCGAATCTTATACTACATCATTTTTTAACACATTATATAAACGATTAAAAGAGTTTCCTAGCATACCATATAAAAAAATTATCTACATGGTTGCAGGTGCTGATGCTGAAAATGTCTACAATAACTTTGTAAAAGAATATAATATTCCCGCAGAAGACAGAATTAATATTATGTATGCGCATCATGTTTATAAAAGATTCGCACAAGATCCTAGCATAATAAGATTTTTTAATTATAATAGATCTGTTAAAAAAGAAAAAAAATTCTTATCTTTGAACCGAAGATGGCATGATCATAGACTATTGTTAGTATGCTTATTAGCACACAACAACTTAATAGAACATGGGTATGTAAGTTTAGGAGTTATGCCTGACGAATTAATACCTGCAGAAAAACAAATCTATAATATGTCTAGGAAACGAATAAACTTTGATGATATACAAAACGGTTTTAATCTAATAAAAAATAATTTGCCTTTACAAGTTGATCAAGTTGATTTAAGTATTAATCAATTTCAAACTAAGTCATTACCTACTCAATTTTATCAAACAAGCTGTTTTAGTTTGATATCAAGTACTTGCGGATTTTCTTATCAAGAAAAGTCAGTAGGCTTTACAGAAAAAGAAGTAAGACCTATACTAGCACGTCAACCCTTCATTATTCATAATTTACCTGGAACATTAACCCATCTTAAAAATATGGGATTCTTAACTTTTGAAGCATGGTTTGATGAAAGCTATGATACTGAAACTGACGATTGGCAACGTCTTAATAAAATAGTAAAAGAAGTAAAACGACTTAGCGAGTTATCTTTTGAAGAATGGGATAGAATATTAGACGAAATGTCTCCTGTTCTTGAACATAACTATAATAGGATGGTTAATTATACCAACGAACATTGTTATTTTAATAGCGATTTAAAAAAATTATTATACTATGTCTCGTAAACTAATTAGTCTAGTACAACCAAACTTCCAACAAGGTCCTAAGGAGTTTAACGCTCATTACTTGCCTTATAGTGTAGGAGTCTTGTGGGCCTACGTTAATCAATTTGAGTCAGTTAATACACACTATCAACTTGAAGATTTAATTTGGCGTAGAGATAATATTGAAGACACTGCTCTTAAATTATCACAGTGTAATATAGTAGGCTTCAGCACATATGTTTGGAATAAGAACTACAACTACGCATTGGCACGTAGAGTAAAGGAACTTAATCCCAATTGTATATTGTTCTTTGGTGGGCCTGAGATGCCCATTACTAAGAAGGATATATTCAAACGCTTACCATTTATTGATGTTGTTATTAAAAGCGAAGGTGAGATTATATTGCGACAGCTATTGGATGCAATATCATCTAACACAGTATGGGACAACATCAAGGGCTTGCTGATCAATAGAGATCTTGTTGCTGTGGACACTGGCAATGGCGATCGAATCAGCAACTTAGAAGACTTACCAAGCCCTTACCTTACTGGTGTGTTTGACAAGATCATGAGTGAGGTCGATGACGTAGAATGGAATGCCACAGTGGAAACTAATCGTGGATGTCCCTATGCTTGTACATTTTGTGATTGGGGTAGTTTAACCTACAACAAGGTTAAGAAGTTTGATTTACAAAAAGTATTTGATGAGCTAGAGTGGATTGGCCAAAAGAAATGCGGCTTTGTCACTATTACAGATGCTAACTTTGGTATGTTTGTCGAACGTGATAATGCTATTGCAGACAAGTTAATTGAAGTACAGGAGAAGTACGGATGCCCTAATAGTTTTAGTATGAGTTGGGCTAAGGATCAGAAGCCAGAAGTATTTGACATTGTATTCAAACTGATTAAGAACCCTAAGTTTAATCAAGGACTAACAGTCAGTGTGCAGAGCATGGACTTGGATGTGTTGGAGAATATCAAACGTAAGAATTTAGCACAACATAAAATTGAAAATATCTTTGCGTTGTGTGATAAAAATAATGTTCCTGTATATACAGAAATTATTTTAGGGTTGCCTGGAGAAACTGTAGCATC
>Ga0114959_10002617_pt1 | contig 14578 bp, 13 predicted proteins | sample C_130625_EF_Meta_FD_87317 | JGI IMG/M metagenome (GOLD analysis project Ga0114959, IMG submission 87317) | Freshwater microbial communities from Lake Croche, Canada to study carbon cycling - C_130625_EF_MetaG | ecosystem: Environmental > Aquatic > Freshwater > Lake | place: Lake Croche, Canada...
CCATCGGTACCAGATAAAATTCCTTTTAAAAAAAGATTATCATTACTTAAATTCAATGACGATACAACCAAGGTATTAACGTCAACACTTGATCCAGAACCAAACAAGATTCCATTCGGATTTATTAGATAGACCTGACCGTTCGCACGGATATTTCCGTAAATTTGAGATAGTCCCCCAGCGCTTAAAACCTTATTTAAAACTGCACTATTCTGACTAGGTTGTTTGAATTCAACTCCCGCCCCTGAGCCTATATTGAATGTATTCCATTCAACAATCATTTTATCTGTAGACTGCGTAACAGTCATTTGATTGCCTTGGGTCACAATGCTTGGATTTTTAAATTTCGGATCGGGCAAGGCATTGCTTGGCAATTGCTGTATCGCTTCTGCACCATAGGCATGACACATTACGACAAGATTAAGCATTACAAAAACCTCAACCACTTTCATAAAATGAGAAAGTTGAAAATGATGTTGGTAAATGACGTTTTTAATTATTTTTTTCATTGCTATTTTTAAATTGATATTTCGCGCTTTTAATTGTTGAATATAACCAGCCATAAAATAAATGCCTGCATCCAATCGATGCAGGCATTTATCCTTATTACTTAAACAACATGATCAAAAATTATCATGTAAAGTTACCATGCTAATTTTACCAAGCTAAAGTCTTAGCTTTACATGCATTACCAGTATTAGAGTATAGACCTGTTTGACCTAACACCTTAACTGCTCCAGCAGCGTTTGGAAGATTATAAACGCCGTTTGAAGTTGTCAATTTATTACCATCTGACAACAGTGTGCCTAATGCAGTGAATAGGTTAGCACTTGCTGTTGAATAGTTTGATTTTGAACCATCCGGTAAAACCATTTCTATTTCAGATGCAAATTCATATTTACCATTCACTAGGTTTGCCTTTTGAGTTGAGTCTGCGGTACCGTCAACTAAATAGGTCGGTGAAACACCGTTCAACTTCAAAAACTTCCAATCTGAAGTCTTTGTATCGTCATTAGTAGGCATTCTATTTTCAAGAGAAACGACACCAATTAGATAATTGTTATCTGTTGAGCTAGATGGTGATGTATTATCAGCCGCCTCAAGAACAGCACCTGAAGATCCTTCTAATACAACTTTAACAGCTGTAGATGCCTTTGTAAAAGCACCAACAGCGTATGGGTTTGTCGCTAAGCTTGCATCAGTATAATTTGCTGCTTTAATAGTAAGACTGCCGTTGTAGGTTTGACTATTAGAACCAAAAGCTGTATTAACACATGGGATCCCCGCAAAATAAACTTCACCTGCAGCTGTCGTACCAGATGATGTTGAGCGTCTTGAAATTTTCAATACTGAAGGCAATGAAGTTGCATTTAACACTGAACCAGAAGTAATGTTGCCATAACTATCAGCACCACCTGAAGCGGTAGCAGTTTCTGCTACGATTCTAGGTAAAAGTTTTTGCCAAACACTATCGCTGCCTGAAATCAATGCAGCATATTGCGTTTTGCTAATGGTTGGCTGAGCAGCTTCAGCTGAAAGCGTCACGCCACCAGTTTGTTGCCATGAAAGAAGTTTTTGATCATATTGCATCAAATGATAAAGTTTGTCAGACACAACCACCCCAAACCCCTGACCAGCAACGAATTTAGATGTATAAGTAGGAATTGACGTTGTATAGTTACGCCCAAGGAAAATGCCCAAATTCACATCACTTAAACCAATTTGAGGAGTCACGCTTGAAGCGCGCATTTGTGCGTGACCTGCATAATTAATAACGTTGTTATTATTCATGGTAGCTTCAAGCTTTGTAGGTTTAGTTGTAGTTTGCGTTACATTATTAATGTCAGCAAAACCTTTAGATGCCACTGAACTAACTGCCGTTGCCTTGGCTACATCGATTGCACCTGCTGAGCCATTTTCTGACTTAACTACGATAAATGGCGTGCCTGCAGTTAAAGTAGCACCCGCCAAAGCGTTTGATTCTGTACATACGTAGATATAGCTATTTGTACCTGGATAGGTTGTGTCTTGGTTGTCAACATAGGTTTTGATTTTACCCGTTGTAGGATCACCGGTACCGTCTCCACACATAGCCGTTAATGCTTTAACTAATGAAGGCGTTTGCGCTGTTGCACCCGCAATATAATAAACATTTGAAGCATCAACGTTATTCAATGTTTGTACATTGTCTCCAGCAAAAGCAGCTGAAGATCCTAATGCTACGGTGATAGCCAATGTCATTTTTGAAAGATTTAAATTCATTTGTATATTCCTTTAAAATTAATAAGTTTAAATTAAACTGATGCAATACGACGTCTTGCAATTAAACCCAAAACGCCTAAGCCTACCACCATCATAGACATAGGATCAGATTCAGGAACCGAAGCAACAGTCAAAGAACCTGCTGTGGATAATGTTGCTGTACCTAAATTTTGAACAGTAGCAAATGTTGATCCAAGACCGTTCACTACACTATAAAGACCAAGGCTACTTCCCAAAGATGCGGTTGTATTATTTGAAAATTGGTTACCAAAGTTATTGCCAAAAGCCGAATAGGATCCTGGAGAAGTGCCATCAATAATCGCTGATGAACCTGCACCAGTTACTGAACCAAGGTCAACAAGCATAGTGTTATAAAGTCTTCCACCAAGGCCATTATCTCCTTCGGCAATAGCTACAGTACTATCTGCGGCGTCGTAAAAGCTTGAATAAGCAGCTTTAGTTAAAGAAGTGTTTGTTAGTGCTGGGAATGAAGTCATAAATGCCTTCGAATCAGCCAACTCAGTTCCGTTATTAAATCCCAACAATTGGAAAGTTGTCGCAGTAGAGAAACCGGTTGATGCTGCAAAAGTATCCCAATTGGTTTTGTAACCATTTGAAACATTAGCAAAATCTAAAGTCCCATTAAACGATGAGCCAGAGCCAATTACACTTGGTGATATACTCGCAACAAACGTTTTACCTGAGCCTGTTGAGTTATAAGCGACTAGAAAAAGCTCATAACCACTACTCGTTGTATCGATAGCTGAAGCTTGGCTCGAAAAGAGGGCACCAACAAGTGCAACTGCCAAGACGGCATTTCTTTTAAGTTTCATAATTTATCCTTTAATTTAAGATCTGAAATTAGATTGAAAAAATCAATCTTCAACAAATTCTCAAAAAAATAGCTAGAATTAAAATAAATTTTAACTCAACATTTTTTTGCAATATGAATTATGAGTGCACAATGTGAAGATAACATTACGTTCACATAGTTACTTCAGACTAATTTAAAGTTATACAACTTCTAAATCTATTTGAAAGAGATCACACTTTTTGTGTGACCCCTATGTGCCGTTTAAAACAACATAACCAATGTATTGACTGCACAGGGGCGTTTTACAAAAAAATAATGCACTTAAACTCCTTTCTAACCTTTAATCTATTTATTTAAGCCTGATTTAGCCTCATCGACTTGGCCAAAAACCCATTCTCGATAGCTTTTTTTACCAGCGAGCTTTGCATCTGCCGCATCAAATCCATGCTGCTTATAGGGCGCTAAGCTTGAAAGGCTATAGATGCCTACTATGTGGCCCTGCTGGGTAACCAAACCCCAATCTGCTTTTCCTGTCATGGGATCTAGGTATATTTTGCGCAAATGCCGCTTTATATTGGGCAGGCGCTTATCGAGCAACAAATCATTTAAACTACTAGGATAAACCTTAGCGGCATCTGGGGTGCTGGTATAGTAGCTTTTAAGGGCATTTCTAAACTCTGCCCCAACGAATAGCAACTGCTTTTCTTTTTCAGCCCGGACTTGGTATTGCCAGCTCATGCCAGCAACTGACAATCCTACTCCACTGATCGCAATTAACAGCAACAGGCCGATATAGGTAAAGCCCTTATTAAACTCAGCCGCCAGCTTGGTACGCATTGCTTTATCACCATTCTGCATAAGACGTGCCATCTTTGGCTGTGCCTGTTGCACCACTTTTAATATCAAAGACAGCGCCAACCGTATCCAAACTTGGGGCCTGAATAACCCAGGTTTCAGTGCTTTCTGTGATGGGATCTAAGGGGACCGCACGAATATATTTTTTAGTGACTAACTCATTAATTGATGTGGGGTAGCGGTCGTTATCCCCATAAAATTTATCAATCGCCACTCGCATGACGTTGAGCGACTGCTTTAATGTCGCTTCTTTCGCCTGTTCTACACTATGAAAATAGCGTGGCACAGCAATCGAGATGAGCAAGGCGATCACTGTCATCACCACCATTAATTCAATCAGCGTGAATCCTCGGCTAATTTTGTTGAAAGGCTGAGACTTTAGCCTAGATTTAATTAATACCTGGCACTTGCTCAGAAAGTTTTTATTTTCTTTCATGGTCTCACCAAGTTTTATAGATTGTGCCATCTATGGCTTTTTGGGTGCTTCGAGAATACACATCGTAGACATCTACTCCTTCTACTGGAGCATTAACATCGCTGGCGTAGCTGCGCTTAGCCCAAGTTTCTGCTGGTGTTAAGTCAGGCTCTTTATTCATGGGGTCTCTAGGAACTTTGCGTATGAACTTAATTAATTTTCCCTTTGCATCAGCTTGATTAATCAGGCCTTTTTCTAACACTTCTAAACTTGGCGGATAACCCGTTTGATCTAGCGTTTTTTTAACCTTTCCTTCATCTACCGCTTTTTTATAAAGATCTATCGCTTCTCTTATCTGCCTGAGCGCCTGCTTGAGCTCCGTTTCTTTATTGCGCTGTATGGTTAACTGGGCTATTGGCACCGCGCCTGCCGCTAAAATAGCCACAATCATCACCGTAACCACAAGCTCAATTAATGTAAAACCAGTATTTTTCATTTATTGTGGCACTGGCTCTGGTTCAACAGGCACTTCAGACTCTGACTCAGTAGGCACTTGAGGTTCAATTATCGGTTGCAATTCACGCTCCAACCTAAAAGCACCTCCCATCGGCACGCTAATCTGCGGCCTATCATTAATCAGCACGTCAGTTCCGGACCAATACTCGGAAATTTCCGCATTAGGGCGGCTAATATTGCCCAAGATACGTGGGGTAATCGCTAGCACAATTTCCGTTTTAGTCTTTTTATCTTCTTGGTTAGCAAACAAGCGCCCAAGTAATGGAATATCACCTAATCCCGGCAGCTTGCTAGCATTTTTACGTTCATCATCTAAAATAAGGCCAGCCAACACCTGTGTTTCGCCATCTTTTAAGCGCAATTGAGTGTTGGCTGCTCGCGTCCCTATGGTATAAACAGTCGCGCCATTTTTGGTCGTGGTCGACCCTCCAAGTGAACTAACCTCTAGCTCTATTTTGATGTTCACAAAGTCATCTAAGGTAATACGTGGTTGAACCTCTAGTTTGAGGCCAACATCCAGATAACTTACACTTTCAGAGATGCCTACGTTCGCAGTAGAAGTGGTGGTGATAATTGGCACTTTGTCACCCACCATAACTTTGGCCTTTTCATTATTCCGAACACGAATGCGAGGATTAGAGATGAGATTGACATCGCCTGTGGTTTTTCTGAAATTAAGCGCAGGGTTTGGAGATACGCTGAACGATTTATTTGTTAAATTATTGAAGTTATCAACTGTTAATTGTTGAGATGTCAAAGTATTAGTTGTTGTCACTGCAGCCGACGCTCCTGATAAAATTGCAGTCGGGACCTGGACAAGATTGTTAATAGAGATCTGATTCGGGTAGGCAATACCTAACTCTTGTAAACGACTGCGGCTCACCTCCAGCACTTCAATTTCAAGCATCACTTCTGGGTCAGCCAAGTCATAGGCGGCGACTAATTTTTCTGCAATACGGATAACCTCAGGGGTATCACGAATGACGATCATGTTAAGTCTTTCGTCTACTACTATATCTTTACATTTCAATAAATTTCTTAAATTTTTATCAATTAATGCTGCACTTGCGTTCGTAAGAAAAAAACTTCGCACCATCAATTCTTTATAACTTCTATTTTTTTCTACTGTGTTTGGAAAAATCAGAGCGCTCGTTTCAGTCAGAGCTTTTTTCTGCAATCCATTGGTCGCTAATACCATTTCAATCGCCTCTTCTATTGGCGTGTTTTTAATAAACGCTGTGGCTTTTTCCTCACTCTTAATCTCTTTATCTAAAATAAAGTTAATTCCTGTTGCACTTGACAACGCCTCGAACATCATCTTAACGCTTACATCTCTAAACTCAAGCGTGACTGGCTTATTAAATGGGGGCTTGAGTTTGGGCGGCTCGATGCGTGCTAATGGCTTTTGGCTGCGGATTTCACTTTGTAGTGCAAACGCCTCAACATTTTTAGGACTTTCCATCAGCACCCCTCGAAGGATTGCTAGTGCAGCGTCGCTATTTTTGGCGCTGTTAAGCTTACGCGCTTCTTCAATCCGCACTTGCTGCTTTTGCTGTCGCTCAATGCTGGCTTTACCAGAAATGGCACGCACATTATTGGGGGCTAAGGCGATCACACGTTCATACAGGGCGCCGGCTTCAGCAAGCTTGCTATTGTCGCGGGCTTTTTCAGCTTCGGTGAGGAGTTCAGTAATCGCTTGATCTTGCGTGACTAATACATCTTTACGCGGAATAGCGGCTTCCGGTTTTGCACTGGCTTTCTTTTGCGCGCTACTAGCCCTCTCTTCTGGGGTTTTACCTTTGACCGCTGATTTTTCCCATGGGGAAAAGGCACAGCTACTTAATAGCGATGCGATTAAGCATAGCGATACTAAGCGCTGAAATAATGGATTACATTGAAAGCTAAACATTATGCAAATTTCCTTGTGTGGTTGCACTTTTAGTACATTAACTATTAACTGTTACCAGATTGACTTAAATACAACATTCAACCCTTCATCTTGAAACATATAAATCATTTTTCTTATATCAGTCAACATTAACCGGGTGCTCGCACGGCTTTTGACAATACCTTGGTCAACCCTAAAGGTAGGTACGTAAAGGTCAGTGTATTGGCATCTTCTTTATCTAGGCGCCAAAGCGTATCCACGTTTTTACCTACAGCGACTGAGATCACTTTGTTATTCGCCGTTAAAAACACTTGGCTAGCTTGCGGCGCCTGCTCAAGTTTACCCATATAGAAAAATGGCACTGGCGGTGCGGTAGGTGGCGGTGGTGGCTCTACTTTCACTGGCACAGGCTTGGGTGGCGGTGGTGGCACATACCACGCGTGGCCCTTAAATAAATCCTGCGTTGTTTTACTCTTATCTTCCACAAACAGATGCTTTTGCGTGAGATCTGGCAAGACTGGGATCGCCTCTTCAGACACTTTGATGGCGGATTGAGAGCGCTGTTGTTGTGCGGTTTTGGTTGGCGAGCTCTCTTTTGGAGATGTTTGTTGCTGTGCGTTTTCTTGTTGTGAATTTTCTTGCGACACAATTTCTTCAACAGGTTCTTGAACCAGATAAATAGCGAGCAAGGTTAAGCCTAGCAAGCCACCAAGAATCATCCATCTTTGCTTTGGGCTCATCATGGTTCACGCCTCAACAGTAATGCATAACTGAGTTTAATTTGCACCGCAGTATCTTTGACTGTCTCACGTTTGATATTGACTTCAGCTAGCCCCAGCGTTGGAAATTGCTCACTGGCGCTGGCGATAAATGCCTTTAGGTTTTTATAACTGCCCTGCACCGGGAAAATAATCTCATAACGCATCAGGCGCGGATTATTGGCATCGGGGGCTAGCTTATATTCACCAACAACTAAGTTAATACCTTTGGCTTGGGCTAATTGATGAATCTGGGCTAAAACTTTAGATACTTCAACGACTGGTGGAAACTGCGCATAAAACTTTTGCAGGGCTTCCTCGTCATTGAGCTTGGGCAATTTTGCTGGCTGTTGGCTGGATTCGGCGGGTTGCTGACTTAACCAAGCAAGTTCTTGGGTTTTTTGTTGCAAAGCCTGCTCAACCGGCAACAAAGAAGTCAGTCCTATCAGCATGCAGAAGACCAAGCCAAACAGACCAAGCCAACCAAGGAGCCCAAGCTGATGGCGTAATACTTCTAGATAACGCAGCACGCTCTTCATATTAACTGCGTTGATATCAAGCGCATTCATCTTGAGTTTGCTCATATTAGGCTTACTCATGGCTGATCTTTCCAAGTGGCCACGGCGACAAATCGGATTGGATGCTGATCGACATCCTCGACAACTTCATGCTTAAGCAGATAAACGTTAGCAAGCTCATCACTCGCTTCTAACTTTTCTAGGTAGCTAAACAGGATATCTTTGTTTTTTGCTTCCGCTGTGATTTTGAGTTGGCGTTTTTTTGCATCCGGCTCTATCGCTAGGAGCGCAAGGTCATCTAGGGCCGAAGATTCAAGCGCACTCAATACATCACCCCATGGAATCATTAAGAAACTCGCAAGTTTTTTAGCTTCTTCAATTTTAGCGAGCAAATCAGCTGATGATTTTTCTTGTACCTGCGGCTCGACTGGTTTGAGACCTTTGCGCTCTTTTAATTGTTGAATTGATTGATCTAGCGTTAACAATTGTTGATTAATATGCGTATAACGCTGCCAAACAATCATGAGCACAACTAGTGCGAGTACGAACATCACAAGTCCTGGCAAAGATGGCTTGCGATTTGAGGCGAAATCGAGATGGATGGCAAGCATGATTAAAACACCGCACTTAATGCCATGGCGAATGGCTGATCTTGGCTGGGAATATAGCCTGCAATGGCTTTGTGATCTGCTGAAAGCACTTGCCAAGCAGGATTATTTTGTTTAAAAAGTTGCTTGATTTTTTCATCATGAAGTGAGGGCAGCGCACAAAAGTAAATGTTCGCTTGGGCATTTTGCAAGCCAGATAACAGCATCTCGCGTGAGATGAGGGCTACTAAATCTTCTGACCAATCGGCTGAAATATCCTTGGCACTCACATTAGCAACAGTCGTCGCCGTAATGCTTTGCCAATTGCCATCACGCATTAAAGCAATGGTTAAACGCCCAGTTTCCACCTGCACCAAACAGCTTATACCAGCGCCTAGCTGATGGCGCATTGAATTAAATCCACTCATCAAATAAGGCTGAATGGACTTGAGCTTGCACTGATGTTTTTTGCAAAGCATTTCGATGGCCGCGATCAATTCAGCATCTAAGGCACCGATGAGCAGGGTATCGCCATGTGAAAGTGGATTAACCCTTATCATCCAGCTGTCTACACTATCGCCATAGCTTTCTCTTAAGCAATGGGTGGCCACTGCCATGACCTTATCGGCAGGGCTAAAGGCGGGCATGGCTGGGATAATTTTGTAGCGAAACCATTGGTTAGATAGCACCAGCGTGATTGGCAAACTGCTTGCTAACTTTGCATTTGTTGACAAGGCATTTAATGACTCACCGCCTGAATGCGCCAGCAAGTTCTCTAAGGCTATCAAAGCGCTTGCCCAAGGCTGGGCATTATTAGCACCTTGTTGATTCTCAGTCACCAGCGCATGCTGCTTTTCAAGCAATCGCTTAGTGAGGCCATTATTTACGCGCAGCAAGGCTGCTGCATCGGCACTGAGGCTGGCTACTTGCTGGGTGAAGTATTGAGATTTAAAGCGCAATAAAGGTGACACGATTAATCTCTTCTAAAGTTGTTTTTCCCCTGGCGACTGCTTCAACCGCTGTTTCGCGGAGGAGTCGCAAACCTTTGCGGCGAGCGGTTTCTTTGAGCTGCCGAATAGGATCGCGGGCCACGATCATTTCGCGAATTTCGTCATCTAAAATGAGTAATTCAGCAACGGCCATACGCCCTTTATAACCGGTACCGCGGCATTGTCCACAGCCTTGACCCTTTAAGAAAGTCATGCCTGCAGCAGCTTCTTGAGTAACTGCGGATTGAGCCAATAACTCATCAGATGGCTCATAGCTAACTGCGCAATGGATACAATTTAAACGCACCAGACGCTGCGCTAAAATACCATTAAGCGCGGACACAAAGCTGTAGGTATCGACTTCCATATTAATAAAACGGCCAATCACATCAAAAACATTATTGGCGTGAACGGTGGTAAACACCAAGTGACCGGTGAGCGCCGCTTGCACTGCAATTTGGGCTGTTTCTGAATCGCGAATTTCGCCCACCATGATTTTGTCAGGGTCGTGCCGCAAGATTGAGCGCAGACCTCGCGCAAAGGTGAGGCCTTTTTTCTCATTGACCGGGATTTGAAGCACGCCTGGTAGGTTATATTCAACCGGATCTTCAATCGTGATTATTTTGTCTTTTCCCGTATTCACTTCTGAGATGGCTGCATACAAGGTCGTGGTTTTACCACTTCCGGTCGGTCCTGTGACTAGGACCATGCCGTAGGGCTCATGCGCCAGCGCGCGAAATTGATTGCGAGTGAGTTCGTCAATCCCAATGTGTTCAAGGGTCAAGCCCTTCGATTGCTCGGTCAAGGCCTTACGATCTAAAATCCTTAAGACCGCATCTTCGCCGTACACGCTAGGCATGATCGATACCCGCAAATCGACTTCGCGATTTTGAATATTGACTTTAAAACGTCCATCTTGCGGAATTCTGCGTTCCGCAATATCAAGCTCAGCCATCACCTTGATCCGTGAAATCACTTGTTCGGCCATCTCGGCGCCTTGAATCGCACCGACCGTATCTAGCACGCCGTCGATCCGATATTTAAGGGCTAGCCCTAAACCTGTGGTTTCTAGATGAATATCACTCGCGCCAATTTTCATGGCATCGTACAAGGTGGAATTCACCAAGCGAATAACCGGGCTGGTATCTGCTGAAATACTACTGAGCGATAGTTGCTCTAGCCCTTCGATTTGATGCAGGGCTGATTGGCCTGATTTCTCTTCATTTGCCATGACTTTGTCCATGGCTTTAAGCGTTTCTTCAAAACGCGATAAGTAAGCAGAAACATCGGCATAATGTGATAAGCGCAGCCTAAATGGCGCGCGTACCTTTTCCATGAGCCAGTTAGCGAGGCCATCAGCAAACGGATCAGCGATGGCGATCAGCAACTCGCCTTGGTGGTTTCGCAGCGGAATACATTCATGCTGATAGGCTTCTGAAAACGCCAACACTTCAAAATCCGTGCTGAGTTCATGCAAAGATTTGTTATCAAGGGTGACATACTGAAAAGCAGCCCCTAAGGCCGCAAGAAATGCTTCTTGTGATAATTCACTTTGGTCTGCCAGCACCTCAATTAAACGGCGACGAGACTGCTGGGCAATTTGTTTTGCCTGATGAATCGCCTCAGCACCAATAACCTTAAGCGCAGCTTGATGGATGATCGGCTGGTTCATTGGATGCTACCCGCTAGATCAAAAATTGGCATATACAGCATGAGCACCACAAAACCAATCACAAAGCCGATGAAGAGCATGAGCAAGGGTTCAAATAATTTAGTAAACCAATCAATCCAGCGCGCGGTTTCTTCATCGTAAAAGCTAGAAATACGCTCCATCATTTCGCCCATCATGCCGCTTCGCTCCCCTACCCTGAGCATGCGCAGGGCAACCGGCGTAGAGAGATCATTAAGCTCCATAGCCATGGAAATGGCTTGGCCTTGACGGATTTGTTCGGAAGCTGCCAGCATGCGCACTCTTAATGCGGGGGCGAGCAGGCCAGAAACCATTTTAAGCGCATTAAGGATTGGGATACCGGCAATCAGTAGCATGCCTAAAGAGCGATAAAATCGTGAAAGCTGATAGATTTTCATGCGCTCGCCGATGGCTGGGATTTGCCACACTATTTCCATTAGTTTGGCACGCACTGATTTGAGACTTAATAAATAAAGTGAAGCAGCAAGTAAGCCAAGCAAGCTCATCATCAAACTAAAGCCATGCTGTTCAATAAACGTGCCCAGTGATAGTAATACTTGCGATAAGAATGGAAGATCACTCCCCATATCTTCATAAATGTGCGCAAACTTAGGTACCACATAAGCCACTAAAAAAAGCACCACTAAGCTGCCGACCGACAGCAACATGGCAGGATAAATTGAGGCTGATATGACCTTCTTTTTCACCTGATCAATTTGACTTTGATAAGCGATATAGCGCTTGAGGGAGTCAGCCATGCCGCCTGTTTTTTCGCTGGCTCTCAATGCCGCCACATACAAAGGCGGAAAAGCTTGGGGAAAAGACTGCATGGCGTTAGATAATGGCTGACCTTCACTTAACAGCCTGAGCACGCTTTGAAGCGTCTGCCTAACTTCTGGGCGGGTTTCTTTTTCAGCCAACGCTTCAATGGCTTCCATCAAGTTGAGTCCCGCTTCTAACAAGGCGAGTATTTCTTGACTGAAGAGCATGATTGGGAAACGTTCACGCTTGGTGAAGTGTTTTTGCCAGCCATTGCCAGCGGGTTTGGCAGAGAATACCGTGTACCCTAAGGACTTGGCACTGCCAATAGCCATCATCTCGCTGACGGCATCTAGTCGTAGCGATGAATATTCTTTGCCGCGTAATACACTAAGGTCATAAAGCATAACTACCAGCTGACAATGTCGGCCATCTCATCTAAACCGCCTGGTTGGCCATCTTTACCTAAAGAAGATAAATCGTATTCGCCATGTTCGCCAGGAAATTTGTATTGGTAAGGATTACCCCAAGGATCTGCAGGCACGTTTTTCTTAAGGTAAGGACCTGACCAACGCGCTTCGCTAGCTGGCTTGACCATAAGCGCAGATAGTCCTTGCTCAGTGGTAGGATAATGACCAGTATCTAAACGATATTGATCTAAGGATTTTTCCAAGGCGTCGATTTGCGCACGCGTGGCTTTGACTTCTGACTTGCCGATTTGCGCGAAATATTTAGGGCCGACATAGCCCACTAGCAAACCGATAATCACCATCACCACTAATAGCTCTAGCAAAGTAAAACCTCGCTGCCCCAATTTTGATAGGGTATTTTCCCAACGCCTGTGATTGCGTGAATTAGTCATGAAATTAAATTTCAAAATAGCAGCCTTTTAGCAAAAAAATACATTACTATATTGGATCAATTCTATATAAAGAATTTGACAAATATGTTTCAGTTAAATGACAATTTAACTAGTTACTTTTTTAATCAGCATAACCTTGAAGCCTCCCAATATTATGTTAATTATGCGACAGTATCAATCACAAGGCTGGGGTAGCAGGAAACCTAACTTCTATTTTAATACCAAAAAGACAACTCATCTATAAAAGTTCAAATCCACTTGAATGGTTTTTAATACCCCGTCCCAATCATCATTCTTTTCTTGTCGATAAAGCTTAACTGAAGGATACCAAGGACTATCATCTCTATCTACTAACCAACGCCAATCTGGAATAAAAGGCAGCATGATCCATGTTGTTTTGCCTAATGTTGCAGCTAAATGTGCCACACTGGTATCCACACTAATCACCACATCCATCAATTCACAAACTGCAGCAGTATCAGTAAAGTCTATCAAATCATCCCCAAAGTGCTTTACTCCATGGCGCTCTATTAGTACTGCCTCATCAACATCTCTAAGCTGCTTCTGTAAACTCACATATTCAAAACCAGATGGCAGTTGAGTAATCAGTTTAGAAAGCTTTAAGCTACGTTTTTGATCTTGTTGATGGGAAGGATTACCACTCCATACAATACCTATACGAGGCTTCTTTTTTTCACCCAATTTTTTTTGCCAAGCGCTTACTTTATCTTTATCAGATTGAATACATTTAGGTAACGATGGAATAGTATCCAAGACTGTATTAAAGGCTAGAGGCAATGACATTAGAGGGCATTGGTAATCAAAGTGAGGTAACTTGTCTCCCCTAGCAAGAATCTCACTCACCCCATCTAGATGTCTTAATAGTTTTAATAAGGGAAATTGCACTTCTAAAATTACTTTCGCACCTAGTGTTGCCAATAATGAAACATAGCGACAAAATTGAATAGTGTCACCCAAACCCTGCTCAGCGTGTAACAAAATGGATTTATCTTTAAGTGACTCGAGTCCGAGCCATAATGGCTGCGGAAAATTTCTATTCTCTACGATGGATGACGTATTTTCACACTTAAAGCGCCATTCATACTCCTGCCAACCATCCTTAAAATTGCCACTCAACAAATGACATAAAGATGAATTCCAATGTGCCTCAGCATAATCCGCTTTAATGCTAATCGCTTGATCGTAACTAGATAAGGCTTCGTCTAATCGATGAAGCTCCTGCAAGACAATGCCACGACTGTAGTAAACCTCAGCAAAATCCGGTTTGATACTAATCGCTTTATCGTAACTTAATAAAGCTTCTTCTAGATACTTTAGTGCCTGCAACACAATGCCACGGTTGTAGTAAGCTTCTGGATAATCCGCTTTTATACTAATGGCATTATCGTAACTCGATAAAGCTTCTTCTAATTGCCCTAACTCTTTCAAACTATTGCCACGATTGTAGTAGGCTTCAACATAATCTGGCTCAATACTTATTGCCTTATCGAAACTTAGGAGAGCTTCATCTGCTCGTCCTAGCACTTGTAATGCAACCCCACGGTTAGAATAGGCTTCAACATAATCTGGCTTAATACTAATTGCCTTATCGAAACTTAAGAGAGCTTCATCTGCTCGTCCTAACACTTGTAATGCAACCCCACG
>Ga0114959_10002618_pt1 | contig 14575 bp, 5 predicted proteins | sample C_130625_EF_Meta_FD_87317 | JGI IMG/M metagenome (GOLD analysis project Ga0114959, IMG submission 87317) | Freshwater microbial communities from Lake Croche, Canada to study carbon cycling - C_130625_EF_MetaG | ecosystem: Environmental > Aquatic > Freshwater > Lake | place: Lake Croche, Canada...
AACTCCTTCGTCGTTTCTCCGGGAATACTACAATTCACCTACGAAACTCCTTCGTCGTTTCTCCGGGAATACTACAATTCACCTACGAAACTCCTTCGTCGTTTCTCCGGGAATACTACAATTTACTACACAACTAGTTTCGTTACTTATGAAATACCTATATCATTCTTCGTTTTTGCTTTGATTAAGGCGTTCTTATAAAATCACTCCAGACTTCTCACACATACATTGCCAACATACTCTGACTCACACCATCATCGGTTTTCACAAACACATCGATTTCTTTTTTCGTAATTGTGATGGGGAAGGATACGGATAAGTTCATATCTTTCGTGAACATTTTATTGTCTGCCGAAACCAATCGAAACAAATTCAGTTTTGAGTAAATGATTTCCAAGCACCGTTTTAAATTACGTACCCCCATTTCACTCTTGGTGAATGACGATACAATATACTGAATCATTTCGTCCGGAATAATAACATCGGTTTCACTAAAACACACTTGCTCGCGTATTTTCGGCAAGAGATAATTGCGGGCAATGACAACCTTGTCTTTCGATTCATATCCTTTTGTGCGAATATGATACATTCGGTCACGTAAAATTGGATTCACTAAATTCTCGTCATTATAACTAAAGATGAACAAACACTTGCTCAAATCGAAATCAATTTCGGAGAAATACTTGTCATGATATTGCGTGTTTTGCGATGTGTCAATCAAATGCGTTAAAATACCAATGATTTCCTGTCCTCTTGCCGTATCGCTCACTTTATCCAATTCATCGAAATAAATCACCGGATTCATACATTTACTATCGATGAGAATTTGCACGATTTTACCCCACGTGCTTCCTTCATATGTGTAGGAATGTCCTTCGAGGAAACTGGCATCCCCGCCACCGCCCAATGCAATAAAGGTGAATTCGCGACCCAATATTTTACTAATGCCTTCTTTTACGAGTGTTGTTTTGCCTGTTCCCATAGGACCGTGAATGGCGATTGCTGAACCGACCGATACTGGATTGACCATCCATTGACCGAGCATCTGCATGATTTGCATTTTGGCATCATTTAACCCATAGGTGCAATCATCGAGAGTCTGTTTAGCGTTTACCAAAAACTGATTGCAATTGTCGACGCCGTCGTTTATCGATACAGAAACATTCTTGTAAATTCCAAACGGGATTTTCATAAACGTATCCACCCAATTCTTGATTTTGTAATACTCCGAATCACTCGGGTCCATCATTTTCAAGACATTGAGTTTCTGCATGGCAATTGCCTTGAATTTCGACGGCATTTTCGATTGTATTAACGAGAGTCGGTATGGTTTTTCCGTATATATATGCGAATATATCTCGTTCAAATCTGTCATTGCCTGTCGCTGTTCTTTATGGGAGAGTTTGCGTTTAAAATACTCCATTTCATTGATGGGTTTCGTATCCTCATATATGAGTTTGCGGTATTTACGAGTATTGGTTCGACGTGCTCTCTTGATTAATTCCCGAATACTATCTGTGCATTCTTGAACGGACCGTTTGAGTATTTTATTGGTCGGGCGTTTGGTAAGTTCAGCAGACAAACGTTTTTTCAGGTCTAACAATTCCAAATACTCACTCTCGATGTCTTCGGGAAGTGTATTCGTATTCGACGTTTCTTTATTTGTGTCAAGTAGCGAATCTTCGTCTTTTGGGTCATTCTCGTTTTCTCTTTCCTTTTGTTTATTGGATTTGGATTGTTTCGACGATTTCATATTCGTTTTAGTTGTTTTTGGGGTTTTATCGAGAGTCGTATCTATCTGCTCTGCATTATCAGTCAATACGTTTAATGATGGGTCAACTACGGTGGCGACTTCTTCATACGTTTCTTTCATGAATGCTTTTTCGTCTTCACTATTGCATTGAGATTCGTCGTCGCTTTCTTCGTAACTATCGTCATCATCGAAATCGTCATCGAATTCATCTTCATCATTTTCCAAACTCCCTTGCGTCGATTTACTGCCCTTCTTGCCTATAGTAAGAATTATGTTTATGTTTTCGCCTTTTTTTGATGATTTTTTGGAGGTTTCTTCTTCTTCGTCATAGTCAGTTGATTCATCGCTCTCGCTATTTACATTATCCCTCGAAGATGAATCTTCGCCGAATAATCCTCGAACATCTCTCCGCATCTTTGACGTTCTCGAAATGTCTATATCCGACTGTTCGCTATCGCTCATACGTCGTTCCTTATTCGAACGGCGTTCCTTACTTGTTCGGTGTTCCTTACTCAGTCTGTCGTCTTTTGAACGACGAGAAGAAGATGCTGATTTCGAGAACGATTCTTGTTTATTATGTTTTGTCAAGAACGCCGGACTCGTAGAGGTAGGCGTTCGAGGATTTGCCGAAGAGAATTTATTCTCGTAGGCAAATGCCTTAGGGGACGATTCGGCAGTGGATTTCCCGGTTTTCGAATCCATATATTTCGAAGGAAACATTTGTGCCAAAATATTCTGGAAATCTTTGCGGTTGAACTTTTTGTGTGGCGATGAAGGTCTATGCTTATCTTCTCCAGCATGCTCGTCTTGTGTACCGCTAGTGTCGGTAGCAGTGCTATATACGGTTTCCTCGTCACTGTAATATGTATCGTCATCAGAAGAAGATGAACTTTCTGGCGGAGGACTCTTCTTATGGTATTTTTTATTGCGGAGGTTATATTTGACGCTCGGTTTATCGGTTTTAGATGGCATTGTTTGATATAGAGTTCGGATTGATGAAATATAGGATAGTAACAAGACTGCTAGTATAAAGGGTATGGCACAAGTGTTCAGAGTTTATAATGAGTTGACTATAATATAAAGAGACGATATATTTATACCTTTTTATAAATAGGTTGTGGTTTGAATCAATTTTTTGACATGGTATTTCGAGTAAAGTAATTCACCTTTTGCGAAGCTAAAACTCGTTCCTCGTCACTGCTTCGCTTGTCCTGGAATACTACAATTCATAATCCTTCGATGGTCGCTTCGTATCTACCATCTCCGGATAATATGAAAGACGGAGGAATGATGGATGGGGATAATGTATTTTCCATATAATGCAATGTATCATATAAATCACATATAAATCACATATAATATTTATTTAAGGAGGGGGTGAGGGGGAACTACGTTCCCCCCCCCATAAAATTGATTGTGATTTAAACAATAGAATATAAACCAAACCATATAAAAATTATATACATTATAATATAGCCATTTTACAAAGTCGAACCTCTCTCAAATAAAATGTCCAATAAAACCAATCTCCGTCCTCACGCCAACCCATCCCGTATTATTGGAATCCAATTTAGTATGTTGTCTCCCGAAGAAATTCGCAAAAATTCCGTTGCTGAAATCACAAAACGAGACACATATATTAACAATAAACCGGTGATTGGTGGCATGTTCGACCCACGCATGGGAGTATTGGAACCGGGGTTGATTTGCCCGACAGATGGTCTCACATATATTGATACTCCCGGATATTTCGGGCACATTGAACTCGGTCGCCCCGTATTCTTTATTCAGCATATCAAAGACATTATGAAGGTATGCCGTTGCGTATGTTTCAAATGCAGTAAACTCAAAATCAATAAACAACAACACAAACACGCTCTGGGAATGACCAATATGGACCGCTGGGATTATGTATCGAATATTGCCGTCGATGTGAAACGATGTGGTGATTCTACCGACGATGGTTGCGGATGTCTCCAACCCGACAAAATCAAACTCGAAGGTATGGCAACCGTTATTGCCGTATGGTCCAACGTGAAAACGAATTCGAAAGACAAAGGTGAAAAGATCACTATGAAAATGACTCCCGAAATCATCCTCAAAATATTCAAGCGTATATCGGATGAAGATGTCAGTTTTATGGGATTCAACCCTCTATGGTCTCGTCCGGATTGGATGATTTGCCAAGTATTACCCGTTGCACCCCCGGCAGTTCGTCCATCCGTCAAACACGACGCCCAACAACGCAGTGAAGACGATTTAACCCACATATACAGCAATATCATCAAAACCAACACGGATTTAGTCAATAAAATCAACGACAATGCCCAACCGAATGTCATTGAAGGGTTAACTACCGTATTGCAATATTTCGTGGCAATGATTGTCAACAACAAAGTGAAGGGCGCAATGCCTATGGCACAACGTTCCGGTCGCCCGTTGCAATGTATTATGGGGCGTATAAACAGCAAAAACGGGCGTATTCGTGGCAACTTGATGGGAAAACGTGTGGATTTTAGTGCTCGTTCGGTCATTACTGGCGACCCAAATTTATCGATCCGTCAATTGGGTGTGCCAATGAAAATTGCCAAAAACATCACCAAACCGATGAAAGTGAATGACCGCAACCGCGATTTCCTCATGAAACTCATACAAAATGGTCCAGACAAATATCCCGGTGCGAAAATACTCGAACGCAAAAACGGCGAACAGATTTCGCTGCGTTATGTCGACCGTGATTCTATTCATCTGGAAAATGGCGACATTGTTCATCGTCATATGATGAATGGTGATGCTGTCTTATTTAACCGTCAACCAAGTCTTCATAGAATGTCTATGATGTGTCATATTGTCCAAGTCATGAAAGTAGGCGATACATTCCGCATGAATGTCGGAGACACAAAACCATACAATGCTGACTTTGACGGGGACGAAATGAATATGCATATGCCCCAAAATGTCATTGCGGAAACCGAATTGCGTCATTTGGCCGCAATTCCGTACCAAATTGTTAGTCCCGCAAACAATTCGCCCATTATTGGTATCTATCAAGACTCAATGTTGGGGTCGTATCGATTTACCCGAAAACGTCTCGAATTTTCGCCACGTGATGCGATGAATTTGCTAATGATGTATCCACACGTCAACGTAGATTCTCTATTGGAAAAAGGCGAGAAAATCTCCAATTTCGATATTTTGTCGCAAGTAATGCCTCCCATTACAATGCAATACAAAACCGACGCATTTGGTGATGGCGAAGACTATAACACGTCGAACAATGTCGTCGAAATCCGGAGTGGAAAATACGTGCGCGGTCAAATGGACAAAGCAGTGTTGGGGAAAAGCACGAAGGGCATTATTCACCGTGCGTTCAACGATTTCGGTAATCGTGAATCAGCAGATTTCATCGACAATCTCCAAAACATCATTACGGAATATATGAAGTCCAGTTCATTTAGTGTCGGTATTAGCGACTTGATTGCCGACGCCAACACCAATACACAAATCGTCCAAGTCATCAATAAACAAAAAGGCGAAGTGCATACCATTATCGACAAATTACATATGGGTATTTTCGAAAACAATACGTCTTCGTCGAATCAAGTCGAGTTCGAGAAACGTGTGAATAATGTGTTGAACGATGCCATGAACGAAACCGGTAAAATCAGTCGCAAGAGTTTGAACAAGGACAATCGTTTCGCTATTATTGTGAGTTCGGGTTCGAAGGGTTCGTTATTGAATATTTCGCAAATGATTTCGTGTTTGGGTCAACAGAATGTAGACGGCAAACGTATTCCATATGGGTTCGATAGTCGCACGCTTCCGCACTTCTCGAAATTCGATGATTCGCCCAATGCACGTGGGTTCGTCGAGAATTCCTATATTTCCGGATTATCTGCTCCCGAATTATTCTTCCACGCTATGGGTGGTCGTATTGGTCTCATTGATACAGCTGTCAAGTCAGTGACGTGGGAAACACCTATAGTTGTCATTGTTTCGGGTAAACCAATATACACTGAAATTGGTAAATGGATTGATGGTCAACTCGACTCGGAAGAAATAAAACCGAATGTATTACATTTCGATGAAAGAAACATGGAGTTGTTGAATTTGACGAATGGTGACATATTTATTCCGACCACTTGCGAGAATGGTATTGTTTCTTGGGAAGAAGTCACTGCGGTTACGAGACACGACCCAGGAGACGTATTATACGAAATCAAGTCGTTGGGTGGAAGAAGTGTCATTGTCACCGAGAGTAAGTCGCTTCTTATTTGGGATGATGCGAAAAACGGATTCTTTGAGAAATCAACTCCGGATATCAAGGTGGGCGATTGTCTTCCGGTTACATCGTCTTTGCGAGAACCTCCTATAATATTGGATTTTGTACTCCTTTCCGAATATTTACCAAAGACCGAATATTTGTATGGAACGGATTTCAATGTGGCGTATACCATGATGAACGCGTCAATGGATTCACGCAAGAAAATACCGTCTGGATGGTGGAATCTACATAACGGCAAGGAATTTCAGTTGCCATACAATAGTAAAGCATCTCTTCAACGAACGGTCAGTCGGTCAAATATTGGAGCTATAAAAAATGGTGGAGTATATCCATATCACGCAAGACGTGCCGATTCATTTGTATGCGAAAAGTTTGAACTAAACGAAGAAAACGGTATATTCATTGGATTATTCTTGGCAGATGGAAACGTTCATGGAGAGCACGTTCATATAACCAAAAACAACAAGGAGGTTCAGGAATTTGTGAAATCATGGTACGATAAAAAATCAATTCAATATAGCATGCGTGAAAAAGTAAATCATTCAGGGGGAATCTCTACCACAATTGCCGCAAATTGTGCGGTGTTGGCAACATTCTTAAATAAATTTGTTGGACATGGTGCAGCCCATAAACATATACCCACTGAGTCCTATATATCAAACCTTTCATTTGTGAAAGGATTGTTGAGCGGATACTTTTCAGGAGATGGAACTGTTTCCAAAAATTCCATCGAAGCGTGTTCTGCTTCTTCCAGATTAATTGACGGAATTAATATGTTGTGTAGTCGAATTGGGGTGTTCGGTAAAGTATTCAAAACGCAGTTGAAGCGTAATAATTTTGGAACTAAACATATTTTACCATCATACCGGTTATCTATTCGTGCTCAATGGGGTAAAGTATTTTCCGAGAATATTCATTTGATTGAGCCAAATAAACAGACTAGACTGATGAACATTCAATGGAGAAATTACCATTCGAACTTCAAAACGCACAACGATGTTGTCCTCGACCCTATTGTGGAAATAAACCTCGTGAGCGTAGAGAAGCACCCGAAAGTATACGACTTGACCATCCCGACAACCCTCAATTTCGGATTAGCAAATGGACTTCAGGTTCGAGATACGTCTCAGACCGGATACATTCAACGTCGTCTCATCAAGGGTCTCGAAGACTTGAAGGTGGAATACGATATGACGGTGCGAAATAGTAAAGGTAAAATCGTGCAGTTTATGTATGGCGATGACGGGTTCGATACGACACGTGTAGAAAATCAAGTGATTCCATTGGTCGGTATGAGTATTGAAGACATCTATATGCATTACGATATTTTGGGTGTTGCCGATGTTACTACCAACGGATTATTGTCGGGATTATACACGAAAGGCGCAGTCACCCGATTACGAAAACAAAAAGATGCTGCGGCAGCAATGTCGAAGAAATACATTGACGAAATGATTGAACGACGAAACTATATCGTTGAACAAATGTTTAACAACCGCGACGATAATGGTGTGCGTATTCCGGTTTCCTTCCAGAGTATTATCCAAAACACACAAGGCAATGCTGGATTAAACGCCAATTCTATGGTGGATATTACGCCTCTCGAAACATACCAATTGGTCGAAGAATATTACCGCAAAATCGAGCAATTGTTCTATGTGCCACCTACGGAATTGTTCAAAGTGATGTATTACTACTATTTGTCGCCACGCGATTTGTTGATGACCAAACGTTTCCATAAAGCAGCGTTGATTGTATTATTGGAAACCATTGTCCTAAAATACAAACAAGCAATCGTTCATCCAGGAGAAATGGTTGGTGTTATTGCAGGTCAATCGATTGGTGAACCTACCACGCAACTCACATTGAATTCGGTGACATATGAGACGGAAATCTTGGTGAAAAACGCAAAGGGCGAAATCAAGTGTGTCCAAATCGGGGATTTCACGAAAGACGGTATTACCACTTCTCCTAAAATCGAATATATGAAAGACAAAGACACAACATATGCCGAACTTGCAGATTATTACGAAGTGCCTTCGGCAACTGAATCGGGAGAAACCGTATGGCGTCGTATCGAAGCAGTGACGAAACATCCTGTAATCAACGAAGACGGAACCAATACTATGATTAAGGTGACGACGAAAGGAAACCGTGAAGTGATTGCTACGAAAGCAAAATCGTTCCTCCAATTAGTCGATGGTAAAATCCAAGCAGTTCATGGAAAGGATTTGAAGGTGGGTGAGTATTTGCCCGTTTCCAAGAAAGCATTGGATTTCACTGAAACATACTTTTTGGATTTGCGCGAGATGTTGCCGGTGACGGAATACATTTACGGCACCGAAATCGAAAAAGCGAGAGGTGTAGTCGACGAGTATCAATGGTGGTCGAAACACGCAAACAAGACATTCGTATTGCCGTATTCCCGTAGCGACTCATTGTATTGCGTATTAAAAGGAAATAAGCGAAGCAAAAAACAGGTAGTTTACAAACCGGGATGCATCTATACCACCACCAATTCCATCTGTAATTACGAGATTCCAGAGGCGATTCCATTGGATTATGAGTTTGGATATTTAGTGGGTGCGTATTGTGCCGAAGGATGTATGACGAAACATCAAGTGTCTATCTCGAACAATGACCCGGAATACCTGAAACCAATTGAACAATGGTGTGCACGATACAACATTACCACGAAAATATACACACATAAAAACAAAAACCAAGAAGGATGGACGAGTCAAGATATTCGTTTATACAATACCGTGTTGTGTCGTATCTTGGACAAAATGGCAGGTAAGTTGAGTCATAACAAGTTTGTGTCGCCGAAGATTATGTTTTCGAACCAAGCATGTATTCGAGGATTCTTGGAAGCATATATCGGCGGTGATGGGTGTGTTCAGGTAAACAAACAGGGATTAGGAGATAATATTGTCGTATCATCAGTTTCCCATAAAATGCTTACCCAAGTTCAAGTTATGTTGAAGAATGTAGGCGTTTTAGCAAAAATGAATAAACCAAAACTGCAAACATCCAACAATCGTGGTTCACAAAACATAAAACAAATATACTGTCTACGAATCGCCAACAATCAAGCAAAGAATCTGGCAACTATATTAACACTACCCATTGCCGGAAAACAAGAGAGATGTAAAAGTCTGCTTTCACGAGAATTCAAATACGATTATTGTAATGCCGATTTGGAAGTGCCTAATATGATTAATGGCGTCACCATAATGGAACCACGTGACGGTAGATGCAGTGACCTTGAGTTTGACCAAATCGTTTCTATAGAAGAAGTTTCCAATACCACGGACTATGCATATGATTTAACTGTTGAAGAAACGAGAACATTTGACTGCATGAATGGTCTCACGGTAATGGATACATTTCATAATGCTGGTACTTCTTCCAAGTCAAACGTGACTCGTGGTGTGCCGAGAATCGAAGAAATCCTGCGTTTAACCAAAAATCCCAAGAATCCGTCTTTAACGGTTTTCCTAAAAGGATTGGACGAAGGGAATCAAGAACGAGCAAACACGATGGCAAATATGCTGGAACATACCCGATTACTCGATGTGGTTTCTTCCGTAGAAATATGTTTTGACCCAATGGATTCCCAAACGTATATTGAGGAAGATGATGTGCTCATGTCGCAATTTTTGGAATTCGAGAAAATGGTGCGGGAATGTAATTCCGAGCAAGAAGGAGATGACGAAGGTATGCAAACAAGAGACAATATCAATCGTTCCAAATGGATTATACGTATGGAGTTTGACCCCGAAATATTGCTCGACAAAAACATCACAATGGACGATGTCAATTTTGCCATTAAAAACAGTCATTACGGAAACGATATTCAATGTGTATATACGGATTTCAACAGCGACAAACTCATCTTTCGTATTCGTCTAAACGCCTCGGTATTCAAGAAAGGAAAACAAAAAGGTGTTCCCGAATCTCTCGACCAATCCGACGAAATCTATCTCTTGCGTAATTTCCAAGACAATCTCTTGAACAATATCGTCTTGCGTGGAATCAACGGAATCAAGAATGTATTGCCTAGAAAAATCCAAAACTTGGTTACGAAAGACGACGGAAAATACGTGCGAAAAGATACGTGGGTTCTGGATACAACCGGTTCGAATTTCTTGGATACACTTGGCATTGACTATATCGATTATAGACGCACCTATAGCAACGACATTAAGGAAGTGTTTGATGTGTTGGGTATTGAGGCAGCGAGAAACGTCTTACATAATGAGTTGGTGGAAGTGATGGAATTCAGCGGCGTGTATATCAATTACCACCATACGAGTTTGTTATGTGATCGCATGACATCGAATCGCAATATGGTGTCTATTTTCCGGACGGGTATTATAGAAGACAACATTGGACCGGTTGCCAAAGCAACATTCGAAGTGCATACCGAAGTGTTGTTGGACGCTGCACGACACGCGGATTTCGACCATATGCGCGGTGTTTCGGCAAATGTGATGTGCGGGCAAAATGGGTTCTACGGCACGAATGCCTTCCAATTGGTTTTGGATATGAAAGAAATGGAACAGTTGGAAGATTCGGTTGCGGAGGTGAAGAATACCGGGCAATTAATCGACGATATGTTTGACGGCGTGAATAACGACACGGATATGTGTCCCCGCAACAAAATCGAAATCGACAACAATATTTCCACCATTCGTAGAGAGAAAACGGCAAGGTGTGACGATGATTATAATATGGGATTTTAAACATGAAGTTTTCAATTTACTACGTTCGTTCCTCACTTCGTATCTGTAGTATTCCCGGAGAAACGACGAAGGAGTTTCGTAGGTGAATTGTAGTATTCCCGGAGCATCGACGAAGGAGATGCGTAGGTGAATTACCATGTACTGATAATGTGTTAAATAAAATAAAATAAAATAAAATAAAATAAAATAAAATAAAATAAAATAAAATAAAATAAAATAAAATAAAATAAAATAAAACAAAACAAAACAAAACGTGCGTGTGCGTGAAATTTATGACATACCCTTTTTTTATAAAATTGAATGGTTTTATAAAAAAACAATGAAAACCCAACATATAAACGAAACATATTATCATATAACTTGCTAAACCTATACTCTATACCCAACACTGATAAACATGACCGATATATCATCAACTGAAAATAATTCAAGCATCCTCCCTCAACCAGAAGACATTTCGGGAGTCGAGAATGCCGACGAACAATACGAAACGTCTCCCCATAAGAAATGGATAAAACGCATATCGAAATCTTCCGCCATTCTATTTGATGAATACTCTCGAAAGGATCAATTTATGAATATTGCCGAAATCGTATTGGACGATGAAGTGTTCTCTTCCGGAAAAAAACAAGGCACTAAAAAACGAAACACGACTATACAATTTATACAAAACACGGCAACCATCCTCGCTGAAGAATTTGCCGAGAAAAGCGAATGGTTATATATGTTCACAATCAACGGTCGTATTGTGAAAATAGGCGGAACCCGAACTGGAATAAAGGGGCGCATTTCGTCGTATTTGTGCGGACATCATACAGAAGAAAGGGGTAAATCCGGCGATTGTTCGAAAACCAACGGATTTATTTACAACACATTCGAGTTTTATTTGCATCTCGGTTGTAAAATCGAAATGTATGGATACAAACTCCCGAAAACCGAATTCGTAGTCGAAATCTTAGGGAAACCCACCAGAATCACGTCACAAACATATCACGCATATGAAAGCACTTTTCTAGAAGATTATAAAAAAACGCACAATTCTTACCCATTGCTATGCGACAATTGTGACCCGGATTATAAAGAATAGACGAGACAAACATAAACACACACACAACCAAATTACATACCACACGCTATATTTACTACATATTTAATTGAATGTATTGTATTTCCACTTCGCTAATCCCGAAATATCGATATATTTCGGCGTGATCTCCCGAATATTCGATATCCGGTATAGGAAAACTCTGTAGTATTCGTATATTATTGAAATTTCCCCAACGGCAAATGTTATTTATAAACACATATAATGGATGTTGTAATATTTGAACATACTTTTTTGCTTGTGATTCGCTGGCACACAATATAAAGACAATAGATTGTGTCATTCCGCAATTATCCACAAACACATTGTATTTGTCGGTCGTCGACAAGAACACTTTGTATCCGTCTTGGTATTTGTGCGGACGCGAAGCATAAACGGTTTGCGAAGGTGTATGTATCAATCGATGTTTGTAAGTTTCATCGAGAGTATCTCGAATGAATTCTGCCTTTGTGTATTTGTGTAAATCGCTACTGGTTTTTACCTCAAATTTGGCAAGTGTCGAATTGTCTACGGTTTTCGATAATATTGATTGAACTGTTTGGTCATATACCAACGGAATGTATTTGCGAGGTGCCGATACGACCGAACCCTCATACTCTCGTTTTTTCCAAATGCCGGAAACATTCATATTTTTATAGTATGGACGATTTTGGATAATGTACCATGTGAAACTCGACCCGATTTTCTTGAAATATTTCTTGGCACTGTGAATATCCAAATGAACGATTTGCATACGAGTGAGAGTATCGATCAAGACATTTCTGTCCGCATATGACATCCAATTATCGGGAGTAATAAACACCAAATAACCGTCGGGTTTTAACATCGATAGTGCTTTCTCAATGAATTCTTTAATTAGATTGTGGTTCTTAGAAGCGCGTTTTCCGTTTTCTAATAACTTGGCGTATGGCGGATTTGCTGGAATCAAATCATAGAGTTTCGTGGGCGTGTGTTCGAGAAAATTTCGAGAGGATACTTGTAGATTGTATGTTTCCGCACAAAAGACACGACGCACATTTGCCAATCGGTCTTCGTTGATATCGCTGAATTCGAGTATTTGTTCTAATGCAGTGCGCTTGTCGTGGTGTTTTATTAATTCAAACAATATAGGAATACCGAAATTCCCATTTCCACAACACGGGTCTAAAATAGACAAATTCGGTCTTCTCCATAATTCCTCGGGAACTTTATTCATCATTTCGATAATACAACCAATAGGAGTAGGTTCGTCATTGCTAGACTTGTATGTGCTTTTGTCCGTATTCAATATTTCGTCGTAATATTTTTGTAATTCGGCAAACGTGGAATTGTCTACCGTTATGGACCGTTTATCTGGTGTTGCGCCATTATCCTTTGATGGTAAGTCGTCTTCGGGCATTGTGAGAACACACGGAGTTTTTCGGTTTTGATGTCGGGTATGCTGTGATTTACCGGCAAATTTTGTATGGCATTTTTCACATTCGAAGGATGACATTGTATATTGATATTATAGTATTTACTGAGCGAAGAATGAACGTAGTAAATTGTATTATTTACGGAGCGAAGAATGAACGTAGTAAATTGTATTATTTACGGAGCGAAGAATGAACGTAGTAAATTGTATTATTTGCGAAGTAACGACGAAGGAGTTACGTAGTAAATTGTATTATTTGCGGAGCGAAGAATGATCGTAGTAAATTGTATTATTTGCGAAGTAACGACGAAGGAGTTACGTAGTAAATTGAAAGTATATGAATCGGGTAACAATATATGAATATGCAGGTATGGGTTCGTGATATATTAAACATAACACGAATTTCTCTAAATCAATTTTATGTATTAGATTTCTAGAAAATATTCATATAAAAACATTGTTATTAACTATACAATTTACTACGTTCATTTTTCACTCAGTAAATACTAGAGAACCATGAAAATTTCCAGTCTTGTATCTTTAGTAAATCGTGCGTTTCATTACGTTATCATCAATAGTGAAAAATACCATATAGATGAATCACATGCGGTTCGTCATAGTCTCGATGTATATCACTATGCATCACAAATATACAATAGCGAATTACCAAAACAACCATTTTTAATGGAACAACAACCTGTCATTTATGCTTCGGCAATATTACACGATATGTGCGATAAAAAATATATGGACGAGGCATACGGTTTGCGTGAAATTCGAGAGTATATGAAAGATTATATGTCGACCGACCATTTATCCGCAATGTCGAGTATTATTTCCACCATGTCATACTCCAAAGTAAAACGTCTAGGGTATCCGGATTTAGGCGATTATCAGATGTCATATCATATTGTTCGAGAGGCAGATTTGCTTGCCGGTTACGACGTTACACGGTCGTTTATTTATCAAATGATGCACGAGCGATACAAATATACCGAGTCTCTCGAATTAGTAGACGATTTGTTTGATAAACGCACATTTAAGTATTTACCCGACAAATTGTTCGTAACGGATTTTTCCAAACAAAAGGCAAAAGAATTACACATAAAGGCAAAGGAAGACATTTTACAACTGCATACATTTAATAACCTTCGATGGTAAACCATCTCCGGTTCGTCCGGATGGCGTCTTAAAACGCCATCCAGACACGCCTTTTGCGGTAGCTAAAGCGCAGTCGATTCCTCGAACACCTGCGCAAGTCGTTCCTCCTTGCTCCGGCGTTCTCACAAAC
>Ga0114959_10002619_pt1 | contig 14575 bp, 15 predicted proteins | sample C_130625_EF_Meta_FD_87317 | JGI IMG/M metagenome (GOLD analysis project Ga0114959, IMG submission 87317) | Freshwater microbial communities from Lake Croche, Canada to study carbon cycling - C_130625_EF_MetaG | ecosystem: Environmental > Aquatic > Freshwater > Lake | place: Lake Croche, Canada...
GATACATCAACCGCCGTTCCAAAGATTCCCTCAAGCGTCATATACATAAAACCAACCAGACGGGGGATTTCATAACCCTTATGCGTCCAAGGGGCGGGCAGGTAATTACCAAAAAACGCGTACATTAAAAACGAACAGGTAACGACCACTAAAATCATGCCATTGGTACGACGCAAGGCTTCGATAATCAACACAATAAAAATGACACCAAACCAGACATCTGTACTTGTCGGCACAGTATTTCTATCGGCTAGATCATCGCCACCCACAAGAATATAGACAGAGCAAGCAATCGCTAAACAAGCAAGCACAATATCCCAAATCATGACCTTGTTTTTATAGCGACCAATGAGAGGAAAGGAGAGAAAGGTCAAACAAAGAATCATTCCTACGTGTAATACACGTAAAGAGATGGTGGGCACAATCGAGTAGGCTGCGTAGAGATGGAATAAGGACATACCAACTGCAGCAAGCGTCAAGAAAATGGCGATAACACCCTTAAATTCGTGGGAGTCACCTTCTTCTTGACGGATAAGCGCATCAACTTCTTTTTTGGTATTTTCATCCATAAATTACATTCTAAGCATGAACAAAAGTAACGCGCTTAGAACTTGATCCCTTGTTCTTTGAGATACTTGATTGCACCAGGATGGAAAGGTACGGAAGAGTTTTCTGCTTTTTGATTTTTAAGTATTACATTTTCATATTCAGCATGCGTTGCGACTAACTCTTTTTTGTTATCAAAAATCGCTTTGACGATCTTATAAGCTTGATCATCAGACATAGAACTACTAACCACCAGCATGTTAGCAACCGCTGAGACTTTGTTATCTTTAGTCATGCCAGAATACACCGATTTAGGAATAACGTCCGTATAGTACAAGTTGCCGTATTTTTTATTCATCGCAGCGACTTCAACATCATTTTCAATCATCACAATTTTATTTCCTGGTGAATTAGCCAGATCAGTAACACTTGCTGTTGGAAGGCCACCTACCCAGAAAAAAGCATCAATTTTTTTATCTTTAATCGCATTGACTGATTCAGCAACGCTCAAGCGTTCATTTTGATAATCACGACCTTTTTCCAGGCCGGCTGCTTCAAGAAGACGCAGAGCCATGACTTCCGTAGCGCTTCCAGGACTCCCTGTACTAATCCGTTTACCTTTAATATCTTTCATAGTTTTGATGCCAGTCGATTCGACAGTGACTACATGCATCCGGTTTGGGTATAGAACGAGTAGATTACGTAATTCAACTTTTTTATTACTGAACTTACCAGTCCCTTGAATCGCATCATAGGCGGCATCGGCCATCGTAAAGCCGACATAAGGCTTCCCAGTGCCAATGAGATTTAAGTTATCAACTGAGCCACCGGTTACTTCTGCAGTAGCGGACATCCCACTAACATATTTAGACAGAATCGAGGCTAGGCCACCACCCATTGGGTAGTAGACCCCACCTGTACCACCAGTACCTACTGATATATTTTGTGCGGATGCACAAACAGCTATTGCGGCAAAAAGGCTCAAGAGGATTTTAAAAATTTTCATTGAATTTTCTCCATAAATTAATCAAATGGCTCTTCAACATTAAAACATGAGTGGCACCTTTGGGGCAAAAAATCGCTAAGGATGTTTACCCTTATCAAAAACCGCGTTGTTCTAGACTAAAACCATGACTAATAGCCTACTTTTCTAAGCAATAGAATATCCGCAGAATTTTGTCTAGGCTTGATATTTTGCTAAAATTTATAATAATTTATAAAAAACATGTTTTTTTGAATTACTTTACTTTGATGATTTTTGACTGTGAAGCTTGTGGTGAAAATCTTTAAACTTTTATAGGAAATAAATTCATAAGGCACTTATCTCTATGAAACCAGTTTTCGAATTCATTGGGGGCTTATTGGCTCTGCTAGGGTTGTGGGGAAACTATAACTATTTCACTGAAAAAACAATCAAAGGTACACAGGCAGCATTCAATCATGAGGGATTTTTCTCAAAGTTGCTCGGCTCTCTTATTTTTTCCATAGCCGATATGTTTGCAGGCATTGCGATAGGAGTTGGTTCAATTGTCGACTCTTGGAAAATGGTCAATTGGGGTTATGAAATGATCCACACAATGAGTCCCTATACAAATAATATTCAATTAGGTACTAAATTATTGATGGGGGGATTGTTTTTGAACTTTTTAGGTAGCATTTATGGCGCGGACAACGCATCTAAATAGTTTTTATCTACCAATTCTCACCATACACCAATTGACGTTACGTTCACCCTGAATACAAAGCCTATCATTGTATAAAGTAGCTTGGATACTATAAAAATTACCATCACGATACACTTGGCGACCGGTGTATGAGCCTATACCCAAAGTGGTTAAGAAAATAATGCGATCACCAGGTCTAAAGTTCGGACTATTGCTATAAGTAGCCGTTCCAACACCATTATTCAAACGATAGCCATATTTCCATTCTGGGCTATACCATTCACCGTCAAGTTCTCTGATTGAGGCAGGGTAACTAACTGGTTTGAGATATTTCGAGGCTAATGATTGTGATTGAGTAGAAGATGATGTGCTCATGACATTGGGTTGATCACTGGCCTTAGCAAGGGAGTGACTCATTAATAAAACCATAAGCAATAATTTAAAGAAACGTTTATTCATGATTAACGACCTCTGCTAAAGAATTAAATGATATAAATTAATATTTATCAATTCTATAACAAATAATATTTCGGATTCTTATATTTTACGATCCAAAAGCAAGAACTTAAAAGGGTCATGTTGTGCGGGGTAACTATAGTATGATGATAAAAAATTAAAAGAGACACGCTCAAATATGTATGACTTTATTATTGTAGGCGCTGGTGTTGCAGGCTGTGTCCTCGCTTCGAGATTGACAGAGCGAGATGATATTGAAGTTTTGCTCATTGAAGCTGGTAAAGATATACCCACAGGCTCTGAGCCTGCAGACATACTTGATAACTATCCTACGTCGTATTACAACAAGTCATATATGTGGCCGGGACTAAAAGCCGCTTGGAAAAAACAGCAAAATGGTAGTGGTCATTTTCCCCAAGGAAAAATCATGGGTGGTGGTGGATCTATTATGGGGATGGTTTCACTGCGCGGAACTCCCGCAGATTATGCCGATTGGGTAGCTGCAGGAGCCGAGGACTGGTCTTGGGATGATGTACTGCCGTATTTTCGTAAATTAGAAAATGATTGGAATTTTCAGAATGATTTACATGGCCAAGATGGACCAATGCCCATCCGTCGTTTAAGTAAAGATCAATGGCCGCCACTTTCAAAAGCGATAGCTCAATATGCCCAAAGCAAAGGTTTTAGTTATATTGCGGACATGAACGGACAGTTTGAAGATGGTTACGGTTCAGTGCCTATGTGTAATACCGAAACACGCAGAGCCTCATCCGCTTTGTGTTACTTGACCAATACCGTTCGATCAAGAAAAAATCTGACAATCATTGCACAGACACAGGTCAAGAAAATACTATTTAATGGTAATCGAGCGATTGGTATAGAGATTGCTGACCAAGGCGCAAAACAATATCTTGCCAATGAGGTGATCGTATCCTCAGGAGCGATATTTACCCCAGCCCTGTTAATGCGCTCCGGAATTGGTGATCAACGGAAATTAAAAGAACTGCAAATACCAGTAGTTGCTGATCGACCTGGCGTGGGTAAAAATTTACAAAATCACTCGACACTATTTATTGGGTTTCATTTAAAAAAACATGCACGTCAATCAAAAGAGTTAAGAACCCACCCAAGTGTTAGCTTTAGATATTCATCTGGATTACCAGAATGCCCCCCAGGGGATTTATATATCAATATACAAAGTAAGACCTCTTGGAATGCCATGGGACAGCAGATTGGTAACCTTGCCCCTAATTTATTAAGGCCAAAGTCAGTGGGTTATTTAGAACTCAATCCAAAAGATATGGATGGATATCCCTTAGTTGAATTTAATTTTTTAGATCATCCACAAGATATGCAGCGCCTAAAAATGGCATTTATTCTTGCTGTAGAAGTCTTACTTGATTCAAAAGTGAGTACATGCATGGGAACGCCATTCCCAGTGCGGTTTACTGACCGATTACGACTCTTAAATGAATTCACACCAAAGAATGAACGAAAGGCAAATCTTTTATCAAACATGCTTGCCATTTTTCCATGGGCCAGTGATTTTGTTTTAAGTCATTTGACCGGAGATCATGTTGATTTGGCCAAGTTGATTGCAGATGACAAAGCCCTCGAAAAACATATCCGCGAAAACGTGGCTGGACTGTTTCATCCCTCAGGAACTTGTCGGATGGGTCGTTTTGAAGATACCCAGTCAGTTGTGAATAATCAAGGACTTGTGCATGGGGTAGAGCATTTACGCGTCGTTGACGCTTCAATCATGCCAAATTTAATTGCCGGTAATACGAACATACCGACAATCATGGTGGCAGAAAAAATCGCTGCCACCATTTTAAAAAATCGGAGTTAGATTCTCTTAGTTAGATTCTTTTAACAAGCCTGCTTTAGCCATAATTTCTTTGACCACTTCACGTCTTGCACTTAAAGCAGGGACTACTTTTTCAGGTGCAATATATTCCCAGCGAGCATCACGCTCTTCCACGAATTTGATAAAGTCTGGCTCTCTAGCAGCTTGTTCTATAGCTTTACTTAAACGCTCGACCACCTCTTTTGGTAAGCCTGGAGGTCCAATAATAATATTCGTGGATTCCCAGCTCACAGGATAGCCAAGTTCTTTTATTGTCGGAAGTTTGTCATAAGGAGGGGGAGCTCTATTTTCAGATAAAGATGCCAAAAACTTCACTTGACCACCATCAAGTAGTGCCTTTGCGGAACCTAAGCCCGCAACCCCGAGTTCCGCATGACCACCACCAACCATCAAAGCAGTTGCCGCTCCAGCGCCTGTAGTTGGAATACTTGCCATACTCAAATTAGTACCAGTTAAAAAAGTTTGCGCGCCGACCCACCAGCTTTGACCAACTCCAGCAGTAGCGAGATTAACTTTACCTGGATTAGCTCTGGCATAAGCAATCGCTTCTTGGACTGTATTAAATTTCAGGGCACTTCTTGTGGAGCCAATCAAAATCGGAAAGAAGGTCGCATAGCCACCAAGGTGCGTAAAACTATTAAAGTCCAGAGGAGAGACACCTTGCAGTTTATTGGTGATAATAGTGGCAGATCCCCAGCCAATCGTATAGCCATCAGGTTTAGCTTGGGCGATTTCGCGATAACCGATTGAACTACCAGCACCTGGTTTATTCAAAATAGTAATTGGTTGACCAAGAATTCGAGAGACCTTTTCCATGAGTGGACGACCCAGAACATCGCCATCAGCACCAGCCTCAACCGACATGATGAACGTAATCGGTTTAGATGGATATTTTTCTTGAGAAAAACTTATGCTTGAATATGAAAATAAACAAATCAACAATAGTGGTTTGATTAATCTTTGAAAATGCATCATGGTCTCCTGGGTTTTATAGTAATTAATTATGTATTTAATTCAGTTTCAATTTTATCTTTACTGATTAATAATGCTTTTCTGCAAAGTGTACCTAAAGTTGGATTAAAACGCACCTCAGGGATAACGATACTAATTGCACCAATAGGACCCCCATTTTTTCTGCAAATAGGAGTGGCTAATGCAATAACGCCAACAGAGTTCTCGCCTACAGACTTAGTAACACCATGGACAGTATCACTCAGTAACTTTTTTCGAATATCTTTTTCAAGCGTTGCGGTTTTATCAGTAATAGGTTTTAACTCTGTATTTTTTAAATACAGATCTTGTTCATCGCTTGACAGTGCATTCAAAATAGCTTTCCCCGCAGCGGCGGAATACAAAGGGAACTTAACATTCGGTAACATCCGATAACTTAAAGGATAGTTGGCTTCTTGACCAAGTACACGTTCAATATGATCGCCTTTATACAAGTAGAAAGCGGAGGCCTCACGCGTTTTTTCGGTTAGAACAGCCAATTGCGCTTTCGCAATCTTTAAAATAATTCTGACATTTTTCCCTTGCTGAATTAAATCAAAAAATGCAGGACCCAATAAATAGGTATTTTCACTTGAATTTTTTTCGAGGTAATTACGGTGCACTAAATTCTTGAGCAGTCCAGTCAAGCTACTTTTTGGAATATCTAAAGCAAAGGCAATCTCTGCATGAGAAGCGGAGTTGCCCCTTCGGCATAAAAGTTCTAAAACATCTAAAACGCGATCCGCTGATTTGATAGAAGAACTAGTCATGAGTAAATCATTATTTAAAATTTGACCACTATATTTTTGAGTGATAAAATATGAACATGTTCATATATGTGAACTAATATATAACAAAATTAAATAATAAGCAACTTTAGATACTTGTAAACACAATCATTTAGGGTGGAGGAGATAATTTATGAAACAAAAGATCATCAGTATCTGTGCTTTACTATCTATCAGCATAGGTCAAGCATTTGCAAGCTATCCAGAAACACCGATTAACATGGTTGTTTCTTTTGCTCCAGGCGGCGCAACAGACATTACTGCTCGGATTCTTGCGCAGGCAATGACGAGGCTTGTAGGGCAGCAAATGTTGGTTGATAACCGACCAGGTGCAGGTGGGGCGGTTGCTGCAAGCATTGTCAAAGCTGCAAAGCCAAATGGTTATACCCTCATGTTAACTTCGAGTGTGTATGTTGTCACACCCAGTTTAAAAAAACCTTCGCCATATGATCCTATCAAAGACTTTGTTCCTGTCTGTGAAATCGGTGATGCGCCGAATGTGATTGTAGTCAAAGCAGATTCGCCCATTAAAACGCTGGCAGATTTGATCGCTGTAGCAAGAAAAGATCCTAATTACGTAAGTTATGGCAGTCCAGGGGCTGGAACAACGCCTCACCTTGCAAGCGAAGTATTAAAGATACGTGAGAACATCAAAATGACCCACATTCCGTATAAAGGTGCAGGGCCTGCAATGACCGATTTACTTGGCGGACAAATACAAGTGCTATTTGGAAGTTTAGCGTCTGTTATTTCTCAAATTCAGGCAGGGCAAGTTCGCGCACTTGCACAAACGGGCGAGCAAAAATGGCCAGAGTTATTACAGGTTCCAACCTTAGCTGAACTCGGGATTAAAGATGCTGTTTCCAATACCTTCCAAGCGGTATTTGCACCTGCAGGAACACCGCCTGACATCGTCTCTTATTTATCAAAACAATGTGTAACTGCATTAAAAGAGCCAGAAGTGATTGAAAAACTAAAGCAAGCAGGTCTTGCCACAACCGCACTAGATTCTGCTGGCTTAAGAGCTAGGGTGGCTAAAGAAGTACCTTATTGGAAAGATGTGATTGATAAAGGTGGCATTAAAGGTGACTAAATAACAAACAAATACTTAAGGAGATATGATGAAAATATGGTGGCAGAGTAGTACAGCGATACATCGTTTAGATGATTATCGTAATACCCTTACAAAAAACTTAAATGATCTCAAACGGCCTGACGTAGAAGTACACGTCAATGGTGTTGATGACGGCTCAATGGATTTGCAATATAACTCCATTGTGGCAATGAATAGTTATGGCGTTGGTGGTGTTTTAAATAAAATGATGCAAGCAGATGAGCAGGGATATGACGCTATTGCCATTGGCTGTTTCTTGGACCCGGCGATGCAAGAGGCACGTGAATTGGTCAAGATTCCAGTGCTTGGTTTGGGAGAATGCAGCATGTTGATGGCTTGTATGTATGGATATAAGTTTTCTGGTATTGCCTTTCATAAAAAGCAATCGCAATATTACGACCGCAAAGCATTTGAATACGGTTTATCTTCAAGGCACATTCCATTTGGAGATTTAGGGATTGACTTTAATGAAGTTCAAAAAGCATTTACAAATCCTGGTGCGATGACGGATAACTTCTTAAAAGAATCACGACGTTTAGCTGCTGAAGGAGCAGAAGTCATCTTGGCAGCATGTGCAACTGTTAATGCGATTATTCGTCGCGAAAACATCACAGAAGTCGATGGCGCTTTGATCATGGATTGCAATGCAGTTTTGTTAAAAACCACAGAGGCGATGGCAGACCTCAGCAAAACAATCGGTCTTTCATCTAGTCGTCGCTTGATGTATCAATCTCCAGGACAATCCTCGATTGATCAGTGGAAGCAGATTTATGGATTCCGATCAGCCCCACAACTCAAGAGATAAGCAATGCGATATATAAGAACAGCACTATTTGCGCCAGGCATCAATCCTAAAGTGATGGCTAAGGCGCTATCATCATCGGTTGATGCGGTGATATTAGATTTAGAGGATTCAGTACCGAATAACTCTAAAGAAGAAGCAAGACAACTCGTTAAACAAGCCATCATCGAAGCGCATCAACAGCAAACTGAAAATCAACCCTACATCATGGTACGTGTAAATGCGGCGGATACAGGAATGCTGGAAGAAGATATTGCGCAAATATCTGTTGCTGGCCTTGGTATGGTGTTTATTCCGAAAGCTGAATATGTGGTGGATATTCAAAAAGCATCTCAGCAAATTGATGCACTAGAAAAAGAGCGCGGGATTTCTCAAATAGCTATTGGCTTGCAAATCGAATCAGCACTTGGTGTTTATCACTGCTATGACCTACTTAAAGCATCTCCTCGCGTTCAGTTATCGAGTTTAGGAACTGCTCAAGACGGCGATCTACAAAACAGTTTAGGCTGTGGATGGTCAGTAGATGGTCCAGAAATGCTCTATGCTCGCTCAAAAGTATTATTAGACTCAAGAGCCGTAGGAAACGTCACACCAATAGACGGTGTATTTGCTGATTTACAAGATGAGGCTGGCTTATATGCAGAGTCGTCATTATCTGCAAAATTAGGCTATGTTGGCAGAACAATTATTCATCCAAAGCAAATTGAAATTGTAGAAAAAGCTTACGGAATACCACCACAGGTGATTGCCTATTATGAACAAGTCGTTCATGAATTTGAAATCGCTGAAAAACAAGGTGTTGCAGCGATTACGATTGCCGGTAAATTAGTTGACTATGCGATGTATCGACAAGCCAAACGGATGTTATCCCTCAAAAAATAAACGAAGATAAAAGCGATGAATTTTGAACTTAGTAGTGATCAACTCAATATACGTAATCATTTAAACGATTTACTTAAAGATATTTGTACGCCTGAATATGTCAGACGCTGTGATGAACAAGAAACTCCTCCTAGAGAAGTATTTAATGCCCTTGCAAAAAATGGTTGGTTAGGTCTGATAGGTCCTGAAGAATATGGAGGATCAGGCGGAAGCCCCCTTGATTTAGCAGTGATGTTAGAAGTACTTGGATATCACTTTGAGGAATTAGGTTTATGGGTGTTTCGTAACCTGACCTACGGCTGCTATGCCGTTATGAACCATGGTACACAAGCACAAAAAGATTTAATAGTGCCAAAGGTTATACAAGGTGAGGTATCGGTTTGCTTTGGTTTAACTGAGCCAGATTCTGGATCTGATGCTAGTGCATTAAAAACACGAGCAATTAAAGATGGCGATCACTACATCATTAACGGTCGAAAAAATTACACATCTGGGATGGACATTAGTGATTATTGTATTTTGGTTACCAGAACAAGCATTTTGGAGAAAAAGCAGCAGGGTATTACCAACTTCTTAATTGATACCAAATTGCCAGGGATTGAAGTTAAAAAATTAGCGACCCTAGGCCAGCGAGCGATTGGCACCACCGAAGTGTTTTATAACGAAGTAAAAACACCTGCCAGCTCTATATTGGGAGAGCTTGATCAAGGCTGGAAGGGTGCAGATAACTATTTATGTTACGAGCGCTTATGTTTGTCGGCCGCCAGAATGGGCGCTGCCCGATATGCCTATGAATACGCACTGGATTATGCTAAGACGCGCGTTCAATTTGGCAAGCCGATTGGTAAATTCCAGGCAATATCCCATAAACTTGCTGACATGCGCGTCATGTTAGATACTGGCATGACCATGGTCTATAGATATGCTTGGTTAGTAGAGCATGGTAAGGACACAAGACAAGATGCTGCCGTACTGAAGTTGTATACCAGTGAGTCGTATAAGTCGATAGCCGATATGAGTTTACAAATATTAGGTGGCTATGGTTATTGTATGGAGTATCCATTGCAACGTATCTTTAGAGATTCACGTTTAGCGACAATTGGCGGTGGCACCTCTGAGATTCAGAGAAATATCATTGCAACTAATTTAGGTCTATAGGCAAGCACGTGGGACAGTCACTTAAAGGCGTGCGCATTATTGAGTTAGGCCAAATTATTGCTGGTACTTATGGAGGTCAAATACTCTCTGATATGGGAGCTGAGGTGATTAAAGTTGAATCGCCAACTGGTGATCTTGGTAGAAACCCATCGGTTGCTCCATTTAAAGGTGCTAGTGGTTTATTTTTAACATTTAACCGCAACAAAAAAAGTATCGTCATTGACCTTAAAAAAGAAGAAGGAAAAGCGATATTTCTAGAGCTCATTAAAAATGCGGATGTAGTAGTTGATAATTTTCGGCCAGGAGTACTGAAACGTTTAGGCATTGATTATCCAGAGCTCTACCGAGCAAATCCTAAAATTATCCATTGCTCGATTACTGGTTTCGGTTCAGAAGGTGATTACAAGGATTATCCAGCACTTGATATTATTATTCAGGCGATTAGTGGCCATATGGCCATTACCGGAGAAGATGGGCGACCACCGGTGCGTCTCGGAATCCCATTAGCAGATTTAAGTGGTGGTTTGTTTTCGAGCCAAGGTATTTTGGCAGCACTGTATGAGCGTGAAAAAACAGGTAAAGGCCAGCATATTGAATTAGCCATGTTTGATGCCATGTTAAGTTTGTTAACTTACCTTGGCACGATGTGGCTCAATAACGCTGAGTTACCTAAGCCACCAGGATCAGCGCATGAGTATTCAGTACCGTGGCAAGCATTTAAAACTAAAGATTCTTATGTTGTGGTTGCCGCGCGAGAAGAGTCGCATTGGAAAAACTTTTGTCGATCATTAGGCTTAGATCAAATAGCTCAAGATGAGCGTTATGCTAATAATTTTTTACGCGTTAAGAATCGACTTGTTTTGATACCGATTCTTGAGGCTAGAATGGCAGAGGAAACTACGGAATATTGGATGAGTAAGTTTCGTATCGACGATGTGCCGGCAAGTCCAGTGAATCATTTTGATCAAGCATTTTCGGAGCCGCCGGCAATCCAAAACCATACCGTTGTAGAGCATGAACATCCGCAGCTAGGTAGGGTTCGCTACCCTGCATACCCGGTCAAAATGGGTAATGCAGAAGTGATTTCTACACCAGCCCCTGAGTTAGGTGAGCATACAGGATCAGTACTACAAGATATCTTGAACTATAGTACTGAGCAAATTGAAGAATTAAAAAAATTAGGTATTGTTAAATAAGGTTAAATAGGAGAGAACATGGTTGGCTTATATTGGGAAGAGTGGGAAGTTGGTAAAAGTTTTGAGACAGCGGCAAGAACGGTTACTGAAACAGATGTGGTTAATTTTGCTGGTATATCAGGAGATTACAATCCACTGCATATTAACGAAGAGTATTGTAAAAAAACACAATTTGGTACCCGAATTGCACATGGCCCCTTAGTGTATGCCATTGCTGCTGGGCTCTTATTTCAACTCCATTTATACGATGACACATTGATTGCCTTTCTAGGTTTTGAAAGCTTGAAATTTACAAAGCCTGTCAAAATTGGCGACACTATTTTTGCCAGAATAACCGTCACAGAAGTGACTGAAACGTCGAAGCCAGATCGTGGCGTTATGAAACGCCAATTACATGTTATCAATCAGCATGGAGAGATAGTGCAAGACGGTATACAGGCTTTTTTAATGAAACGTAAACCTTAAGAATGGTCTATAGATGAAGCAAACAATTGGTTTTATTGGTTTAGGTTTAATGGGTGGATGGTTAGTCAAACATTTGCTGAAAGATGGATATACGGTGCATGTCTATGATGTTGATCCACAGAAAATACAAGATTTAACTGCATTTGGGGCGATTGAGGTTGTCGCGGTTGATAAACTCCCCCAGACAGTAGATGTGATTATTTTATCTTTGCCTAATTCAGCAATTGTTTCACAAGTAATACAACAGAACTTACATTTATACGATCATCCAGTACCAGGATTAATTGTCTTGGATACATCTACAGCAGATCCAAGTATTTCAACAGATCTCGCGCAAAACATGTTAGATCGCGGAATGTATTTTATGGACGCAACGGTCAGCGGCACCAGTGAGATGTGCGCTGCAAAAGACACCATCTTCATGGTAGGTGGAGATGAGGCTACTTATAACCAGTGTGAGCCTATTTTTATAGGGATGGGTAGAGAGTCCGTCTACATGGGTAAAAGTGGGACCGGGGCAGCTATTAAGTTAGTCGTTAATTTAGTCCTAGCGATTAACCGGATGGGAATGGCGGAAGGATTAACCCTGGCTAAAAAAGCAGGGATCGATCAACTATTAGCTTTAGAAGTATTAAAAAAATCAGCAGCGTTTTCAAAAGCGATGGATCAAAAAGGTTATCGCATGGTCAATCGCCAGTTTTATCCACCCATTGGTCATATGACGACACATTACAAAGATGTCCAGCTCATGGTTTCCTATGCGAGTAAATTACAATGCCCAGTACCGGTGATTAGTTTTACTGCGCAAGCATTAGCTTCTGAAATGTCCAAACGACCTGGAGATCGCGATAGTTCTGCCGTTATTTGTTTTTATGATGATTTAATTAAGTAAATCATGTCAGAAAAAAAACTGCAAGGACAGGTTGCCGTTATTACAGGTGGTAGTCAAGGTATTGGTCGTTCAGTTGCTTTGAAGTTAGCCCATGAAGGTGCTCATGTCTGTCTTTTGGCACGCAACGAAGATACACTTAATCACGTCGTAGCAGAAATTAGCAACCTTGGAGGCACTGCGTGCGCATATCCTGTAGATGCCAGCTCCAATGAACAATTAACCACAACGTTTGAAAAAATTAAAGAAGAACATAAAAGCGTTGATATTTTTATTCATTTAGTTGGTGGCTTTAAAAAAATTATTCCATTTGAAGAGATTACAGAGCAAGAGTGGCATGATGTATTTCAACTCAACCTCACATCCGCTTTTTTAGCCACACAAAAAGTATTACCCATCATGAACGATCGAGGACGAATCGTCTATATGGGGTCCATTGCAGGATCAGGACCAAATCCATATACAAAATCTTATCTTCCTTACGGCGTTGCTAAAGCAGGATTAGTGGTGATGGTCAAACATTTAGCTAAAGAATTTGGTCACCGGGGAATTACTGTGAATTGCGTATCGCCAGGAACAACTGCTACTGAAAGAGTTGTGGCAATACGGGGTGAACAAGGTATTCGTGATTTAGCCCAATCCAACCCACTTAAACATATCTTGCAACCAGAAGATTCTGCAGCAGCAGTGATGTTTTTAGTATTACCAGAAGCCGCTGGCATTACTGGCATTAATATCAATGTTAATGCCGGTAGTGTCATGAATTAACCATGAGAGGAAAATGAAAATGGAACTTAAATCAACCTTACAAGTACTACAACAAGCTGATTACCCAGGTAAAAGAGGCGTAACCGATGGTCAGACCTATCAGCGCTTAATCGGCTGGCCAGAAGTCAATACCACAGACCGAGTGCGACTTGGTAGAGCCACCTATGCACCAGGTACTTATGAGCAGTTACATTGGCATCCGATTGAAGCTTGTTATTACGTAATTGCAGGTAAAGCTACCGTTCGAAATGTTGAGGGTAAAGAGTTTGAAGTTGGACCCGGATCAATGATCTATGCCCCTCCCGGAATTGCTGGAGCCCATGAATGGGAAGTGACCGAGTACCTAGAGATATTAGATATCCGAGCTTGTAATGAAACCAATCGTAAGATGCAATACACCGTAGATAAAGAAACGATGCGTTCTTATATTGATCTAGAGGACATCCACTATCGAGATGCGATTAGTTTTAAGTCACATTACTAAATGAGTGACTATTGTGTGCAAATAACAAGCAAAGAAGTTGCTTGTTATTTCTCTAGCGATGGAAGTTTTTTCGATTTAGAGTTCCAGCGCACCACGATATTAGGATCTTGTTGCAAAATCGCGTGATTTTTATTCGGGTAATTGAATGTTTTCAATAAATCACGGATCAAATTAAGATGGGCTAATTTTTTATTGTTCGCTCTAACTATAGCCCACGGGGCGCAGGCATGATTACTGGCAAGTAACATTTTATTTCTCGCTTTGCTATACGCAGCCCATTTCTTTTGCGCCAAATCATCAATGGGACTAATTTTCCATTGTTTTAGAGGGTCGGTTTTACGATCTTCGAGTCGTTCTGCCTGTTCTTTTTTTGAAATATCCAAATAATATTTAATGATCGTAATACCATCATCAACAAGCATACTTTCAAAGGTGTTAACTGTTTTTAAAAAGCGTTCATGTTGAGCTGGAGTGCAAAATCCCATCACAGGTTCAACACCTGC
>Ga0114959_10002622_pt1 | contig 14557 bp, 11 predicted proteins | sample C_130625_EF_Meta_FD_87317 | JGI IMG/M metagenome (GOLD analysis project Ga0114959, IMG submission 87317) | Freshwater microbial communities from Lake Croche, Canada to study carbon cycling - C_130625_EF_MetaG | ecosystem: Environmental > Aquatic > Freshwater > Lake | place: Lake Croche, Canada...
ATTTAGCGCCTAGATATTCACTCATCACCATAGAAGTTTCGCCTTTTACAATGCCTGTATTACCATCTTTATTCTTCAATATTACGTTGAAATCTTTGATGTCTCCATCACGATTAACCGTTACCAGCACCGATTCCCCCGGACGTTTCCGGCCAACCATCTCCATCAATTTTGATTGAGAACCCGTTGGTATTCCATCAATTTTAATGATTACATCGTTTACTTTTAAACCGGCCGTCTGCGCTGCGCTTCCTCCTGTGGGGAAGCCACTTACATACACACCATCATTTACTTTTAAACCTTTTTCCTCAACCATTTTGCTGTTTACTTCGCTGATGCTTACGCCTAAATAGCCACGTTGAACGTTGCCATATTTAATCAAATCGGCAGCAACTTTTCTCACAATTCCAACGGGTACCGCAAATGAATATCCCGCAAATTGACCTGTGCGGCTATAAATGGCCGTGTTTATGCCAATTAATTCCCCTTTCAAATTCACCAAAGCACCGCCTGAATTTCCTGGATTAACCGCTGCATCCGTTTGAATGAAGGATTCCAAAGGATTCACATCTTTATCACGGTCAATAATGTTTTGACGCCCTTTTGCCGAAACGATTCCTGCCGTTACGGTTGATTCCAAGTTGAATGGATTACCAACTGCCAAAACCCATTCGCCTACTCTGATCGCATCCGAATCACCAAAATTCAAGAACGGTAAATTTGTCGCTTTCACTTGAATAACCGCAATGTCTGTTGAAGGGTCAGTGCTGATAACTTTCGCTTTGTATGAACGCTTATCATTCAAAATTACCGACACCTCATCGGCATCTTGCACGACGTGATTATTAGTAACAATGTAACCATCCGCACTAATAATTACCCCAGAACCCGACGCTTCTTGTGCCTCTGGTTGTTGACGGCGACCACCGCCTCCGAAAGGATTGCCACCGAAAAAATCCTCAAATGGGTCAACCATCTGGTTTTGGCGACTAACATTACGAGTCATTTTAGTGGTTATATGCACCACGGCAGGGGTTGTTTTTTCAGCAGCATAGGTAAAGTCACCCGGATTGCTTGGCGCCGTTGGTGATACATCCGAAACCAAGCGAGTAAAGGCTGAAGGCGTGGTCGTGAAGACCGTATCCGAAGGCGATTTCTCCAAGAACAATTTATAAGCTCCGAGCGTGGTTGCACTACTCAACGCTCCGACAATCGCAAGGGTTTTTAAATTACTTTTGATTTCCATTTTTCTTATCTATTTTTGAATTAAAAATGTTTAAATATTGTGCCTGCTAAATTAACGTAAAAACTATTTGTAAGGTGCTTTGGTTCTAGGGTTTTTAACATATTTTAAGAAAATAAGTTTTTTATAGTACCCGGGTGAATCTTCGCAAATTGAGGGATGACGAGAAAGCAAAAAACTGAAGGGGAGACCGGTAAAAGATTTTATAGTTTTAGGCTAATGTCTAGCGATAAAATTCTCCCCCATTGAAAAATAGCCGAATTTTTGAGTTAAAAAAACTATTTATTAGCATAACAAACTTCTTTTTTTTACGTTAAAATTTTAATATAAATGAAAAAGGTATCTTTGTCGAAATTTTCGATTCAATATAAATATGAAAAAACGTACCCAATTACTGATTTTATGGTTGATTACCACCCTATATTCCCAATCAATCGTGGCCCAGTTCAAGTTTTCAAACCTCTTTGGCAGTAAAGAAAAGTCATCCCAAAACCGTATTTTTGAACCTAGTTCAACGGTAAGTTTGGGTTTTGGCACTTCCAGCTATTACGGAGATTTATCGCCTTACAACCGAATTATCCAATCAACTTTCAACGGGATGCGTTGGAATGCAAATTTCAATTTTACTCGTCAAATTTCTCCAGCTTTTGCGGTTCGTTTTGGACTTACTTGGGTCAGAATTTCGGGTGATGACAGTTTTATGGATGGTGTAGAAGGATTTCAAGCCAATTTTATGCGCAATCTTCATTTTCGTAATGATGTTAAAGAACTTTCAATCGTTGGTCAATATGATTTAGTTAGAACAGAACGCAGTTATCTACGTAGGGAGAAAGTAATTCCCTACATTTTTGGCGGTATTGCCGTTTTTGCCCACGACCCCGTGGCTCGACCAGATACCTCGGTGAATGTTAAAGGCGGTAATGATTGGCTACGACTTCAACCATTTAATACGGAAGGGCAGGGACAACCTGGGTATGCAACCCCTTATTCCCTCGTCAATGTTTCCTTTCCAATTGGTTTTGGCTTCAGGTACAAATTAAATGCAAGCTGGGATTTAGGTTTCGAAATGGGCTATCGATACACATTGACTGATTATTTGGATGATACGAGTGGAAATTATGCCGACCCCTCTGCTTTTAATGGCAATAAATTAGCGGAAAGTTTAGCAAATAGAACTTTGGAAAGATTTGCCGCTAACCGGGGTATTAACCGAACCAATGGCGTTGCCAATTATTTAGCCATGAAAGGTTTGTATATTCCTGCTTCAGGATTAGACCCATTCACGGTTGTCACTTCAGTTCAAGGTTTTTCTGATAAAACGGACCAACGTGGTAATCCAAAATTTAATGACGGTTACATGCTGACGACTTTCAAGTTGATGTACCACATTCCCGGAAAAATTAGGTGTCCAGTGATTCGTTAACTAAATTATACGAAATATGCATCTTTTGATAACAAGTATAAAATCAAGGACTAAAAATTTTACAAACCTTCAAAATTATTCGTACCAGCAAATAAGTGTTGCGGAAATTAAAATACATTAATCAGATATAACCAGCCATCAAACTTATTGGCATTTTTTAATTTTTTTTTAATGCCTAATAGGTTACTAGTTTTACCGATTTATTTATTCTCCGGGCTATTTTTATCATGATGAAATTTACTAAAAAATTATTTTTTATTTTCTGCATATTGCTCAACATCACTGCGCTGTCACAGAAAATTGAAATTGGAGGCGGTTTAGGAGCCATGAATTACAAAGGAGATATTTCTCCGGATTTATATCCTTCTTTTGCGCAATTAGGCGGGCATATTTTGTTTCGTTATAATCCTAAAAGAGAACTTTCCTTCCGTTTGGGGGCTAATCTAGGGTCAATTTATGCCAATGATAAAGACATAAGTGATCCTTTTAATCAATTGCGAGGACAGTCTTTTAAGACCAGTATTCGGGAGGTTAGTTTGATTGCTGAATATAATTTTTTTAATTATCAATACAGCAGAATGAAAAAAGACTGGTCACCTTACGTTTTTGGCGGGCTAGGTTTTATGGGCTTTTCGCCCCGAAACACGCCCGTTTCTGACTACAAACAAGCGGGAATCGTAATTCCCTTTGGTGTAGGGATAAAATACAATCTTTCGGGTCCTTGGGATTTGAACTTTGAATTTGGGACTCGAATAACCTTTACAGATTATTTGGATAACTTAGGCGGTGATAATCCTGCTTTACCTCGAAATGTCCAAAATGATTATTCTCTTGGAGATATGTATTATTACACCTCCCTAGGAATTACCTATAAATTTATCAGAATTATTTGCCCGTGATAAATTATTGTATTTAGAAAAAAACCGACTAATGGCACAACTAAATTCAGGTCATGAGTCGGTTTAATGCAATAATACCCCTAACAAATCGTCCAGCTAATTCTCTTCCTCCTTTTATCCTATCTCATTATTCCGTAAATTTGTTCAATCAATGAATACTAATTTATAAAGCAATTTTTTTAAACCAAGTTCCTGACAAATTAATTACTTAACTATTTGATTTCTAATTATTTATAATAAAAATTGTGTTGTTGTATTTTATTCATTACAGAAAATTAAATTGATGGGTTATCGCTTTGCAAACAATAATGTTTGTGTGAGGTAAGCTAAATGATACACCCAAAAAAACCATTCTGTTAAATTGTGTTAAATCGGTGAAGGAACAATTAGACCAAAACAATCTGCCAAAACATATTGCCGTTATCATGGATGGGAACGGACGCTGGGCGAAGCAACAAGGTTTTGTCGACAGAGTTTTCGGACATAGAAATGCTTTAGAAGCTGTGAAAGAAGTGATAGAAGGGAGTGGCGAATTGGGCGTAAAATATTTAACTCTGTACGCTTTTTCAACCGAAAATTGGAGCCGACCCAAAGCAGAAGTAGATGCGCTAATGATGCTGTTAGTGAAAACCATCAAGGACGAATTGCCTACCATGCAAAAAAATAATGTTCGTTTAGATACGATTGGAGCCACTCATACTTTACCGAATAGATCACAGAAGGAATTAATCAGCGCCGTTGAAGCTACGAAGAATAATACGGGCTTGACAGTTATTTTGGCGCTTTCATACAGTGGGAAATGGGACATTGTGAACACAACTAAAAAGTTAATCCTGCAAGTGCAAAAAGGAGAAATTTCCGTAGAAGATATTAATGAAGAAGTCTTTGAAAAAGCATTAGATACCAAAGGAATTCCGAATCCGGATTTAATGATCAGAACGGGAGGCGACCACCGAATTAGTAATTTTATGCTTTGGCAGTTGGCCTATTCAGAACTGTTTGTTTTTGAAGATTTATTTTGGCCTGATTTCCGCAGAGAACATTTGCATGAAGCAATTTTAGATTATCAGGAGCGGGAAAGAAGATTCGGAAAGACTTCAGAACAGCTGAACAATTGAATTTACATCTTAAAACCGATAACCATTAATGAAATTATTGAAGTTCGAAAATTATTTTAAACGGCCCACAAACTAATAGAACCGACTTGTTACACGATCACACGGTCAAAAATACTACTTACACAAGAAACAAAGGTTGGCAGCAAAATGCTAACGGCTAATACATAAAATGAAAAAATATACTTTACTACTTTCCTTTCTGCTACTTTCTTTTCTCTCGCAGGCACAATTGCGGGGGGCTTTGGGGCAACATGCTATAAGCGCTCCAACTTCTATAGAATTAAATTATGCCGAACCCAAAGAATACGAAATTGTGGAGATAACTACCACTGGTTCAAAGTATTACGATGGAAATTCGATGATTTCATTGTCTGGCTTAAGAGTAGGAGACAGAATAAAAGTGCCAGGAGACGCCATTACGTCAGCAATAAAAAAGTTAATGGCTCAAGGGATTTTGGAAGAAGTGGAAGTGGACGCTATTAAAATTGAGGGCACTAAAATTTGGCTTAATATGGTCATTAAAGAACGCCCTAGACTTTTTAAGCTTCAGTATACCGGTATCAAAAAAGGGGAACAAGAAACCTTGAATGATAAAGTAAAGGCATATAAAGGAAAAATAGTAACCGCCACCGTAAAGAAAAATATTGATCTAGCAATCCGTAAATTTTATCAAGATAAGGGTTATTTAAACATAGCCATTAAAATTGCTGAAAAAACTGATTCTTCTCGTGGAAATAATGCAACGATGAAAATTGATATTGTCAAAGGAAATAAAGTAAAAATCTCAGAAATTAAATTTGAAGGTGTTAGCGAATTATCCGAAGCAACGGTTCGTAAGAAATTAAAAAATACGAAGCAAAAAGCTTTCTATAAACTTTTTACGCCATCAAAATACATTCCCAAGAAATTTGAAGAGGATAAAATTAAATTAGTTGAATTCTACAATAAAAAAGGTTACCGGGATGCCCAAATTTTGATGGATTCTGTTTACAAAGATGGGGGTAAATACGTTAAAATTTTAATGAAAATTGAGGAGGGCAAACAATATCATTATCGAAATATTTACTGGGAAGGCAATTATATTTATCCTGACAGTGTTTTGTCAGAAATTTTGGCCATAAAAAAAGGAGATGTCTACAACGTCGAAGACTTAGAAAAACGATTAAATGGAAAACCTCAGGAAGACGTAAGTTCAGCATACATGGATAATGGATATTTGTTCTATCAGTGTGAACCTGTTGAAACCGCCGTTGCGGGAGATTCGATTGATATCACTTTCAGAATGACCGAAGGGAAGCAAGCAACAATCAATAAAGTGATTTTGAACGGAAACACGAAAACCTCTGACCACGTGGTCATGCGTGAAATTAGGACGTTGCCTGGTCAGAAATTCAGTAAGTCTGCGATTATTCGTACTGTTCGTGAACTTTCAACGATTGGTTATTTTAACCCCGAAAAAATCACTCCAAATCCAATTCCAAAAGCCGATGGAACAGTTGATATTGAGTATAACGTAGAAGAAAAACCTTCCGATCAGATTGAATTATCGGGCGGTTGGGGTGGTTATATAGGCTTTGTGGGTACATTGGGCGTAACTTTCAATAACTTCTCGGCCCGAAATATTACCAATTTAAGTGCTTGGAAACCACTCCCTTCCGGCGACGGGCAGAAATTGTCGGTTCGTTTTCAAGCAAATGGCTCCTCATTCCAAAATTATTCCTTATCATTCACTGAACCTTGGTTAGGAGGTAAAAAACCTAATTCATTTTCAATAACTTTGAGTCGCAGTATTTCTTACCCATACAAAATTCAACAATATAACCAGTTGAGTGGGGCTAATCAATATGGTGGCGGTTACGGAGGTGGTTATGGTGGTGGCTTCGGCGGTGGTTATGGTGGAGGATATGGTGGAGGGTACGGAAGTCCTTATGGTTACGGTGGTTCTTTTGGAACAAACTTGAATTCTCCCACGGATAGTGCTTCGACCGCTCAATCAGAAGCTCACTTTAACAGTACTTCTTTGTCGTTCAGTTTGGGAAAGCGTTTGAAATGGCCCGATGATTATTTCTCACTGAGTAATTCATTATCCTTTCAATTAATTGATGTTTTGAACTTACCTTATTACGGTTATCCAGAAGGGCAGTCAGTTTCAGCCGCTTTTGTCACAAACTTTTCAAGAAATAGTATTGATAACCCAACATTCCCACGTTCTGGGTCTAGCTTCTCTTTGACGGCATCACTAACCCCTCCTTACTCGTTGTTTGGTGGCGGTAATAAAAACTTGATTGAATATCATAAATGGATGTTTGATGCCTCATGGTTTACGCCCATTACCAGTAAATTGGTTTTCCACATGAGAACTCATATGGGATTCTTAGGTTCCTATAGTTCCAACAAAGATATTACCCGTTTTGAACGTTTTGACCTGGGTGGTTCGGGTATGCAAACGGGATATAATGTAATCAGTCGTGATATTATCGCTCTGCGTGGATATAAGGACAGAGTTTTAGGTTCACAAGGAACGGTGCCGGCGGGTGGAGTCGCTTATAACAAATTTGTAATGGAAGTTCGCTATCCAGTGTCTTTAAACCCATCGGCAACAATTTTTCTTTTGGGTTTTGCAGAAGGTGGCAATAATTTTGCTAACTATACTGATTACAATCCCTTCAAATTGTATAAATCAGCGGGCATTGGCGCAAGAATATTTATGCCTGCCTTTGGTATGATTGGAATTGATTATGGTTTTGCTTTTGATAAAATACCGGGAATCGCAGATGGAGGGCGTCAAGCATTTACTTTCTCAATCGGTCAACAAATAAGATAGATTTCAAATTATAGAGAATAGTTATTAGAGGGTGGTTGAATAAGAACTTGCTATCACAGCAACTTCTTATTCAGACTTTTTAATCTAAACTCTCTTCCCTATCACATGTTAATGTTTTATTAAATATTTGATGATTGCAATACAAAATTTATGGGAACGTTTATGAATCGAAACCATCATCTAAAACTTTAAATTATCAAAGCCGTGAATAAGAAGATATTTTTACTAATTTTGCCATTATTTTGTGCTACGCTATCCCTGAAGGCTCAAAAATTCGGTTACATAGATACGGAATATATTACTTCAAAAATGTCTGAATATTCCAATGCACAGGCAGAAATTGAGAAACTTACCACCAAATGGATTAGGGAAATATCTGATAAAAATGATGAAGTAAACAAATTAGAAAAAGCCTATCGAGCCGAAGAAATTCTTTTGACGGAGGAAATGAAGCAACAACGCCTCAGAATTATTTCCGATAAGGAAAAAGAGGCCAAAGACCTTCAAAATAAGGTATTTGGTTACAATGGAGATTTATTCAAAAGAAAACAGGATATTATGAAACCTGTATTGGACGAAGTCGCCAAGGCAGTTGAGAAAATTGCGAAATTGAAAAGATTAGATTTTTTGTTTGATAAATCGTCCGATGGTTTGGCTATGCTTTATACCAATCCAATTCATGATTATACAGATTATATCTTGGAAGAATTAGGCATCTCTCCTGACCAATTAAAAGAAAAAGAAAGAGAAGAAAACGAAGCCAGAACCAGCGAAGACAACACAGCTGAAATAAAAGCAAACAAAGTAAAAGCCATTAAGGGTGCCACCTCACCAGAAAATGAAGTGATGGGAAAACCAAAGTCTAATAGAAAAAATACAACAATGCCCAATAAAGAGTAAAATCAACCAGAATAATAAAAAAAAATGAGAAACAAATTTTTAATTGCCATTTTAGCATTTTTTGGATTAGCCGTTGCTAACGTAAATGCACAACAAAAAATCGGTTACATAAGCTTAGACTACATCTTGGCTCAAATGCCCGAAGCAAAACAGGTAGAAACAGAATTGACGGCTACTAAGACTCAGTACGACAATATGTATCAGTCTAAAGTAAAAGATTTTCAAACAAAATTAGCTGATTATGAAAAAAATGGTGCCACTATGGCAGATGTTATCAAGGCTGATAGAGAAAAGGAACTACAAGGTTTGCAGAGCTCAATCGAAGAGTTTCGTCAAAATTCATCTACTTCATTACAAAAAAAGCAAGCACAATTATTGCAACCTTTGTTGAAAAAAGTAGAGGAAAATATGCACGCAGCAGCCAAAGAAAATGGTTATGCCTTCGTATTCAATTATGATGCGGGACAAGGAACAACACCAATCGTTTTGCACGCACCAGATGATGCCAATATTTCAGATTTAATCCTGAAACGCATGGGAATTACGCCAAAGCCATTAGCTCCAGCTACTGCCACACCAGCAACAACGACTCCTGCTGCCGGTTCAGCTCCGAAAAAGAACTAATAATTTCTTTTGGATATATTGAAATCCTCTCAAATCATGATTTGAGAGGATTTTTTCGTTTTACTACCTTAATGATGGGAAATTCATAAATTCAAAAACTCTTTTAACAGCGCTTTGTTAAACCTTCATAACAATCAATCAATAAAAATATGGTCATAATAATAGGGGCAGGTATTGCAGGTCTGACCTGTGCAAAATATTTAAAAGATAAAGGCATTCAATCACTAATTTTAGAAGCATCTGATGGAATTGGAGGACGGGTGAGAACCGATACTCACGAAGGATTTTTATTAGATAGAGGTTTTCAGATTTTGTTGACTGCCTATCCCGAAGCACAACGATTATTAGATTATGAATTACTTGATTTGAAAGCTTTTAAATCGGGGGCTATGATTCGAGATCTAAAATATGATAATTTTTCAGTGATGGCAAACCCTTTTAAGGAACCATCAAAAATATGGTCTTCTGTAACATCAAATGTGGGAACAATGACCGATAAATTGCGAGTCTTGCGATTGATTTTGGATACCAATGATGTTCAGGAAGAAATATTTGACAATAATGGCATCTCAACGATGGATTATCTTAAAAATTACGGCTTCTCCGATCAGATGATTCAGCAGTTTTTTAGACCCTTTTTTGGCGGTGTTTTCTTGGAGAACGAACTCTCAACTTCGGCTAATTTTTTCAAATATATTTTTGGTAAATTCTACGAGGGTGATGCGGTCATTCCTGCCAATGGAATTGAACAAATTGCCAAACAAATTCAGAAAATGCTGAACGTTGGAACGGTACAATTGAATACAAAAGTTGTAAAAATTGAAGGAAATAGGATTTATTTAGAAAATGGACAAACATTATTTGGTGAGAAAATAGTACTGGCGACCGATGGTTTTCAAGCGGATAAATTATTAGGTATAAATTCGGAAAGGAAATTTAATGCCACCACTTGCACCTATTTTTCAGCCGACCGCTCGCCATTAAAAGAAAAGATGCTGGTGCTGAATCCTAATCGTGGTTCGGTGGTGCATAATCTGTGCGTTCCAAGCGATATAGCTCCGCATTATGCGCCCATTGGAAAGTCGTTAATTTCAGTTTCAACGCAGGGTTTTGAATTATACGATGAAAAAGAATTGGCGAAAAATATAAAGCAAGAATTGAGCATTTGGTATGGTAATGAAGTTATCACTTGGCAACATTTGAAAACCTATCAGCTGCCCAAAGCATTACCTAATTTTGATGATTCAACGATATCTAAAAGCTTTAAAATAAACAATACATTGTATCAGTGCGGCGATGCCAATTCCTATCCATCTCTGAATTCAGCCATGGCAACAGGACGAAAAGTGGCGGAAATGCTGTAATTAAACTAGGTACCAAATCACTAAGAATCTAGGAAGTTAATTTTCATAATTCTTAGTGGTTTGGTAGCTATTTTTCCACTTAATAATATCTTCCAATCGCAGGATTTTCAACAATCAAAGTCTTCATTTTTAAAGGGTTAATTGCGCCTTGTTTTTGATAAACAATTTTCCCATTGGGCTCAACCAAAAGTGTATATGGCAAAGCTCCCTGCCACCTTGGGTCGACTAATTCGATAAGTTTGTAAATATCATCCGAGTTATAAATATAGTTTTTGCTGGAAGCCTGCAATCTTTTTAAAGTTGCCAACGCTTTATCCTTTTTGTCGGGTTTATCGGCACTGATGGTTATAAATTCAAAATCACGTTGCCGATACATTCTATTTATATTCAAAAAATCAGGAATTTCTGCCACGCAAGGGCCGCACCAAGTTGCCCATACATTAATTAATCTCAATTTCTTGGAATCATTCTTGATGAGTTGTTTTATCCCTTCATCGTCAATGCTTTGAAGGCTAACTTCTTCTTTCCCCCAACTCTGCTTTTCATTGTTTGTCAACGCTTCTTTTTCCGCCCATTTAACCGAACACCCAAATACTTTTGTTTTTTCAACGGCTACTTTTTGTCCAGCCAATAAATTGTCTAGCGCATTACGGGTGTCTAAGTTTTTGGGAGTTCCCGTTGGCTTTTCGACATCATCAACCCTTCCAGAATAACGTAGAATGCGTTTTTCGTCAAAAATATACACGTGCGGAGTGGCAATTGGCCCATATTTTTTGGAGGTAATTTCAGTCTCGCCATCAAATAAATACGGGAAATTGAAGCCCGCAATTTTGGCTCTGTTTTGCATATCTGGGTAAGAATCTCCTAAATCGGTATACCCCATTTCGTCTAATCTCACCGATTTTGCATCGTTTGGTGAAATAGCTATCACTTGTACGCCTTTCGCTTTGTAATCAGTGGTAATTTTTTTTAATCTTGATTCATACGCTTGGGCAGTTGGGCAATGATTGCAGGTAAATACAACCATCAAAATTTTAGCTTTGGCGAATGATTTTAAGGAATACATTTTACCATCAACACCTTTTAGATTGAAATCGGGTGCCGCAGAACCAATGGCAAGCGTTGGATGTTCGTCGGATTTTAACGAAAACAAAGCAACGATAATGAGGAGATTAAGTATTTTTTTCATACATAGTGTTATTTAGTTTTTGGTATTTTGACTGACTTTGATTAAAATTAGTAAATTTACTGAATAACAATATCCTGCGCTATGCAAAACCTTTCTGTTACGCTTATTCAAACGGATTTATACTGGGAAAATCCCACAGCCAATTTGGCAAATCTAGAAGAAAAAATAGGGCAAATTTCGCCTTCAACCGACCTCATTGTTCTACCAGAGATGTTCACTACCGGTTTTACGATGAACGTGAAATCTGTTGCTGAACCAATGAATCTTACAACTTTTAAATGGATGAGACAACAAGCAAAACGTACCAATGCTGTCATTATGGGCAGTTTTATCGTCAAAGAAGGGGAAAAGTTTTATAATCGCTTAATTTGGATGCGCCCCAATGGAACTTTTAAAACCTACGATAAACGTCATTTATTCAGGATGGGAGGCGAACATCATAATTTTGCTGGAGGTTCAACACGCTTAATCGTGGAGTTAAAAGGCTGGAGAATTTGTCCATTGATTTGTTATGATTTAAGGTTTCCAGCGTGGTCAAGAAATTTTCAAGAGAAGGAAGTGGGAAAGGTGCATACGACGAAGTCTAATTCAGGAAATGCTACCTCCGACAACGCTAACCTAAATTACGATTTATTGATCTACGTGGCGAATTGGCCAGCGGTGCGTTCGCAGGTATGGGATGTACTTTTACAGGCCCGTGCCATCGAGAATCAAAGTTATTGTGTGGGCGTAAATCGAGTTGGAACTGACGGAATGGGCTTAGATTATTCTGGAAATTCTGCTGTGATTGATTTCAAAGGCAAGCAACTTTTTCATCAAAAAATCTCGGAAGTAATTTTCAGCCAAGTACTAGACAAAAAAGAGTTGGAAGATTTTAGAACCAAATTTCCTGCCTATTTGGATGCGGATGATTTTGAGATTTTGTAATATAAACTGAAGAAAAATTTCCTGAAATTATGATTCGCAAATATCTCTTGATAATATCTATACTATTGAATGTCAGCTTATTAGCGATTATATTTCAATTTAGAGATAAAATCTTTCGTCAACTTTTTCCACCTTCAAAAGTTGATATTCTGCTAATTGGAGATTCTCTGCTTGCCCAAGAAAATTGGAATATTTTATTAGGAAGAAATGACCTAAAAAATGAGGCTTTTGGCGGAGCAATTACACAACAAATTTTATGGAATATACAACGTGGACAGTTAAACACTAAACCTAAAACAGTGGTAATAGAAGCAGGAATAAATGATTTACTTTCAGGTATTCCTGCCCAAAGAGTTTTTGAAAATTACCAGAAAATTATCGATGTTTTACTAAAAAATAATATCAAAATTATTGCTCATTTGGTATTGTATACTGCTGATAATCAAGAAATTAATAAAGAAATACTCGTATTGAATGCTTTATTGGAAGAATATTTTGAAAGCAAAAAGATTACATTTCTTAATATGAATTTATACCTTTCAACTAACCAAAACCTACAATCAGATTTCTCAATTGATGGGATTCATTTAAAGAAATCAGCTTATAAAATCTGGGCAAAAGCATTAAAAGCTAAACTGCCACCGGCGCTTTAATACTTGGATATGGCTCATAATTTAACAATTCAAAATCTTCGTATTTAAAACTAAAAATATCCTTCACATCAGGGTTTATTTTCATCGTTGGCAGTGCTTTTGGTTCACGAGACAACTGGGTGTGCACTTGATCATAATGGTTTGAATATAAGTGCGTATCGCCGCCCGTCCAGATAAAGTCTCCTAATTGTAAATCACAAACTTGGGCAATCATCATTGTTAAAAGTGCGTAAGAAGCAATGTTAAAAGGCACACCTAAAAATACATCCGCTGAACGTTGGTATAACTGACACGATAGTTTATTATCGGCAACATAAAACTGAAAAAGAGCGTGACAAGGCATCAGAGCCATTTCTGACAACTCACCCACGTTCCAAGCACTTACAATAATTCTCCTCGAATCAGGGCTTTTTTTGAGCGTTTCAATCGCTTCTTTCAATTGGTCAATCACCCTTCCATCGTGCGTTGCCCAACTTCTCCATTGCTTTCCGTAAACTGGTCCTAGCTCTCCCTTCTCGTCGGCCCATTCATCCCAAATTTTTACGCCATGATCAGATAAATACTTAATATTTGTATCACCATTAATAAACCACAACAACTCATAAATAATGGATTTTAAATGTACTTTTTTAGTCGTAACCATCGGAAAACCATCATTGAGATTAAACCGCATTTGGTAGCCAAATACAGAAGTCGTCCCGGTGCCAGTGCGGTCGGTTTTCTGACTGCCAGTTTCGAGAATATGTTTAAGAAGCGTATGGTATTGTTGCATTTTGTGGATTTTGTAGCACAGACAGCCTTGTCCGTTACGTTTTTCAAAATTACAATCAAAAAAAGAATCCTGCAAGATATAGTCTCGTAGGATTCTCCTTGGTAGTGTGATGAAACTTTGTGTTACTCATTGTCGAAAATCTCAAAACTATGCGTAATTTCCGCCGAACCAGAAAATTGCGCCGTTGCTGAACAGTATCTCTCCATGGACATCACAATTGCTTTTTGTGCTTTATCTTTTTGAATATTCCCCTTAAATTTGAAATGAATATTGATTTTGTTAAAAGGAGTCATTTCCGTACCTTCTATTTTAACTCTTTCACCCGATACCGAAATCTTTAAATCATCTACAACTTGGCGTTGTTTTTTCATAATCAATAATACATCAATAGCCGTACAGCCACCTAAGCCCATCAATAATAACTCCATCGGGCGAGAACCCGCATTATGTCCGCCAATGTTTTCAGCAGCATCAATTTGTACGGATACACCTGACATACCTTGTGCCTCAAAATGAAAGGCATCATCAACTCTAACTAATTCTACTTGCATTTTTATGTTGAATTTATACTTATTTCTAACAAAATATTGAGGGAAATTCTTTTCATCCCTATAAAAAAAG
>Ga0114959_10002624_pt1 | contig 14550 bp, 12 predicted proteins | sample C_130625_EF_Meta_FD_87317 | JGI IMG/M metagenome (GOLD analysis project Ga0114959, IMG submission 87317) | Freshwater microbial communities from Lake Croche, Canada to study carbon cycling - C_130625_EF_MetaG | ecosystem: Environmental > Aquatic > Freshwater > Lake | place: Lake Croche, Canada...
GGCATGCCGCAATTCTGCGCGACCTCGAGCAGTGACTGACCGGGCTCAGCCACCGCCTCTGTGCGCTTTTCGCCATCGGCGTCGATGAAATGGACGCGTATCATGTTGTTGGTCGTCCTTGTTCCCTTGCTGCGCGGAATATCCGGTTAAGGGCGTCACGCAACTCTTCTTCGCGGGTATAGCGGTCAAAGCCGATACGGATGGACGACTTGGCCTGGGCATCTGTCAGGCCAATGCCGCGCAATACATGGCTTGGTCGACCAGAGCCACTGGCGCAGGCAGACCCGGCGGAAAAGGCAATGTCGCGCAAGTCAGAGATGAGCCTTGCGACATCGACGCCCTCATGCCGGATGTTGAGATTGCCTTTGTATCGGGCCTCGGTCGATCCATTGATCACCCAGCCGTCGGGCAGTCCGTCCAGCGCTGCGTCCCAAAGGGTGGCCAGATGAGCGGCGTCCTCTTCCATCCTTTTGCCAGCCAGTAGGGCTGCCGCCCCAAAGCCTGCACATAATGCGGGGGACAGGGTGCCAGAACGCAGCCCGCCTTCCTGTCCGCCGCCGTGGAGGAAGGGTGTGATCGTGACACCGTCCTTCACCCAAAGTGCGCCGATGCCTTTGGGTCCGTGGATTTTGTGGGCGCTGATCGCGATCAAGTCCGGGCCTTCGGGAATGGCGATCCGGCCAAAGCCCTGCACAGCGTCGCAAAGGAACAGCGCGCCCGCCGCATGGGCGGCATCTGCCAGCGCAGCGACGGGCGGGATCACGCCAATCTCATTGTTGACGAGCATGGCGGCGACCATGCCAATGCCCGGAGCAAGGGCAGGAGTGCCGTCCAAAAGACCATCGGTCCCGACAGCGAGACGCTGCACATCCCGGCCCTGTGTGCCCAGCCAAAGCGCGGTATCGAGGACCGCTGCGTGCTCGGTCTCGAGCACAGCGATGCCGCCTTTCCCTGCACAGCGCAGCGCCCAGTTGAGCGCCTCAGTCGCGCCGCTGGTGAAGTAAACCTTCCCCCCCGCTGGCAGCAGCGTGGCCACAGCCTCGCGCGCCACCTCGACAGTGGCAGCAGCTTCCCGTCCGAGCCGGTGCGGCGAATGGGGATTGGCGAACTTGTCCTCCAGCCAAGGCCGCATGGCGGCAAAGGCCTCCGGCGCCAAAGGGGTTGTCGCCTGATAGTCGAGATAGATCGTCATCCCCGGATGCGCTGCCAGGTTTCGAGGAAACGGTAGACATCGGCGCGACCGGTCTCGGGGCCAAAGCTGACCCGGATAACTTCATTGGCCGCGTCGTCCGCCATCCCCATTGCTGTCAGCACTTTGCTCGTTTTGAGCGTGCCTGACGAACAGGCGCTCCCTGCGGACACGGCAATGCCGGCCATGTCAAACTGGATGAGCTGTGCCGACGCGGCCTTGCCTGGCATCCGGTATCCGGCGATGGTCGCAATGCGGTCAGCGCCCTTGGCGATGATCTGTCCGCCTGCGGCCTCGATAGCGGCATCCATATGCTGTCGCAGGTCCGCCGCCCGCGCGATCCAGCCGCGACCTGCCTCAGCGGCTGTCGCAAAGCCAATGGCGCCGGGCAGGTTCTCGGTCCCGCCGCGATAACCCTTTTCCTGCCCGCCGGAGGGCGAGATTAACGACAGATCCCGGATAAGAAGCGCGCCGATGCCGGGCGGGCCGCCAATCTTATGCGCGGAAATGGCAATCAGGTCGGCATCGGGCAGGTCGATCTTGATAGCTGTCTGGGCACAGTCGGCCAATAGAATGCCACCCTTTTCGCGGACCAGTTTGCCCAATTCGTCCAGCGGCTGGAGAACCCCGGTTTCATTATTGGCCTGCTGAATGGCGACGAGCGGACGCTTTGCCCCAAGGGCGGATAGCCGACCGAACAGAGCATCCCTTTGAACCACCCCTTCTGAGGAGACGGGCACAATGAAGGCGTCGGGCGTGACCCGGTGCACGGCATCATGTTCCACCGATGAGATGAGGCGCACGTCGGCGCCGGTCCGGGAAAGCGCCATTGCCAGCGCTTCGGTCGCGCCGCTGGTGAAGATCAGATCGTGCGGCCAGCCAAGGACAGCCTTTAGTCTGGCGCGGGCGTCCTCCAGCGCGGCACGGGCGGCACGGCCCTCTGCATGGGGCGAAGATGGGTTCGCCCAGCGCCCGATCGCGTCGGCCATCGCCTCGCGCACGGAAGGTAGAATTGGCGTGGTCGCCGCGTGATCAAAATAAAGCCGGTCCGGCACGTGCACACCCAAAGATTGCGAAAACGCTGCCCCCTCCTATATAGGCCGCGACCAAGGCGCAAAGTCTGCGCCGCTTCTTTCCTCGAATTTCTTGCGAGACCCATGCCCGAAGTCATTTTCCCCGGACCGGAAGGCCGCCTCGAAGGCCGGTTTAACCCTGGCCCCCGTCCCCGCGCACCTGTTGCGATGATCCTCCATCCCCACCCCAAAGCGGGTGGGACAATGAACAACCGGATCGTGCAGGCGCTGTATCAGACGTTTGTGCGTCGCGGCTTTACCACGTTGCGATTCAATTTCCGCGGCGTCGGCCGCAGCGAAGGCACGTTTGACAATGCCATTGGTGAATTGTCGGATGCGGCGGCCGCGCTTGATTGGGTCCAGTCGATCCATCCCGAAGCGCAGCAGACCTGGGTTGCGGGCTATAGCTTTGGCGCGCTCATCGGCATGCAGTTGCTCATGCGCCGCCCGGAGATTCGCGGCTTCATCTCGATTGCGCCGCCTGCAAACATGTATGATTTCAGCTTCCTGGCGCCGTGCCCGTCCTCCGGGATCCTGATCCAGGGCACCAGTGACGAGGTCGTCACGCCAAGTGCCGTCCAAAAGCTGGTCGATAAGCTGCGCACGCAGCGGCACATCACGATCAATCACGATGAAATCAAAGGTGCGAACCACTTTTTCGAAAGCGAAATGCCGGAATTAATGGGGTCTGTGGACCGCTATCTGGATTTTCGTCTCGATCCGGCCTGCACGATCCGTTAAATACGGGCCGGTAACCATCGCGACGGGTGAGCGAGTGTTGATGCATCCGGGAGTTCATCGGGAGTTGGCATGAAGACGCCGAACGACAAAAAGACAGTCCTCCATCTCTTCACAGAGATTGCGATTGTCGAACATCTGCTGCGCAACCGTCATGACAAGGCGACACCGGCCGGGATGACGACCGGCCAATTTGGTGTCCTGACGCACTTTATCCGTCACGGAAAATCGCGCGAACGTCTGTCGCTGCTGGTCTGGGCCTTTCAGGATGACGACGCCTATATGGCGCAAAAAGTGGCCAGGCTTGTCGAGCGTGACCTGTTAATAACAGTCGCTGTTGAAGGCTCTGACAGCGACATCTGGGTTGAGATCACCGACGAAGGACGCGCAGCGCATGCCCGCGCGATCGATGAAATCGGACCTGAAGTCGCTCAGTTCATTGAAGGCATTGATACAGGCGACCTGGAGACTGCGCTCCGCGTCGTGAGGGATATCCGCCGGACGCTGGACAACCTGCCCGACAGATAAGCCGGCGTCCGGGCTTTAATAGCCCATCAGGCTCATCACTTCCTTGCGGCTCTTATGGTCATCCAGGAAGCAGCCGAGCAGGCGGCTGGTTGTCATCACCACCCCCGGTGTGCGGACGCCGCGGCCTGTCATGCAGCCATGTGTCGCTTCGATCACGACGGCAACGCCTTCGGGATGCAGATTGTCCCAGATGCACTTGGCGACTTCGGCGGTCAGGCGTTCCTGCACCTGAAGGCGGCGGGCATAACCGTGGAGGACCCGGGCCAGTTTCGAAATGCCGACAACGCGGTTGTTGGGCAGATAGGCTATTGAGGCTTTGCCGACGATCGGCGCCATGTGGTGTTCGCAGTGCGACTGGAACGGAATGTCGCGCAGCAGCACGACTTCATCATAACCGCCCACTTCATCAAAGGTGCGCGACAGATGCAGGCCGGGATCTGCCTCATAGCCCGCGCAATATTCCTTCCAGGCGCGCGCAACGCGCTTGGGCGTATCAACCAGCCCTTCCCGGTCAGGATCATCGCCGGACCATGTGATCAACGTCCGGATGGCCGCTGCCACCTCATCCGGCACGGGGATCTTGTTTTCATCGGACATGGCGGGCTCTCCGTAAACTTATTCGATTTCCTATGGCTAACATGCTGAGCGTGGACAAGGTTGCAAATCCTTTTGGCTGTGGTGCAAATTCGCAACATGTGCCCGTAAGCCGCGAATTCCCTTACGTCATCCAGTGAAATCTTGACCCAAACGTCAACCAAAGGCTGCAACTTGGCTGAATTGCTTCGATTTCGTGCATTGACGGAACTCGAATCTCAACGCAGACTAAGTCTCACAAGCGTAAAAAACGCTCAGAATAGCCGGAAGGTCCGGCCTGATTGTATGGGAGATGGGGATTATGAAGGGTTTCTACGTCACCAGTGTGTCGGCTTTTGCCATGTTGGCAGCGACACCGGCTTTGGCCCAGACAGCGCAAGCTGACGAAGGCTCATTCGCCGCTGATGAAATCATCGTGACGGCACAGCGCCAAGCGCAGAGCCTCCAGGAAGTGCCGATCGCCGTTTCGGCGTTCTCGGCCGAAGCGCTTGAAAAGCAGCAGATCAAGAACTCTTCCGATCTTCAGCTGACGTTGCCGAACGTGACCTTTACTAAGGGTAACTTCACTGGCTCCAGCTTCACGATCCGCGGGATCGGCGATCTTTGCGTCGGCGTTTCGTGTGACTCGGCAACGGCCATTCACTTGGATGGCACGCCGCTTCTTGGCACCCGCCTGTTCGAAACCGAGTTTTTCGATCTTGAGCGCGTCGAAGTTCTTCGTGGTCCGCAGGGCACATTGTTCGGCCGCAACGCAACCTCGGGCGTGGTCAACTTCATCCCCGTTCGTCCAGACCTGACCGGCTTCAAGGCTTCGGGCGAAGTTGATTATGGCAACTACAACCAAATCAAGACCAAGGGCATGATCAACCTGCCGCTCGGCAGCAAGATGGCAGCCCGCGTTGCTGGCTTCTACATGAAGCGCGATGGCTACACGACTAACTTGTTTAACGACAGCCAGATCGATGACCGCGATATGTACGCCGTTCGCGGTTCGCTGCGTTGGGAACCGAGCGACAGCACAACGGTTGATCTTTCGGCCTACTATTTCCACGAAAAAGACAACCGCATGCGCATCCAGAAGCAGATGTGTCAGCGCGACCCAACCGGGGTCCTCGGCTGTCTGCCTAATGCGCGTGAATATGGCATCACCAATGCCAACTCGACCTTTGTCGGCACACTCAGCTCGCGTGAATTTTTGACCCTGAACAGAATTCCTGTGCCAACGCTTGGTCTGGGCAGCATCTACGAAGCGGACGCCTATGCCGGCGTTGTCAACCCGGCTGACTCGCGCACAGTGAATACTGATACAACGCCAGACTACTTCACGTCGGAATCGCAGTTTCAGGCGCGTATCAATCAGGAATTGGGCGCGATCAACGTTCAATTGACCGGTTTCTACCACACGGCCAAGGTGGACTCCTCGCAGGATTACAACCTCTCGGTTCAGAACCGTGCTGGCTATGCAACTGGCCTCAATACGCTCGCTGGTCTCGCCGCGGGTGGCGCGGGCCCTGCTCTCGCCGCATATCTTAAGCCCATTGCCGATGCGCTGATCCCGAATGGTCCGAACGGCAATCTCTGCACCTCGCTGGCCGAAGAAACCGGCACGGGTGCTTATGGTGGCCACAAGATCTGCGCCGCGACGCCGCTCGATTTTGACCGTTCCAATTCTTACAGCAAGGATTGGTCAGGCGAAGCGATCATCACGTCGGACTTTGACGGCAAGTTCAACTTCCTGTTGGGCGGCATTTATGTCGACTCGAAGCTCTCGGAAAACAGCTACTATGTGAACTCGTTTGGGATCGATTATCTGACGGGCATTTTGGGGTCGTTCACCTCGCTCGGCGCTAGCGCGCCCGCGTCGTATCTTGGCACACCGTTCTACCGGAACAATTCGGACTTCCTGAACGTCAAGTCCTATGGTCTGTTCGGCGAAGGCTATTATGAGTTCAGCGATGCGGTGAAGCTGACCGTTGGTCTGCGTTACAACAATGATAAGAAGACGGTTCGTGCCCGCACGTCGCTCGCCAACTTCCTTGTTCCGTACACGTCGACTAGCGCCTTCTCGTCGCCGTTCGTGGGTTCGTTCGATGCGGATCCGGGTACAGCGGGCAACCAGCTGTGGCAGGACCGCAGCGTTGGCTTCAACAAGATGACCGGCCGTGCCGTGCTCGATTGGAAGGTCTCTGAAGACAATCTGATCTACCTATCCTACTCCCGTGGCTATAAGTCGGGTGGGATTAACCCGCCGCTCAGCCCGATCTTCACGGTGCCGGAAGCGTTTGCACCTGAAAAGGTGGATGCGTTTGAAATTGGTTCGAAGAATGTGTTCGCCAATGGCGCTTTCACGTTCAACGCAACCGCCTTCTACTACCAATACGCCGGTCTCCAGCTGAGCCGCATCGTTGCCCGTACGTCGGTTAACGACAACATCGATGCTACGATCTACGGCCTTGAACTTGAAAGCATCATCCGTCCGTCGCGCAACGTGGCGATCAACATGGGTGCCAGCTACCTCAAGACCAAGGCCGGAGACAGCGGTAGCCGTCTGACCAACCCGCGTGATCCGTCGGGTGGCCGCGAGGATGCTGTCATCGTCAAGGACATCACCAACGGCTCTAACTGTGCGGTTGTTTCGAACTCGGGCAGCGTCGTTGGGGTGAACGGCTTTGTTACGGCGGTTAACTCAGCAGTCGGCCTGCGCGCACCCACCAGCTTTGGCGCCAATAGCGGCGTGAAGGCAAATGGCGCATTTGGCGTCTGCTCGGTTCTGACGGCACAGGCGGCAGGGGCTGCCGGTGCGGCTTTCGGCGGTGTGACAGTTCTGTCGGCGGGTGTACCCGTCAACGTGAAGGGCAACGATCTGCCGCAGGCTCCGAACGTCAAGTTCTCGGTCGGCGCGCAGTACACGACAGAACAGTCTAACGGCATGACGGTGGTCCCACGCGTTGATTTGACCTACACGGGTGACAGCTACGGCAACATCTTCAACGGCCAGATCAACAAGATCGCGGGTTATTCGCAGGCGAATGCTCAGGTTCAGCTGAATGGCAATGATGACCGCTGGTTCCTGCGTGGTTACATTCAGAACATCTTCAACAGCAACTCGGTGACCGGTCTGTACGTGACCGACCAGTCTTCGGGCCTGTTCACCAACATCTTTACGCTTGAACCGCGCCGCTACGGTATCGCTGCCGGCTTCAAGTTCTAAACCGAAACCTCAAGGGGAGGTTGCCTGACCCCGGTGCAGCAATGCACCGGGGTTTCTTTTTGTCTTTCGCCCCAAAGCGGCCTTCCCCAAAGTCCACGCCTGAGAACACAATAGCTGGTGGCAATCGGGCGCGACCTCCCCTAAGGGCGGTCTCTTGAATCAATCCAGTCAGGGGTGCAGGCGTCCAAATGCGCATTGCGATTGCTTCCGATCATGCCGCGCTTGAACTGAAAGCCGCACTCGTCCAGTGGCTGGGTGAGGCTGGGCATGATGTGTCCGATCTTGGTCCACATGATGGCACCAGCGTCGATTATCCAGATTATGGCTATAAGCTGGGCCGCGCTGTGGCTGCCGGAGATGCAGAACGTGGGATCGCTTTGTGCGGGTCCGGCATCGGCATTTCCATCGCCGTCAACCGCAACCCGGCCTGCCGCTGTGCGCTCGTTTCCGAGCCTTTGTCGGCAAAGCTAAGCCGCGAACATAATGATGCGAACGTCCTCGCCATGGGCGCGCGGCTTGTCGGCATTGAAATGGCCAAGGCCTGTATCGAAGCTTTCCTCGCGACCGACTTCGGCGGCGACCGTCACGCGCGCCGCGTCACCAAATTGTCCAACCCTGTCCTCAACAAGGAAGAAGCATGAGCAGCCGTCCCTCCGATGCCAACCCCGCTCTCTCAGACGGGTTCTTCACCCGCAGTCTCGCCGAAAGCGATCCTGAAATTGCGGGCTGGATTGGCAAGGAACTCGGTCGCCAGCGCGACAAGATTGAGCTGATTGCATCCGAAAACGTCGCCTCGCGCGCGGTGCTGGAAGCTTGTGGGTCGATCCTGACGAACAAATATGCCGAAGGCTATCCGGGTCGCCGCTATTATGGCGGCTGCGAATATGTGGATGAGATTGAAACGCTCGCCATTGACCGCGCCAAGGCGCTGTTTGGTTCCAATTTCGCCAATGTGCAGCCCAATAGCGGCAGCCAGATGAACCAGGCTGTGTTTCTAGCACTGCTCCAGCCGGGCGACAGCTTCATGGGCCTCGATCTCGCGGCCGGTGGGCATCTGACGCACGGATCGCCCGTCAACATGTCGGGCAAGTGGTTCAAGCCTGTGCCCTATACGGTGCGCCCGGAAGACCAGATCATCGATATGGATGAGGTCGCCCGCATCGCGCGTGAGAATAAGCCCAAGCTCATCATCTGCGGCGGCACGGCCTATTCGCGCTTCTGGGATTGGGCCCGCTTCCGCGAAATCGCGGATGAGATTGGCGCCTATCTGCTGGCGGACATGTCGCACATTTCTGGCCTTGTTGCAGGCGGCGTCCACCCAAGCCCCGTGCCACACGCACACGTGACGACGACGACGACGCACAAATCGCTGCGCGGCCCGCGTTCGGGAATCATCCTCTCCAATGAGGAAGCCATTGCGAAGAAGATGAACAGCGCGATCTTCCCCGGCATTCAGGGCGGACCGCTGATGCACATCATTGCAGGCAAGGCCGTCGCCTTTGCCGAAGCGATGAAGCCGGGCTTCAAAGTTTACGCACAGGCGATTGTGGACAATGCCAAGGCGCTGGCCGCCTCGCTACAGGAACAGGGTCTCGACATCGTGTCGGGCGGCACTGACAACCATTCGATGCTCGTTGATCTTCGCCCCAAGCAAGCCAAGGGCAAGCACGCCGAGCACGCGCTCGACCGCGCCTCGATCACCTGCAACAAGAACAACATCCCCTATGATGATGAAAAGCCCGCGCTGACATCGGGCATCCGTCTGGGCACGCCTGCAGGCACGACGCGCGGCTTTGGCACTGAGGAGTTCCGCCAGATCGGGCAGATGATCGCCGAAGTCGTCGATGGCCTGCGCAAAAACGGCGAAGCGGGTGACGCGCAGATCGAAGCGCATGTCCGCCTGCGGGTGGAAGAGCTTTGCGCGCGCTTCCCGGTTTACGAGGGGCTCTGAGCGTTGCGCTGCCCCTTTTGCGGACATGATGACAGCCAGGTGAAGGACTCGCGTCCCACCGAGGACAATGCGGCGATCCGCAGACGGCGGCAATGCGAAGCATGCGGTGCCCGCTTCACAACGTTTGAACGCATTCAGCTGCGCGAGTTAACAGTGGTCAAATCCGAAGGCCGTCGCCAGTCATTTGAACGCGAGAAATTGGAACGCTCGGTCACCATTGCGTGTCGGAAGCGCCCCATTGATCCCGCCAAGATTGATCGGCTCGTGTCCGGCATCCAGCGTCAGTTGGAAACCTCCGGAGAGAGCGAAGTCAGCGCGTCGACCATTGGGGAACTGGTGATGGAAGGCCTCAAGCAGCTGGACGGCGTCGCCTATATCCGCTTCGCCTCAGTCTACCGTGACTTCACCGAACCGCGCGATTTTGAAGACTTTGCAGGCAGCATCGCGGAAGCCGCGCGCAAATAATCATGCAACCTGTTTTCGTTCTGGTCCGTCCGCAACTTGGCGAGAATATCGGCAAGGCGGCCCGCGCAATGCTCAATTTCGGGCTGACGGACTTGCGCCTTGTCGCCCCGCGTGACGGCTGGCCCAATCCGTCCGCCGGGCCAGCCGCGTCCGGTGCCGATATCGTTCTGGAAAAAGCACAGGTCTTTGACAGCGTGGCCGATGCAGTCGCCGATTGCGCCCATGTCTATGCCACGACCGTCCGCAAGCGCGGATTGGTGAAGCCGGTTGTCACGCCGGAGGTCGCGGCGCGGGACATTCACGCCGCAGACGGACGCGTGGCCATTCTCTTTGGTCCGGAACGGTCCGGCCTTGAAACCGATGACGTGACCATTGCCCGCACGATCATTACTGTCCCGATCAACCCTGAGTTCGGGTCGCTCAATCTGGCGCAGGCCGTCATTCTCGTCGCATATGAATGGTCCAAGCATGTGGCGCTGAAAAGCCCGCCGAAAACGGAGCTTGACCCGCCCGCGCCACAGGCCGAGCTTGACGGCCTCATCGCGCATCTGGAAGATATGCTGGATGGTGCCGGATATTTTTTCCCGCCGGACCGCGCCCATGTCACGCGGCGCACGCTGAGGTCAGTCCTTACCAAGCCCGCCTGGAACGCCAATGAGGTGCGCACCCTGCGCGGTGTTCTGACCATGATTGAACGGCCGCAAAAACGGGATCAAGGGCCTTTTCCCGAGAAAACTTGACTCTTCGTGCCGCGTCTATATGAGCGCGGCCTTCCGCAATTGACCCTGCACTCCGGTGAAGCAGGTGTCCGGCCGGGTTTTCCCCGGTTGCGCGGTTCCGGAAACTGATACGAAACGCAATTGGAGTAAGAATATGTCGAAGCGCCATAGCGCCAAGCACAAGCTTGACCGTCGCCTGGGTGAGAACATCTGGGGCCGCCCGAAATCCCCCGTTAACAAGCGTGAATATGGCCCCGGCCAGCACGGCCAGCGCCGCAAGGGCAAGACGTCTGACTTCGGTCTGCAGCTGCGCGCCAAGCAGAAGCTGAAGGGCTATTATGGCGACGTGACTGAAAAGCAGTTCCGCAGCTGCTATCACGAAGCCGACCGTATGAAGGGCGATACCTCGCAGAACCTCATCGGCCTGCTCGAGCGTCGTCTGGACGCCATCGTCTATCGCGCCAAGTTCGCTCCGACGGTTTTCGCGGCGCGTCAGCTCGTTTCGCACGGTCACATCCGCGTGAACGGCGTGAAGTGCAACATTGCCTCGCGTCGTGTGGACGTCGGCTCGGAAATCACGCTGAGCAACAAGGCGCAGGAAATGGCGCTCGTCATCGAAGCGCAGAGCCTCGCTGAGCGTGACATCCCTGATTACATCGCAACCGACGGCGCTGCCAAGGTTACCTTCACGCGCGTCCCGACGCTCGATGAAGTCCCCTATCCGGTGAAGATGGAACCGAACCTGGTCGTCGAATTCTACAGCCGCTGAGGCGAGGATTTAGCAAAGCTAAATCCAGCCCTGTTCAGCGGTCCGGACGGCGGGGCCAAAAGCCCCGTCCGACGGCGCGGCTTCGCCGCGACGCACGGCGCCAAATTACAAAGGGCGGACCTTCGGGGCCGCCCTTTTTCTTTACCTGCCCAGCGCCTTTGCCAGAAATACGGAAGACCGGGACAGCATTTCGCGTCGGGTCTGGCTGTCCTCCATATAATGGTCAAGCTCAGGCACTTCCATATATTCAGGCGGTCGTCCGGCATCCTTCAACCGGTTCACCATCAAACGGGACTGGTTGATGTTCACGTTGACGTCGTTCAATCCATGGACGATCAACACAGGCGCTGAGATCAGTCCGGCATTTTGTGCGGGAGAGCCTTCCTTCAGATGCGGCCCCGATCCGATGTAGTCCTCCAACAGGCGACGGTTGGAATATCCAACGCCGTCCAGCCGCAATTGCGCAAGATCAGTCACTGGCGCGATGGCGATAATCGCCTTGAACAAATCCGGTGCCGTGGCGCCCGATTGAAGAGCTGCATATCCGCCATAAGACCAACCGAAGATCGCGAGCTTTTTGGGGTCGGCGATGCCCTGTGCCACAAGCCAGCGGCCGCTATCGGTGACGTCGCCGATTGCCGTCTTCCACGACCGGAAGCCATTTTGCTGATACCATTCATCGCCATAGCCCCATGAACCGCGATAATTGGGTTGCAGGACGGCAAAGCCCTGATTTGCGAAATATTGTGCCAGCCAGTCAAAACCGCGTTCATCGCGTGCGCTGGGGCCGCCATGTGGCATGACGAGTGCAGGAAGATTGCGCCCTTTGCTGCCCGGCGGCAGCGTCAGATAGGCGGGGACTTTGGTCCCGTCCGCAACCGTGACCTCCACCGATTTGACCGAGGCGAGCGTATAGCTTTCCAGTTCGGGCCGCGCGGAGAAGAGAGGGCGCATCTTGTTGGTCTTGCGGTCGAGAAGATAATAGTCGCCCGGCACAGTGTCGCTGGACGCGAGAACCAACAAAATGCTCTCATCTTCGCTTGAATCGAGAAAACTCACCTGATCGACATTGGGCAGCGCTTTTTCGAGCTTCGTGCGCAGCGCTTCAAGATCTTTGTCGAAGTAAGACACATGGCGCCGGTCCGTGGCATAGCTGATGCCGACGGGGCGGCGGCTGCGACCGATGGTGGCAATCTGATCAACATCCACCTGATCATGCTTGAAGACGAGCGATTTCTCGCCCGATCCGTCCAGCTTGACGCGGTAGACGGCCGTTCGGCCATCCAATTTTTCAAACCCGAGAACTGAATTGGTGGCTGTCTCGATATTGGCGGGATTGAAGCCGATATAATTCTGGAAGTCGTAATCCGACAAAGGCGTCCAGTTGTCAGACCCTATTGGCCGGTAACGGTATTTGATGACGCCCGTATCGTAGCCCGCCCGATAATCGCCCAGCCCCATGATCCGGGCCTGACCTTGACCATCGGATAGAAACTCCACGGCATCGGCAATGGGCTTTACGACGCGTTTGGCCCGAAGGGTCACGCTGTCCACTTCGTCGACACCGAAGCCTTCGCCCTTTTTGTTGATCAATGTCCCGCCCTTTTCTTCCGGAACATAGTTTCGCGCCATCAGGACGCGACTGCCCTCACCTTTCAGGGATTCCAGAACGCCACCACCGGAATAGGCCATATAATTGGCAGAGCCGGTTTGCCGGTTGCTCAGCATTTTCAGCTGCTTCCCGTCCGCATCAACGGCGAAGACCCGTGACATGTAATTTCGGCCCTGATTGTCGGAAATCACGCCATAGACGCTGCAGGCGAGGCGCGTGTTTGAGATCCAGCCGCACTGGCCCAGCCGGTCTGGCTTGCCGGACGACGTCAAGGCGACCCATGTTTTTCCATTGCCATTTAAATCAACTGTAAAAAGCTGGCTTGCCTGCCCTTTTCCGGGAGCAACATAGGCGATTTTCGTACCATCGGGAGAAAGCGAAATCGATTCTATCGATTGGCGCGCACCAAATGCCGAAGCCGGATCGATGTGTTGGGCCGATACCGATGAAGCGATACTCAGCGAAACCAACACCGGAACGACACCACGCATTACCTTACCCCCGGGAATTTATACTGACAGTGATAGCCCGCAATCGCTTCATTTCAACCCGCTTCGGCTCCCCTTGCGGATGCGCGTGGCCAGTGCCATTGCACGGTCAGATTCATACACCGGAGTATCGCCATGAAGCGTGCCACATCTCTCATCCTCACATGCCTTCTCACCGGCACGGCCTTTGCCGCAGACCCCGCCATTTCCGTTGGCACGCTGAAGGAAGTGACCAAGACGCTGTCGTCTGACACATTTGAGGGCCGCGCCCCCACGTCTCCGGGCGAAGATAAGACCATCGGTTATGTCGCCGGACGTTTTGCGGCCGCCGGGCTCCAGCCTGCGAACAAGGGCAGCTGGTTTCAGGACGTGCCGATGGTGCGGATGACGGTGAACCCAGCGACCAGCCTGAAGATCAGCGGTGGCAAAGCGCCGCTCGACATCGCCTATAAGACGGACCTCGTCGTCTCCAGCTATCGCATCGTGCCGAAGACGGAGATCAAGGACAGTGATGTTGTCTTTGTCGGTTACGGCATCAACGCGCCGGAAAAGGGCTGGAACGACTACAAGGGCGTGGACGTAAAGGGGAAGACAGTCGTCATCCTCGTCAATGATCCCGATTATGAAGCGAAGGACCTGAAAGGTCCGTTCGGCGGTCGCTCCATGACCTATTATGGGCGCTGGACCTACAAATATGAGGAAGCCGCGCGTCAGGGTGCTGCGGCCGCGCTGATCGTGCATGATACGTATCCGGCCGCCTATCCCTGGGGTGTGGTCGTTTCGAGCTGGACCGGCGCGCAGATCCATATGGATGCGGCAGACGACCATATGGGCGACACGCAGGCCAATGGCTGGATTTCAAATGACGCCGCGAAGAAGCTGATGGCGTCGGCGGGCAAGGATCTCGCCCAACTGTCGGCTGCGGCCAAGAAGAAGGGCTTTAAGGCTGTTCCGCTCGGCCTGAAGGCGTCGCTCAGCGTTGAGACGGAGGTGAAGCATCTTGTGTCGAAGAATGTCGCAGGCGTGCTTCCGGGCAAGACGCATCCGGATGAATATGTGCTCTATTCCGCGCACTGGGATCATCTTGGCATCTGCGAGCCGGTAAAGGGCGACAATATCTGCAATGGCGCGCTCGACAATGCGACGGGCACAGCGGGTCTCATCGCGCTTGCTGAGGCGCACGCCAAGGCGGGTGCCGCGGACCGGTCCATCA